>Ga0182027_10001988_pt1 | contig 33389 bp, 33 predicted proteins | sample 712E1DmetaG_FD_121300 | JGI IMG/M metagenome (GOLD analysis project Ga0182027, IMG submission 121300) | Permafrost microbial communities from Stordalen Mire, Sweden - 712E1D metaG (Illumina Assembly) | ecosystem: Environmental > Terrestrial > Soil > Wetlands > Permafrost | place: Sweden...
ACTAATGGTTATATATATGTATATGCTCTTACTATTAGTGGTACGAATATCTTTGCAGGAACAAACCAAGGAGTTCTTCTTTCCACTAATAGTGGTACAAACTGGACTGTTGCCCAAATTGGCTTGGAGGGCTACGTAATGTCTTTTGCCGTCAATGGCATGAATCTCTTTGCAGGAACCAATGGTTATGGTGTTTTTCTTTCCACCAATAATGGCATAAGATGGTATTCTGTTCAAACCGGCTTGACGAATGGCAATGTATATGCCCTTGCTATTAGTGATACGAATATCTATGCAGGAACAGATGATGGTGTTTTTCTTTCCACCAATAATGGCGGGAGTTGGGCTGCTGTCAATACGGGTTTGACCAATAGATATATATCGACTTTTGCAATTAATGGTATAAATCTTTTTGTAGGAACTACTCTCGGTGGTGTTTTTCTTTCCACCAATAATGGTACAAGTTGGATTGCTATTAATACTGGCTTGACCGACAGTACAGTAAATTGTCTTGCCATTTGCGACACAAATCTTTTTGCGGGAACTAACAGCGGTATTTGGCGACTGAGGTATACTGAGGTGTACCCCATTGGCTGGACAGTTTTAGGTGAAAAGTAAGGTGGATAATATATTGTTGTATTGTTTTATTGTCAAGATCGTTCCTTGAAATATATTCTTTCATAAATCAATTTGGTTGTTCTGAGACTACCACTTTAGTTGAAAAAATAAATGCACCCTAACCATTTTAAAAAGAAATGAGTCAAGAAATCAATGATGGCCACGCACGGATAAAATCACTAACGGTAGGTGGCGCATCAGGAGAAATAAATGAATCGATATATCATATTACTTCTGCTATATTTTCCATTGGCGAACGCTCAAATTGATACATCGTTGATTGAAAAAGGACGCAGGATTGTCGCTATTGATGATTCATCTTGTCAATTTTACTTAATGCGACGCGCGCATAAGATGACTATCGAGGAAAACCTTCTTTGGTATAAATACGATGGGGAAATTAACTCACCTCTGACAAATGCAAAATTTCTTCTTTATGATGTTTCTCATACAAACCCTAACAGTAGACGGCTCGTTGTTTCCTACAAAAGTGAATTATTTCTTAAACGATATTGTAGCCATGAATATGGTTGTTGTGATTTAATAGGCTTTATTAATTGTGCCTTGGCAGAACAAGCACCGCTGACTGAAAAACAATTAGAAGAATTAATTGAGTGTATTACAAAATTATCTGATCCAGGTTTCTTGTCCTATAAACTAATTTCAAGTTGGAAAGACATTCCTTGGGTGCCCGAGCATAGTGGAATGCGTGATCAATTTATTACAATGCCTGACAGTCTCAAATCAGTAATACGTCCGCTTTCGATTTCGTCAGATAATGGTAATGTTGAAGCTAATTACTTTGTGCGTAACACTAATTCATTGATCAAAAAGATAAATCTTGTATATCGAAATAAGCAAATTGAAATTAAAACCCAGAATATTGGAAAATATGGCTTTGTGCTTCTCAGATATTAAAACGAGCTGCTAACCATCTTAAAAAAGAAAGAGTCAAGTTATAGCGTCGACATCCGTTAGCCATTACAATGTGCAGTCACTTTTATAGGAGAATCTTATGAAATGGTATCACTATATTGCTTGCTTTTTTGCAGGGGCATTTATTGCCAATATGGTTCCTCACTTTATTCACGGCATTTCAGGCGATAGTTTTCCAAGCCCTTTTTCTAATCCCCCGGGCAAGGGTTTATCATCGCCAACCGTAAATGTCTTGTGGGGCTTAGGCAATCTCGTTATTGGATATATTCTATTAAAAGCAGGCAAAGTTTCTCACGAAAATAAATCAACTCTCCTGGTATTCTTCGTGGGCGTTCTTTGCATGAGCATAATGTTGAGCATCACGTTTGTTGATAAAGTTCATTAATAACTTTTGATTTCAAGTTTACATTGAGAACCGTGTGCTGACTGCCGCCAGGATGCGACTTCTTTGATTCGCGGTATTTGATTCGATGGGATAAAATTACTAAATTTAGGTTCAGCAATAGTCAATTGCATCGTATTTCATCGGGGCCCTTAGCTCAGTTGGTTAGAGCAGCAGACTCATAATCTGCGGGTCGCTGGTTCGAGCCCAGCAGGGCCCACTTCATTATAATAAAAGGACTTAGCTGGTTTTGAGCTGAGTCCTTTTTTGTTTTCTGGTTACCTTCTGGCAACCTTTTATGGCAAGAGTTGTAAATATCTCTGAGTAGTACTGATCTGAGAATGGCCGAGCAAAATCATTATCTCATAGATAGGTTTTCCCTGCTTTGATAAAAGGGAAGCGTATCTATGGCGAAAACTATGCCAACCCCAAATTTTAACATTCGGATCTTTCTTCTTAAGCTCTCGTAATTTTTTGTCAAGAAACTTCGGAAGTTCGGACCAAGTTCCGAAAACAAATTCGTCTGCTTGGTATTTTCCTTTAAGGCATTCCGGCTTAGGAAGTTTGCGAGGAGTGAGATCGGAATTCTTACTCTTTCTTGTATAAAGAACGATGTTATCTTTAGAGATGTCTCTACCTTTAAATCTTATCGCCTCACCAATACGACAGCCGGTTTCCTTTGCGAAGTCAATCAGAAGTTTCTGCTCTCTATTACACAAACTTCTGACGGCTTCTATCTCTTTATCGGTAGGGATATATTTCAACCTCTTATTGACGGAAAACATCTTGATACCTTTACAGGGATTTGAGATATTCAAGTTATAGTTGTCAATGCCAAAATAGAAAAGGGATTTGAAAGCTCGAATCATTGTATTGACAGCATAGTTACCAAACCCCTTGGCGTGCTGATCATTGGCAAAAGATAGAAGAAAGTTGTTAATATCTGACCTTGTTATCTGACTTATCGGAACATTCCCTATTGCAGTTAGAAGTAATTTGAAGTGTGCTTTATTGCCAAGATAATACTTGTGGCTCTTCTTTATTTTGAGTTCATCGAGACGGGCGTTTATTAAGTCAAACAAAAGAACATCATTTTTTGAGTTGGGATTTCTCCGCTGTTCGTCAAGCTCTTTATATTTATCGGTTTCGGCAAGTTTTGCTTCGCTTTTGGAGTGATAAATACAGGGACTGATAACGACTTTTCCATTATAAGATAGCTTGAAGAACCAACGGATACCCTTGCTAAGTTTGCGTGGATACTGTGGCATTGTTGACTCCTGTTTTTAGAGTGATTATATTCGGTTGCGGTAAAATTTGGTTTGAGTATAGGTGGAGGTGTGCTCAACTTGTAAAATAAAAAGTGGAGGTAATGGGAATCCTAGGAGGTTTTTATGGATTCTCAATTCCTGTCCGTCAAGGAAGTGGCAACACTTCTGAACAAGTCTGAAAAATGGGTTTATCTCTCGAAAGAAAGTTTGCCCGGTTATTTCAAGCTTGCCAAGAGTATCTTCTTTGACAAACAGCTTTTGCTTATATCGTTGAGGCAACTCGCTACTCAACCAAAACAGAACAAGCCGAAAGGTCGTAATGACCCTCACGGCTTGCTTTAGAACTTTCCCCTTAGGCGTAATGCCTAAGGGGATTTTTTTATGCAGGCACATTTTGATTGCGCCGCTATCTTGTCCAACCCTTGCTTTTGGCTCGGTGTTGGGCTATCTCGTATGCCTTCCTGTTTTCAAAGGCAGCTTGTTTCAGTTTGTAGAGAGCCGCTTCGTAATCTCTATTGCGAGGTTTGCGATTAGAGGTTCTGGAATGATTCGGGTGTCCGAAAATCTGATGTACGATTTCCTGTAATAGGGTTCTAGGCATTTGGGCCTCCTTTGGTTGACAATTAGTTGACAATGAATTACGAGAGTAAATTATTTATTCAGTTGTGAAAGGGCATTAGAAAGGATTGGAATAGATTGGAAAATCTTCTAAAGAGTGGCTATAATTTCGTGTAGCTCGGGCATGTTGTCTTGATAGTAACCGATTATATCGTACTCGATAAGATTTATTTCGTTTGGTATCTCTATTGAATTTTGTTATTAGAAGAATATTTTAAATCGTAAGTGGAAAATTTGGGGAAGTAGTGTGTAGGCAGGAAACGAGGCTATTACAAAGAAGACACTTGTTGTATTATTTACTTACTATTTCTTGATATAGGCGGTCGGCTTTATCACGGTTAGTAGACTTACTATTGGACATAAAAAAGCGCAATATAATATATTTCTATTATACCACACTTAAGAAAAAAAGTAAATAGGTATTATCTCACTTTGGGTGCGGGATAATATCGAGAAGGTAGTAAGTATCACCTTTGATTGTAAAGTAGAATCGCCAGTCACGAGTAACCTGGGCTTGCCAAATGTCTTGTGCTTCACTGTATTTCTTTGCTCTCAATGAAGGGTGACGAATATCAGCAAGTAAAAGAGCAACACGTCGGTCAAACGCACCTTGAATTGCGGCAGGGGCATCGTCATAGCTCTTACGGAACCGTTCGGTATAGAAGAGTTGCATTAGCTTTTTTGGGATTTCCGCGATGAAGTGTGAAGTGAATGAACCGTTTCCTTTGCGTTCCGAAACGGACCGTAAACGCGCCCCTGTTTGACATCCTCAAGAGCCTCAGAAAGTCGTTCCTCAATATGCCTATCAACGAGGGTTTTCGGAGTGAGCACGAGCTTTCCTTTATGGAGTTCCACTTCCAAATAATCACCAGTCTGGAGATGAAGAGCCTCGTGGATTTTCTTAGGGATGGCTACTTGACGGCTCGCGCCCACTTTAACAGCTTGCATAATATTTTCTCCTTGAGTTTATAATATCATATAATACAATTATATGATATAAATATAGCGAGTGAAAAGTGGGAAGTCAAGGGTAGATTAATCATGCTTCTAGCCCACACTATTTCCACGATTGTGCTACATAGCCTCCTTCATCGTTGTTTAGTAGTGTGTTAAAGAATTTCTTTATTAAACCTGCATGAAAATTGATTTTACCCTTTTGTTCGATTACATTGGTGGAACAAATCGACTCCTATCTGTGCATTAGTCTAAGAAATTTATATGAAAAGAATATGTATTAGATGACGCGCATGAGAATTAATCGTTATTTCGATCGAGAATGTATATAGTAAACTTTATTAGAGATTTTGTTGACAAATCCAATTCTATCGCTTATATTAATAGCAGCAAGCCTGCCGCGCCTCTTCCGATCTTATGGGTCGGTATGCGAAATTCGGTGGGCGTTTTTTTTGTGAGGTGAGCGATGAAATTCGATAAGCCTCCACTAACTATCGAACAACAAGCCGACCTACTCCTTTCCCGAGGACTCATTGCCGAAAAAGAAATTCTTATGAATCGTCTTACCGTCGTTAATTATTATCGGCTTAGTACGTATCTTTATCCTTTTCGCTCACCGGATCAGCGGTACAAAAAAGGAACAACACTTGATCTAATTTGGAAACACTATACATTTGATAGGCAATTACGACTTCTTACCATGGATGCAATTGAGAGAGTTGAAGTTTCTGTACGCACAAAATTATCATATCATCTTTCACATTCATTTGGTGCCTTTGCCTATGTCGATCAGAAACATCTTCCTGGTTTATCCGTTGACATTCATCAAAAATGGATTGATGAATTAAAGTTAGAAATTGAGAGAAGCAAAGAGCCGTTTATTATTCATTTCAATCAAAAATATGGCGACATACATCCAATGCCGCCTTTATGGATGGCCGTTGAAGTGATGAGTTTTGGGAAAACATTAACACTGTTTCGTGGTGTTGATTATAAAATGAAACAAAAAATATCTGCCTACTACAATGTAAGTGATGAAACACTATTTTCGTGGCTCATCGCGCTTAATAGTGTAAGAAACATTTGTGCTCATCACGGAAGACTGATAGACCGTATATTAGGATCGCAGCCAAAGATACCGCGAAAGCAAAAATATCCTGAGTGGCACATACCGGTTGAAATAACAAGAGAAAGAATTTTTGGTGTTCTCTCAATTCTCCAATATATGCTTCGGTTTGATGCACCGACAAGCCATTGGAAAGAAAGACTTAAAAAACTCTTTTCGGATTCCCCTCAAATTCCTATACAAATAATGGGCTTTCCAGCAAACTGGGAAGACAGTCCGTTATGGAAGATCAAATAGAACGATGAAACTAACCGATAATGAAATACGCGACATTAACAGATATCTTGAAGCGGGCAAACCGCTCCCAGAGAAATACCGCTTTCTTCTCTTTGCGGAGAAGCGCGAGGTAGAATTAGTATGGAACGGTAAGACAAGTGAAGTAACAAATGTAGTTCTCCCGTTTCAGATTGTAGAGCAGATAGATGAACCTCGTACGGAAACTGATGCAACGGTGCAAGCAGAGTTATTCTCCGTTGATAATCGCGGCCGGCAATTAAAAGGTTGGACGAACAAGCTCATTTGGGGAGACAACAAGCTCATTCTTAGCAGTCTTAAAAACGGACCGTTGCGTAAAGAGATTGAAGAACAAGGTGGAATAAAACTTATTTACATTGATCCGCCGTTTGATGTCGGTGCGGATTTTTCGATGAATATTGAGATTGGCGATCCCGAAAAAGGGACAAGCGAGCAGTTTACAAAAGAGCCAAGTGTTTTGGAAGAACTTGCCTACCGAGATACGTGGGGAAAAGGTGCAGATAGTTTTATCTCTATGATTTACGAACGACTTTCTCTCATGCGTGATTTGCTTGCTGATGATGGAAGCATTTATGTGCATTGTGATTGGAGAGTGAACTCATATATAAGATTAGCATTGGATGAATTATTTGGCAAAAGTAATTTTCGAAACGAAATAATTTGGTGTTACACTGGTGCTTCACAAGTCAAAGATAGATTTATATCAAAACACGAAAATATCTATAATTATGGGAAGACCAGTGATGCAATATTCAACTGGAAAGACATAACAATTCCATATTCAGAAGAAACGGTGGCAAGAACTGGTAGAGGTGCTGGCGGAGCGGGTCTTTATGGAGAAGACAATCCCGAAGAAAAGCATAGGAATAGACTAAAAGAGCAAGGAAAAATTCCAGAAGATTGGTGGAAAGACATTTATCGTATTCAAGGAAATGGTTTGGAAAAGGTTGATTATCCGACACAAAAACCAGAATCAATGTTGGAAAGAATTATTAATGCATCATCAAGTGAAGGAACATTAGTTGCTGACTTTTTCTGCGGTTCAGGAACAACACTTGCTGTTGCAGAAAAATTGGGTAGAAAATGGATCGGATCTGACCTTGGCAAGTTTGCTATACATACCACACGCAAACGTATGGTCGGTGTGCAAAGAGAATTAAAGAAAGCAGACAAACCATACCGTGCATTTGAGATACTTAATCTTGGGAAATACGAACGCCAGCATTACATTGGTGTTAATGCAAATCTGCGAGATGAAGAAAAGCAGAAGCAAATAGCACAGCGGGAAGAAGAATTTCTTACGCTCATACTTCGCGCGTATCAAGCAGAGCGTGTAGATGGGTTTAATGCCTTCCATGGCAAAAAGAACAACCGGATGGTTACAGTCGGTCCTATCAATCTTCCTGTAACGCGCTTGTATGTAGAAGAAGTGGTAAATGAGTGCCGACAGAAATACATCACCAAGGTAGATATACTCGCATTTGAATTTGAGATGGGATTAAGTCCGAACGCACAGGATGAAGCAAAGAACAAAGGAATCGATCTTTCGCTGAAATATATTCCGCGCGAGGTGTTTGATAAGCGTGCTGTGGAAAAAAATCAGGTGGTTTTCCACGATGTCAGCTACATAGAAGTGAAACCATTGTATAAAGAGAAGAAGGGACATCCAACGGCGGTTGCGGTACAGCTTACAGACTTTTCTGTTTATTACAATCAGGATACGATTGCACACGCAGAAGAAAGTTTAAAGAACGGCGGCAATAAGATCGTAGTGGAGAACGGTCAGATTATCAAAGTGAGCAAGGATAAGAACGGAATTACCAAACGCGAAGTTCTGACAAAGAAATGGACAGACTGGATTGACTATTGGGCGATAGATTTTGACTACGAAAGCAAAAAGGAAATCATCCGTGTAAAGAAAACACGTGTTGACTCAGTTACTGATAATGTCAAAGCAGGTGAGCAATTGCCGATGGATGAAACCGCCGGCATTATCGAATATGAAGAAGTCTGGACAGGCGATTATATTTTTGAAAACGAATGGCAAAGTTTCCGCACGAAGAAAGATCGGACGTTAGAGATGAAGAGCGTCTTTCACGAATATCCGACAAAGGGTCGCTACAAAATAGCGGTGAAGGTTGTGGATATTTTTGGTAACGATACGATGAAGGTGGTTGAGGTGGGGGTGTAAGGATTATATATGTTAGAAGAAGACAATAAATTTGATAAAAAATCATTACGTCTAATTACAAAAAAGAATCCTGATTGGGACGGACTCGTTAAGGATTGTGTTGGTTTCGCGAATGCCAATGGAGGTAAAATAATCATTGGTTATGAAGATGATAAAGATGAACCTCCCGTAGGTCAAAAAATAGATAAGGCACTCACCCACAAGTTACAAAAGATGATCAATGGAAGAACCGTAAATGTTGGCATCCTGTTACCTACTTTATGTTCAGCCATAAATGGAGGGGAATATATAGAATTAGTCATTCAGCCAAGCATACAAACAATTGCTAGCACATCCGATGGAAGATATTACATTCGCATATCTGATTCTACTAAACCCGTCCTGCCTGATGAAATGAGTCGGCTTGCCGCAGACAAAAATGCTTTTGTATGGGAATTGCAAACTACAAAAAGAATTCCTGCAAACCGATGCGACGAGACAGGAAAAGCAGAATTCTTAGATGGAATTAGAAATTCGGACCGAGTATCGAAATTTATCAAAGACAAAACTGACGCAGAATTATTGGAACATTATTTCCTTGTTAAGGAAGGATATTTATCCAATCTCGGGATTTTATGGGTCGGAACAAGAAATGATCGGGCTGGTTTATTGTATGCGCCTTCAATACAGTTTATTAAGTATGATGCTGCCGGAAATAAAATAAACAAACTTCTTTGGGATGATTATAGTTTGAATCCTTACGAGATGGTTGAGGCTGTTTGGAAACAGATTCCAGATTGGAAAGAATCCTTTGAATTACCCGACGGTATTCATAGAAAAAATATTCCGCGTTATGAAGAAATTGTTATACGTGAGTTGGTAAGTAATGCGCTTGTTCATAGAAACTATACCATGAGGGGTGATATCTTCATCAATCTTTATCCAGATCATCTTGAAATTCATAGTCCAGGTTTATTGCCTCTCGGCGTCACTCCAAGTAATATTCTTACACAATCTATTAGAAGAAACGAGCATCTAGCAAGAATATTCTATGATTTAAAATTAATGGAGCGCGAAGGAACGGGTTATGATAAAATATATTCTGCCTTATTGAGCAATGGTAAAAAGATTCCAAGAGTCGAAGAATATGAAGACAGGGTAAAAGTTTCTGTATGGTCGCAAGTGGTTGATGCAGACAGCATAAAGGTAATGGAAAAGGTAAACGCAGATTTTACGCTTAAACAAATGGAGTTAATTATTGTCGGGCTTATAAGCCAGCATCAGAGCTTACTTGCAGTTGAACTTTCAAAAATACTAAATATTCATGACTATCAGCGATTATCTGAAATGTTGGTCAGCTTATTAGACCAAAAAATTATTATTGGAAAAGGAAAGACTAAATCGAAGGAATATTCGCTCAATCCTGAATTAATTAAAAAACTCAATCTTCGCGGAAAAACCACACTAAAAACCATAGAAAAACATAGATTGCGAGAATTAGTCAGACAGGATTTGGAAAATTACCCCAACAGCAGTATAGGTGAAATACAGGAAAGAATAGGTAATGAAATTCCGCAAAGGAAAATCCGTCCCATATTAAACAGATTATTAGGTGAAAAAATTATTGGTAAAACAGGGGTTTTAAAGCACACAAAATATTTTTTAAAAAAAATATAAAAAAATATATAATTGGTATATAGAAGTTATATAACCTCATTTTATATGATGAAAGAGCATATTTTGCAAAGGGTAATAGTGTATAAAATGATAAAAAAGAAATATAGGAGTAGTAATAAAGCGGTTCTAATGCATTGTAGTCTGTGCAAGCCAATACTTCGATGAAAATAAAATATGGCACTCCATCCTAATCTCCCAAAATCTCCATACGCAATACTTGAACCTGAACTTCGCTGGTTTCCTGCCGATGAAGCATTGCGTGAACACGGATATGAGAAACTTCTACCTCCGCTTGTAACCACGCTAAGAAAGAAAGTCAAAGAATGGCGAGAATTAGGTTATGAAGGAGCAAGCGCAACCAGTCTCGCTTTGCTGCGCTGGTGGTTTCAGCGGGAACATCCCATGCAAGCAACGGATGGGACTACTTATGATTTCCAATACTACTTTGCACAGCGTGAAGCAGTCGAAACAATTATTTATCTGCACGAAATCGCCAATGTTAAAGACAAATATGATCTATTGAGGTTTGATAGTTCCGGAGCGGTCTCGGCAGGAATGTTTACAGAATCGTGGAAGAGATTTGTCGTCAAAATGGCAACAGGAAGCGGTAAAACAAAAGTGCTCAGTCTTGTATTGGCTTGGAGTTATTTTCACAAGCTTTATGAAGAAGGCTCCACACTTGCCAGGAATTTTCTTGTCATCACGCCTAACATTATTGTATTAGACCGTATCCGTGCCGACTTTGATAGATTAAAGATATTCTTTGAAGACCCAATATTACCGGAAAATGGTTATGAAGAGCGGAATTGGCATGATGATTTTCAAATGACACTTCATATTCAGGACGAGATTGGAGTTGTTCGCAAGACAGGCAATATTTTTTTGACGAACATTCACCGTGTCTATGATACGAACCAAAAAGAAGCGACAGCGCAAGACGAGGATCTTACAAGTTACTTTTTAGGTAGTAAACCGGTTGGTGCAACAACAGATTCAAAGATCGACCTTGGTGATATAGTCCGCGACATAGACGAACTTGCTATACTGAATGATGAAGCCCACCACATCCACGATGAGAATCTGGCATGGTTCAAATCTATTGAAGACATCCACAACCGATTGAAACTTAAGGGAAGCGGCCTGGCAATACAGATTGATGTGACAGCCACACCGAAGCACACCAACGGAGCAATTTTCGTTCAAACAATCTGTGACTACCCGCTTGTTGAAGCCATTCATCAGGATGTAGTAAAGCATCCAGTCCTTCCTGATGCCGCAAGCAGAGCTAAGTTAGTAGAAAAGAAAAGCTCCAAGTTTACGGAGAAGTATGAGGATTATATTCACCTTGGTTACCTCGAGTGGAAGAAGGTGTATGACGAGCATATAAAGGTCGGGAAGAAGGCTGTTCTTTTTGTTATGACCGACGATACAAAGAATTGTGATGAGGTAGCGGAATATCTAGAAAAAACATATCCAGAATTGAACAATGCCGTATTGGTTATTCACACAAAGAACAACGGAGAAATTTCAGAGACGGTAAGCGGTAAGAATAAAGATGAGCTTGAGAAACTTAGAGAAGCGGCAAATACCGTCGATAAATCCGATAATAAATACAAGGCAATAGTATCGGTGTTAATGTTAAAAGAGGGATGGGATGTTCGGAATGTAACCACGATTGTCGGCTTGAGACCTTATAGCGCCAAGAGCAATATTTTGCCTGAGCAGACATTGGGGCGAGGATTGCGGAGGATGTATAGAGACAATGCAGTGACAGAGCTTGTAAGCGTGGTTGGTACCGATGCGTTTATGGAATTTGTTGAATCGATCAAGACCGAAGGTGTCGAATTGGAACGCAGATCGATGGGTGAAGGATCGAAACCGCAAGCACCGTTGGTTGTTGAGATAGATTCAGAGAATAAAAAGAAAAATATAGAAACATTAGATATTGAGATTCCTATCCTTTCACCAAGAATATACCGAGAATACAAGAATCTCTCACAGCTTGATGTCTCAACATTTGGCAATCAGATATTTGCATTGCAGCAATTCTCCGAAGAAGAGAAGCGGGAGATAGTTTTCAAGGACATCACGACAAACGAGATAACACATACAACAATTCTTGACACAGACACGGTTGCAAACTATCAGAGCGTGATTGGCTATTTTACGCAATCCATTATGAAAGACTTGCGGCTTGTGAGCGGGTATGATATTCTCTATGGCAAAGTGAAAGAGTTTGTACAAAAATATCTTTTCGACAAGCCGGTTGACCTTGAAGATCTCAATACTCTGCGCAATCTTTCGGAATTAGCTGTCAGCAAGACGATTCAAGAATCGTTTAAAAAGAAGATAAACGCACTTACGGTTCTGGATAAAGGTGAAGCAGAGATACGAGATTATATCAAGATCAGTAAGTGTCGTCCTTTTGTTGCAAAAGACCAAGGGTATCTTATCCCAAAGAAAAGCGTTTTTAATAAGATCATTGGTGACAGTGGATTTGAACTGGAATTTGCAAGCTTCCTCGAATCTTGCGAAGATATAATTTCCTATGTGAAGAATTATTTTGCTGTGAGTTTTAGGCTGGACTACAAAACAAAAGACGGTGACATCTCGAATTACTATCCCGACTTCATTGTAAAGAAATCGCAAAAGGAAATCTGGATTGTAGAGACAAAAGGGCGTGAAGATTTAGAAGACCCTTTGAAACTCGAACGACTGAAACAGTGGTGCGATGATGTGAATAAGAAGAATTCAGGCGTAACGTACTCGTGGTTGTATGTTAAACAGGATGACTACGAAAAGTATAAACCAAAGAACTTTACTGGGGCAGTGAAGTTAAGGTAAGTGAGTTTAACCAATAACTCTTCATTCATAAAGGAACACGATTTGAGAAGCTACTCGGTTCATCCTAGTAGAGACCTAGTAAGTTCCGAAAAAATTATTGGACACATCGGTGTCAATTCACAATGAAAAAATTGTTGTCAAGGAATCAATTATGAAAACATCTACCTTTCTGATTGTCTTTCTGGCCGTAGGTCTATTATTTTTAGCGAGTTGTAAGGATAATCCGGTATCCGCCAATCGCGACAAGCCCGATACCACGACCTTTCGGGTCACCAGCGTCGCGCCTACTTCAGATGTAGTATCAGGTGTGACGCGGATGGTCATTTCCTTCTCAAAGGAAGTGGCCGCATCGACGGTATCATTGTCGTCCGTGCAAATTTTTCAAGGTACCACGTTGGTGCCTTACGAAAATTTAGGCGTCGGTGACAGCAGTATAATCTTGTCGCCTTATAATCTGCAAGCCGGCACGACTTACACGGGAGTGATAAGCACCGCCGTGAAAGATGCCAAAGGCGAAGCCCTGTCGGCCGCCTATCGCTGGAGTTTTACGACAGCCGGTAAGTCCACTACTACCCTCGCGGTTACTAGCGTCGTACCCACCGCGAACGTCGCGATTTCCGAGACAACGGTGGTTACTTTCTCGGCGCCATTGAATCCGCAGACGGTCTCTCAGACCTCTGTGCAGATTTTGCAAGGTGCCTCCCAGGTGTCTTACAAAATTCAAGTGGCAGGGAACAAAGTTATGTTGTCGCCAGTAAATAATTTGGCATACAACACGACTTATAGTGGAGTAGTTACCACTGCCGTGAAAGATACGGCAGGGAATACCCTTCCCTCGCAATATCAGTGGAGCTTCAAAACGGCACAGGCGCCGGTCTGGGGTCTGGATGCTGGCTATCCCATCACCAGAACCGCCACCGATGCCCGCGGTAATGTTTATGTAGCTGGCCAGGTTGGCACCCCTAGTGACGCTTTCGTCGGCAAGCTGACCAACGATGGGAAAGTCGTTTGGTTGAAACCGATTGCCACACCGAACTATGATGGAGTTTATTCGGTGGCCGTCTTTGGAGACAATGTCTGTGTCCTCCGTCTCCAAGATCCGACCAATCTAGGTTTCGCCAATGTCTGGGTGGATTTATATAGTGGCAGTGACGGGACATTGCTGTGGAATACTAAGACGTCCACTTCTGATATGCCGTCTAAGCTAGTGGTTGACGGTAGCACGATATATGCCATCAGTGATTTCATGATGGCAAAGCTGGATGATAAGGGGAATATACTGCAAAAGTATAGCTCCCCTGGCTCCTACTTAAGAGATGCCATTGTTACGCCGCAAGCCATTTTCGTAGCCGGCGGTTTCGGCTCATCTTTCCTGCGTCAGCTGGATTTGAATTTCCGGCTGGTCTGGGAAAGCGCTTGTGATAGCAGTTTCTCGATTAACAGCATAATCGAGTTTCCCGAAGATTCCGTAATCATTGCCGCGGAGGCCTATCAAGACGGCTATCAGTTCCAGTCTTTCGTCGTAAGCTATAAGCTGGGCGCTGACGGGAAGCCACGTCTAATCGGGAAAAAGAAATTCAGTGATGGCGTGCATACTGGTCTGAAGAAGTATGACATCGGTTCTTTCTATGTTTACGCCCGAGATATTGATGGGGCGTATTCAGGTGCCGTGGGTCCGGTCAAGATGGATCTTAACGGTAATGTGATGTGGACGGCGTCGCCAGCTAAGAGTGGCGATATCATCTGGTCCGGCGGCAATCTGTTGGTTGCCACGGGCGGAAATACGCTAGCGGTATATCAAATGCCGTAGCGTTGTTCCCAAGAGTTCCAAACCCTTCCTCTTTTCCGGGAGGGTTTTTTAATTGCCTATTTCTGGACAGGTTTTAAAGACCTAAGCGGTAACAATTATTTCCGCGGCCGCTCTGCTTATTGAACTATGATGGCTTAATATCAATTTCGCTTCCGCTTTTTGCAGTTATCCTCTAAAATATCGACCTGTAAATAATTGGAAATAGCTCTGATGTTTTTCTGAGCTTCAGCTAATTTATCTTCAAGAAATTTAAGCCGAGAAGCGATATTTAATCTCTCCATTGCCGCTATATAAATTCTAAAACGATAAACTAATTCGCCAAATTTATGCACCACTTCATAATGCTTTTGTTTGTAGGAATGAAAGAGGTTTAACATATATAGAAAGCACAAACGGGAGGGTATTAAACCTCGCATGTGCAAATTATTACTTTATGATATGTTTCGCCAAAGGGTGTTATCATATCCGTCTTATTTAATTATAGCACATCCCGCAAAACGCCAAATGCTTCCAGGACATACTTCTTGATTTCGGCCAATCCTATCATCGTTTTAAATTGATCTGAAATCAATTTCACTTTTCGGATAGGCATTTTAAGCCTCTTGCCTGTTTCTGTACAAGTCAATTTTAAAATAAAGCGATATAGAAATATGCTTCGCTCCTCGTGCGTCATCTCGTCTATGTAAGACAAATAAAAATCGTTTTTCATATTTTTGTTTAACAGTGCATATTAACACATCTAAAAAATCTGTCAAGAGGGGAAATACATTTAATCTGATTAAAAAAAAGCCCTGTATTATTCAGGGCTTTCAAGGTTAGGCAACCTTGACGAATGTTTTTTTTGCGAGGCGGATAACTATGTTATCGGGCTCAGGATGATGCACGATGATACAAAAGAACTTGGATAACTGCTCAGCTTGAATATCGGTCATAGTTTTACCTATCAAGGAAACAGATGGTGTGTCTTGCATGAGAAGATCAAGCGTTTCCCAAATAGATATGGTTAAATGAACCAATTCAGACGAGGCACGATTTCCGTTATAAATAGTTCTCTTGAACCCTTTTGGAAAAAACCATTCTTCAGACTTTGGATTGTAAGCGACGTAGCCAGAGTGATTGCCGTTTTCATCATACATCTTAAAAGCTATCCGACCGGAAATAATGCTGTGCTGCTTAACCAAACCGATTTCATATTTCTTTGCCATGTCTTCAGAGATTCCTTTATCTTCCAGGAATTTACAGTAATGTAATTCCAAATTCGGAAGTTCTCGCTTTAATGGTTTGGCAGTGGAAAGGAATTGGTCTTTGAGTTCTTTGGCTGCCGATCTTAAATCGACTCCTTTCTGTTTGGAAAAGAAATTGATCACGCTTCCTTTATCTTCTCCGGTTGGATTGAAATAAAGGTTCTTGGTTGCGTTTACAACAAACCCCTCACCGTGAAGCTCTCCGTTTTGATTAACAGAATAGGGGACATTAAGCCAATCCAATACCTGCTTAAAAGGTATCTTCTGGCTGATTTCAGTAAAGTTTAAATATTCCATTACGACCTCCTATGTGATTGTGAAAAGAACCGTTCTTTTTTATTATATCACAAACACAAAAGGCTTGTCAAGGTGACAAGCCCTTAAGAAGTGTAGAACAAAGCAAATAGCATCCAAAAAGTTTCAGCCTAGACTAATCGGCTTGCTATAATTTAACCGCTGGCCGTTCTTCATAAACAAATGCCTATGAAATTATCTCTCTTGGTGGAAGTTAAATTGAATCAGGTTTTTCACCTAATCCCGCTATGCTCTAATTAAATTATAACACAATCCAGTCGTCAGAAAGGAAGTTATAATAAGATTCTGGTTCTGCGGGTGTGCCCTGAGGTGTGGTTGCATCGGGAAGTGGTGGAAATGTTTTTATCAAGCTATTATGTGTGCCTAATCGGACATAAGCGATATAGTCCTGTAAATCCATAATATTGGTTTTGCTTGCTCTGACAATAGACGACAATCTTTCGGCTTCGGTATCGCCGCAATTGAAGACTATATATGAACCGACTATGCCAAAAACAGAACTTAAGACTTTCGGATTAATCTCTAAAAAATCGTGATGGGAAATAGTTAATCCGACCCGATTGCTTCTGGCAAACTGCAAGAGATCGGGAAAACTGGAATTGACGCTTGTCTGAAATTCGTCAATATAAATCATCAAGGGTTTCTTAACCGTTTTGTTCTTGATATAAGAAAACACGGAATGTAGAATCAAAGCAGAAAGGAAACGTTGGTTGTCACTGTCGCTTGTGCTTGTATTCACCAACAAAGATTGTTCTTGTTCAATTAAAGATTCAATATCGAATTCGTTTTCTCTGGTTGTTAAAAACTGGCTCATTTCGTCATTATCTAAAAATTGTGAAAGCCGGCTTGCTATACTTCCCATGGTGTTTATATAATCGCTGGTTTTCCTAAAACCACTTTTTTTAGTGTCTTCGATTTCATTGAACCATTTTCTAATTATCGGGTCGGAAAAACTATATCGCTCTCGGACATCCTTAAAACTTAAAAACTCGTTTAAGAATTTTAAACTTCGGTCTTCTTCTTTGAATCCCTTGATTGCTTTAGATAATATTTCTTTCATCCTAACGGTCGTTTCGGGATTAAAAGAAGTAGCAGTTATCATTATATCCATGACATCTGTAAATTCTCGGATAAGAGTATCGACCTTGTAGCCTTTACGTCTTAATGGATTAATTTTGACGGGGTGCTGAAAAGAAATATAGCGGTGGTTCGTGTTTGGAATTAATTTATTAACGCTGTCGCCTTTAGGGTCAATGAAGATAACTGACAGACCAAATTTCATATCATAATCAGCCATTCGTTCCATAAGAACGGATTTGCCCATTCCTGTTTTGCCGATCATGTAGATGTGATTGAAACGATGCTTAATATCGTCTATATATGGTAGTTCAAGGTTTAGGTTTTGTAATGAACCTAATTTAAGTCTATAGTCCTGTATCTTTTTCATCTGCCGTTGTTTGTCCGTAACGATATTTTTTGTGCCTGGCCTCAGAGTGAACATCCTCAGCTTCTGCTGTTTTCTTATCTGCTTCTGCTTTAGCTTCTTGAATTATATAATCATTTACTCTTTGACTTATTTCAAAATCATTTAGCTTATTGGGGTCAGCTTTTATAATAGTTGCAACAATAAAGGTTTGAAAAGATTTGGGCAATTCACTAAACTTTAATTCTCCAGTTGCTATTTTAGCCAATTGTGCTCGGTATTTTGCCAGCCTTGCATTTGCCTTCATTTCAACAGCCTTTGCTTCTTCTTGCTTGGCTATTGCATTGGCTTGCTTTGCCTCGCCCTCTAATCTTCTTATGATGGCTTTTTCTTTTTGTTGAGCGATTTCTCTATCTGTCAAATCGTGGCCAATATGTTCTCGTTTGGCTTTTTCGGCCAAAATTCTTGTTTTATGTTCTTCTTTTTTTATTTCAAAATATCGCGTTGCTAAATCAAACTTATCTTGAACTAAATTTTTAAGATATTCCGAGCTGAAAATAGCATCCGCCTTGAGTTCCAAAAATTCCTCAGCAATGGCCCTAAGGTTTTTAATCTGATCATAGATTAAAACCAACTTCTCATTATTAAGCTTCATTTTTTCATTCTGTCTTCTTTTAGACCAGATAAAAAATGGTTCATTGGAATTAATAGAAGTATTTAAGCCATCAAATAAATTCCTAATAGTATCCTGATAAAAACCAAATTCGGCTGCCAATTCATCTTGTGATTTAACAATCTCTGCTTTCGGTTCAATATAAGGTTCTTCGGGGCTATTAATATTTAGATATGATTCAGCTTTTTTCTTGCTCATAACGCCTCTTTAATAGTTCAATTTCATTGTATTCTTCCCTTAAATCTATATCCTTTTTACAATCATCATGATAACATTCAACAACTTCAATCATTCCTCCACATTGAATACAGGAGTCAAACAAGATCTTTTCCATAGTAGACTCGTCACCCACAAATCTATAATTTTTGATTTTAACGTCACCTACTTGAACTTGTGTCCGGTTATCCGTTACACAATAAACAGCTTTACAATGAGGGCAGGTCAAATTATAATTTTTAGCAATCAAAGTTTTTAAGCAGTGTTTGCAAATAAATTGTGGCAATCTTTTTTTACGATTATATAATTCCCTTAATCCCGTGAGATAAAGAGGCCTTAATTTAGAGACTTCTCTCCGTTTATATAATAGAGCTTCGTGATCATATTTTTCTTTTATATTGATTGGGTGTTGGCAATGTGGGCAATCAAAATAATCCATTGATTCATAGCAGGACGAACAATAAAGAAATAATTCAAATCTGGAGTGACCGTCTGTATTGCATAAAGAACAAGGAATAGAAGAAATCTTTTTGAAGAAAATCGTCTTTAAGCAGTGAGGGCAAATGAACGATATATTGTTTTTATAAATATAAATCCACATGAATAAAAATGTAAATGTGAAAAGAAATAACCAACGATGGTCAAACAAAATAAAAAGGAAAAAAGAATTAAAAGACATTAATAAATCCCAATATCCAGATGACATTTTTCTTATTACTTCATTAGAATTAGTACAATCAGAATAGTCAACAATCATTCTATTGAGGTAGTAAAATAACGTGAAAGTAAAAATGAATGTCGATATGCTATATATAACCAACTTGCTAATTAAAGAAAGTATAATGCGTTTTTTTATGTTCATAAAGCTGATAAGAATGAAAAAAGAGAAAAATAACACAAACATAATACCAAGAAAAATAGCAGCCGTCTTATCCATTACAACCTCTCCAAAAAATTAAATCCTTGTCCAAAATCTATTTTAATAGAACAAACAAATATAACAGAGAATTTGAAATCTTTTATATCGGGCGGCGAAATATCAAGATAAGTACATTGTGATTTCCAATAAGCATACGCTTGCCTATCCCGCGCAAGTTTCAAATAATTTATCCTTTTATTTTCCAGCCAATCATTCCAGCCTAACTTGCTCGCTTCAACCTCTAAGAACTCGAGCTTGTAACCTTTGCTATTCATTCTGACAAGCAAAGCGTCTGGTCTGATATATTCAAACGAAGGGTAAAGCAGAATTTTGAAATCAGGGAGTTTAAGGGCTTGGATAAAAACCTCAGTATTGTTTATCTCATTGATCCCGCCGTGTCCGTCTATACTTTTGGGTAATGTCTTTATATTATAGCCGTTGTCTTTCAAAAAAGATAGGGTTTTATCGGTAGCTGTGTAAATATCTTTATCAGTATTTTTTAGCAATTCCAAATTCACAAGCCGGTCAAGTTTCTTGGTAGAGCAAATTTTAGAATATCTCGTATTAATCAGCTTAAGATCGGACTGCCGGACATACTTTAACAACCGGATATGATACAACATATCCCAAAGCAGCTTGAAACTTCCACCGCTTTCAAGGGGAATAATATCTCTCAGTTCGTTTTTGAGCTCAAGTAGTCCCATAAATGACCTGTAAAAACTTTTTAAAGATAGATAAAAAACCTGTAAATCTCATACACAGATACGGAAAAATCTGTGGGTCATAAATTACAGGTAAAAACAAAAAACCCCTTTATAAATGGGGTGATTGAATAAATTTACAGGTGTATATATAAGGCGGAAGACTTAAGTGCTCGCGGTCGAACCCTCCGTTTCGTGCGGAGGGTAAGAGAACGAGAGCATCTGAAGTCTTGGGATCGGCTTCGGGTTATTAAGCTAAAACCTTGCCTGCTGTTCAGCTTTCTAATCCTCAAAATATTTCAATTCTTCTCTCGCCTTTTCTTTGGCGATATTTTCTTTTTAATCATTTTATTCATTCTTAACTTTGTCCATTTTCGATATTCCGCAAATTTCATTTTTATAAACTTCAAAGCATTAGTGCGTTTCATATAGCTCTTAACTCTGAATTAATCCTCATTGGCTGTGCCACATTACATCTCTAATTATTCTCTGTTTCGATATTTCCAATATCTCCTCATTTTCCCACAAATGTTTTACTTCGCCTCAATGGTGTCACTTGCACCCTTAAACCAACTTCCTATTGAGTCTGTATACTTAACCTTGTTATTCCTGATTACTAAATCAACAACCTCGTCAATTGATGCCCACTGGTTTTCAATAATCCGTCTGATACAATAGACACAATGTCCGCAATTAAAATTCCATTTTCTGTTGCTATCATCTTTTACCCACTTCAAGATTTGTCTTTTAATTTCTTCTTTGGTGTATTGCTCTTTGGGCTTGAACCAACAACGCATATCCCACAAATACTCCTCGTCTAAAATCTGTCTGAAATAATACTCACGATAACGTTTTTCTTGCTCCAAATTGCATTTAACCTTTTCTGGTTTTACCAATTCAGGGGCGGGGAATAATGATTCTTGAGATGTCATAGGTTTGATGCTTATATAATTATTATAGCATACCTATTAATCCTGTCAAGTGGTTATTTACTTTGATAAATACTGGTTGCCTCAACCTTCTTAACATACCGTGAGATATGTCTTCTCAACACAATGCTAAATTGTTCCCCTCGAATAGCGCAGGCTGCCTTAAATCTGTTTTTAAGACTGATGGGCAATAAAATATTAAGAGTCGTTATATTGTTTTTAGCTTTATAAGATTTGTTGCTTTTCAATTGGGACATAGTAAATATCGATATTGGAAAACTTCACACGATTGTCAATTTCATCTATAAGGATCGGCTCAGAAATTCGAGAGCCGATGCCTAAGAGGAGACTAAAACGGAATATTGGAAGCATTGAATTCATTCTCTTCTTCCGCAATGGGTTTGTCGGCAATGGCTTCTTGTTTGGTGGGAGATGATTCCGCTACATTTGGTTTCCACTCGTCGAGTTTAGCGTAGAGCTTTCCTTCTTTACTAATTAACAAATTGATAGTGACATAGCCTACTCCAAGGGGAGTGATCACAGCTTTTGATTTTAAGTAGGGAATGAACTTATCTACATTGATTGAAATGCTCCCCTTCACAAAATCCGGGGCATTTTCTCTCGGTTGGTTCACGAAAAATCCGTCAATAAAATTTGGCATATTATTTTTTTAAATGATTAATAATTAAATCGTAATTAGCGGGCAATAACTCAAAACCGGTGAGGTTCATACAGACTTCTTTGTAGTCTTCCTGCGTTTCCAATTTCTTCGCAGAAGCCTTTCTGAGTAGGGTTGCGAGTAAAGCTTTTTCGTCTGTTGCTTTAGGGACAGCTTGTTTGACTGCCTTTTTGGGTGCTTGTGCCGCGCTATTTCCGTCATCGTCTTCCGCTTGTAGGAATAATAACGACTGAATAGCATATCGACGGTAATAGGTTATGATGCTTCCCATTTTCTGTGGATCGGGATTCTCCGGCAGTGGAGTCGTGCTTTTGAGTAGCTCTTTACCGCCTTCGGTATCAAAAATAATTGTCTGCAATGCTGGTTTATCATTCGCTGTTTGGGATAACGGCTGCACTAAGATTAATCCTAACTCGTTTAGAATAGGCTTGATGACATCAATCAGCTTATTGATGTCGAAATAATTTGATTTAAAAAACGGATTAATACTGTCTTTAGTAATTGCTCCGACCTTCTTTTGAAATTCTAACAGTTTCTGCATATTAGTTTAACTTAGTTTTTAAGTAAGAATTTGTCTTGTCGCTATACTCCTTCGGTTTTAGTTTCTCTTTCCCTCGTTCTAAAATGTTTTTTATCGCTCCTTCTACTTTCTTGCCTTGTGACCAGTCATATATCAGATGGGCCAAAAGGTTGCATTGCTCTTCAGTGAGTTGTTCAATTATCTTTTTACTGACTGGTGTATTTAATGCATTCTCAAGCTCAGATGATAAATCGCTAAGATTGTTTGGATTAAACATATTTCAGTAATATTACTATCGTTTAAGCATCATAATGTTTATATATATATTATAGCATACCTATTAAATATGTCAAGAGTTTTTGTAGGTTTAAAACTTTGCTAAAATAAGCCAAAAAATAGGAATGTAAATATTAAAAAAGAAACTATACTTGAGAATTGTTTGAAATAGTAGATTTCTTGATTATTGAATTTGAAATATGCAAATTGGGGCTATGAAAAGAACTTGCTACTGAATTTCCTTGCCAATTATCAAATCGAATTAAACAGCAAGTAGATAAAAATGTCTCACAGAGGCATTATCGTTGTACCGAGGACACACCCAGAAGAAATTTTCATAAACGAAATTTAAGTTGAGCTATATAAGATGACGCAGACGAATGGTTGCGCCGATTTAATTGTCACGCTATGCGGGATCATTTCCACGATGTCTGTATTTAAGGTGTTTCAATTGGCACACACAATTTCATGAAGGTGATAAACGCATGAAAAGTATATACAGATTTTTGTTAGTAACGCTTGCAATATCTACCTGTACGTATCCATCGCATTCACAATGGGTGCAAACGAATGGACTATATTCGAATTATATAAGTTGTTTTGCGACTAGCGGTGCAAATATCTTTGCCGGGACATATCAAGGGGGTGTTTTTCTTTCGACCAACAACGGAACAAGTTGGACTGGAGTTAATACTGGCTTGGAGGGCACTTTTGGCAAATATGTCTTTGCTTTTGCTGTTTCTGGCACGAACCTCTTTGCCGGGACATATCAAGGGGGTGTTTTTCTTTCAACCAATAACGGTACAAGTTGGTGGAACGTCGGCTTGACGAACACTTATGTCAAGGCTCTTGCTGTCTCCGGTACGAACCTTTTTGCCGGAACATATGGCGACGGTGTCTTTCTTTCCACTAACAATGGCACAAACTGGACTGCAGCGAGTAACGGATTAACGGACACTAATGTATCTGCCCTTGCCATATCAGGGACAAATCTTTTTGCCGGTACTTCTGCTAGCGGTGTTTTTATTTCTACCGATAATGGCACGAGTTGGACTTCGGCGAGTATAGGATTGTTGCCAAACGTTTTTGTCTTTGCTCTTCAGGTTTCCGGTACGAATCTCTTTGCCGGTACTGCTAGCGGCGTCTTTCTTTCCACCAACAATGGAACAAGTTGGACTGCAGTTAATACCGGTTTGACGAGCACTGGAGTCTATGCTTTCGCCCTCAACGGCATGAATCTTTTTGCTGGGGCCCTTGGCGGCGTCGTATTTCTTTCTACAAACAACGGCACAAACTGGAGTGCAGTTAATACCGGCCTGCCGGTCACTTATGTCAATGCTCTTGCTGTTTCTGGCACGAACCTATTTGCCGGGACTTGGGGTAGTGGCATTTGGAGACGTCCGCTGGCGGAAATGATACCGATTGTAATCGTTAGAACGCCCACTATTAATATATCAAATAGTGTAATAAATAATAATGGAAACTTACAAGTAACTGGTAGTGATTTTACTTCTGCTGGCTCGGTAAATATAAGCCTTTCCGGTCCTTCCGGCGTTGCAATTCCTACGGTAACTTTGGTAGCAGATGAAAATGGAAATATAGTTTATACGTTTATAGCAAACACAAATATGCAGCCGGGTTACTATTACGTTGTTGCGGCGGACTTAACTACAAATAAAATAGCTTCGGCACAAATGTTTCAAATCATTGGTGAATCGGAAAATTATAGTTTAACACTAAACTCTCCAAAACAAGGCTCTCAATACTATTCAGGAGATAATTTAGATGTAGCATGGTCAGATCAAATGGTGTTAGGCGGCAATTACACAATTGATGGTGCAAAAAGAAAGTATAATTATAAAATAGAACTTACCACCGACGGCGGAAGTATCTGGAACGAAGAATCAACTGTAACAGGCAAAGAAGAAATAAATAAAGTAGTTTCTTTCGACCAAAACATTATGTTGACAGTTGCTGGCAGCAACAATAAAATAAGAATAACAGATTTATATAATAGTTCAAGTAATGTTGTTAGTGGCTCTTTCTCAGTTATAGCACCACCGTCCACAGATATAAAAACATCACTGGAATGGGATTATAGTTTCCCGGAAAGAATTTGGAACCCAATTGGCGTTGCTTGTGACGGAGTAGCGAGAATCTATCTGAGAGTATATAGTACAAACACTACATCAACCGATAATATTACGGGAGTTACAGTCTCATTAAGCGATGCTGACAATAACACCGAAGCACGAATACTTGGTAAATTACAAGCAGCTACAATAATTGGTTCTTACAGCGATGAAGCAAATAATGCAAGCTTATTAACAACGACAAGCAATACTCCTGCAAGCGATGGTGCGTACTGGTTCTGGTATGTAGCCCCGGATGATTTTTGCGGCAACAATTCCCAAGACACAATGAAAGTAGACAGAACGGTAAATGCAACGATCACAATTTCGTACTCTTCCGGTAAAACTGATCCCTTTATTAAAACAATAAAAATAGTTCGTCCACCACTATTGCTTGCTCACGGATTGGCGTCAAGTCCTGCAGCATGGGATGATTTTTCATATAAGTTAAACGATGGATATACAATCTCTTATCCAAGATTTATCAATGATAACAGATTTATAAGCAAAAAAGCGTTATGGCTTTATCCGGGTGGATCGTTTAGTTCAAATGCAAAACTATTGTTAGATCATTCGTCCGGCGCGTCATTTTATTATAATATTGACGAAATGAGAACATGGAATAAATACGCATGTAATCAAGTTGTTTATATCGGCCATAGTATGGGCGGTGATGCTGTGAGAGAAGCCATTAATATAGGTGTAAACGAAAATGAAAATTATAATAAGGGATACTTGAACAGAGTTATTACAATCGATTCACCCCATCGAGGTAGTCCAGCCGCAGATTTCACATTTAAATTAGTAAATTCAATTCCCGGTGTAATTGAAGGATATTTTTTAGATAAAGACCTAAATTATAATTCTTTGCTTAATTGTTTGATAGAATATAAAAGATCAATTTCTGTTTCTGCTACTGGTGCTCTAGAAGATTTACGGATTAATCGAACAGGAAATTTTATCCAGAGTGATATTCCGTTCCATTTAATTGCAGGTAATTGTGTTGAAGGAATAACAATATCAGATGCTGAGATAGCTTTCATTCAACAATATTTCGGAGATTATTTCAATTTTATTGATAAAGTTTCAGATACATATAACACGTACTTATATCTTACGCAACAAGATTTGAAAATAGCAAATACAACAACAAACCTGATTAAATTTTGGCAATACATTCTTTCTCCATATGAAAGTACTTTCCCTGATGGTAATGATATGGTGGTATCACTCAATAGTCAATTATCTTCAATACAGAGTGGTTCAAAAAACGTTTCAATTTTCCCAGGCGTAAATCATAATTCGGTTCTTCATAATTATAATATTGGAAGTAGAGTTAATACTTTGATAAATAGTAAAAGACAAGATTATTTTGGAGGTGTACCTGAATATATCCCCGCTACGTCTAGTCTAAATAATAAATTACTTAAGATATCAAGAGTGAAGGTTTCAAAAAGCGTCGCTAACAATGGCATTATAATTAATTCACCAAATAATAATGACATCGTTTCTGTGGATAGTGTATTTCATGTGAGTTTCACTATCGCTGATACAACAAACTTAGCTTATGCTAAAGTATATTTTCAGAATGAATCTTATCTTTCCGGCCAGGCAAGTTATCAATACGATTTTTTAATTCAAGCAAATGGAAATTATATAGATTCGCAGAGAGTTGAAGTGGTGGCATCATTTATATCCCAAGACAGTTCTTACCTTTTAGATGATTACAGAGATATCTTTGTTACAACAAATTCACAACTCAATAGCTTTAGAGCTAGCGATAAAACAGTTTACTTAATGAAAAATCAATCTTATAATCCAAACTACACGGCTGTCTTTCCCACGTTTATTTCTCAAATCAGTAGTAAAAGCCCAAATCTGTCAGCATCTATAAACAACACTCAAATATTACAATACGATAATCAAAATAAAATATTTAAAAGTTTAACATCAGGTGAAACATCTGCAATAATTACATACAGAGGCGTTGCTGATACAGTTTATTTTGTTGTTGATACAACAGATTATATTACAACTGGAGTTGGGGATGATAACGCAAATAATAAAATAATTATTCCGACTGTATATTCATTGGAACAAAATTATCCCAATCCATTTAATCCAACGACTGTTATCTGTTATCAGATAGCAAGTCTCGGCAAGGTTAGTCTGAAGGTATATGATCTACTTGGCAGAGAAGTTGCAACGCTTGTCAATGATGTAAAATCTGCAGGAACATATACCGCAACATTTAATGCGACAAAGATGGCGAGCGGTATTTATTTTTACAGGTTGCAGGCAGGTTCATTCACACAAACGAAGAAACTCGTTTTGCTCAAATAGTATTACCTGATACCGGATCAAGACAATGCTGATAACATGTAACATAATTTGAATAAAGCGAAGAACTGTATTGATATCATTAATCTTGGGATGGAATTTAAAAAGATATTGACTAAAAAAATAAAACATCCGCTTATTATTCAGCAACTCTCAAAAAATAATCTACATTATAAATTTGTCAAACTGTATAAACAATAAATATAAATAGAAAATAAAAACCACCGGCCTATTGGCTGGTGGTTAAAAGAAATACAGAAGAATTGCATTTATCGCAGTATCCTTCTTTGCTTCCTTGATCTGCCGAAATCTTGTTATTACAATTTCGGCAATAGAAGTCTTCACAAAGTTCTGCCGTCAATATTTCATTGACGACTTTCGTCATTGGCTTTTTAATGGATTTGGCTCGCCTGTATATAACAGGGATTAACTTTTCATCAATGCGGGGACTATACATTTGGCTACTCCTTATATTAAACCGCGCTCAGCAAAAGAAGTAAAAGCATTGTCGGCAAATATTAAATGGTCGTGGATAGATATACCAATAATCTTTCCCGCTTCTACAAGCTGTTTGGTTATTGAGATGTCCTCACTAGAAGGTTCTTGATTTCCTGACGGGTGATTATGGGCAACTATTATGGCAGCACAATTAGCCACTATCGCTCCTCGGAAAACAATACGGGGGTCTACAAGTGAAGAACTAAGACAGCCAGAAGAAACTATCTCAAAACCTTGTGCTCGGTTTGTGGCACTCAACCATACTACAAGGAAAACTTCTTTTGATTCTTCTCTTAACAGGGGATTGAAAAGTTTGAAAACATCTTCAGGGGAGTTTATTGCTTTCTTTGGCATCTCTGAAAATTCGGGATACTTGAAGCTTGTTTCCTTAAACTTCCAGACAAGGGTTTTGAACTTCACGACACGGTCGGACATTGTTCGTCTCCTTTCAGTATCAGGTGAAGAACTTTTTCTGTTTCACTTAAAACTCGGATAACTGCGGTGTGGGTAGATATGCCTAACTTCTCAGCGTGGTCTTCTATGTAGCGATAAGAATTGCCAAGATGCTTTGATCCGTCAAGCCCGACGATATTACAAAGAGTCAAAGCACCAAGCTCGGCGGTTATCTCTTGAAGTGCGTCTTGACCTTTCTTTAATCCGCCCTTGATTATATCATCTGCTCTATGACACATCTCGTGGAAGAAAACACATTCCTCTGGACTGGCTAAAGCAATGATTTTCTTGGAAGCGGAATAATATCCAAGGTGGTGCCCATTTCCGGGTATTGCTTTGACATCAACGCCAAGTTCTTTTGCTCTTTCCAAGAGAGGAAATGCTGGGAGCTCAAGGGTTTGATAGTCAAGCGGTTCGCCCTCGGTATCTTCCGCACGAAAAACGGGAGCGACAGAAAAGCCTTTCAAGAAAGATTTATCTTCTCCGTTCTCTTTTTCTTTCTTGATAAGAGGAACGAAAATGTAAATCGCTTTTGCTCCTTTTTTAACGAAGCGTTTTGCTTCAAGCCATTGCTTGTATCCGCGAGCATCGGAAGTTTTGGACCAAACCATTATTAGTTGGTTTAACAAACTCCATTTCGAGCTGGGGAGATTGGGAATAGGGAAGGTGGCGAAAGCAACACTGGCAGGAATATCACCGCTTTTGAATTGCTCTATGATAGAATCGAGGACTGCTTTTACTTTGGCATTCATGTTACACCTCATATTTTGGCTGTGAAATATGAGGTGGGACTAACCCATCTCATATTAATGGGTTAGTTATTGTTAAAGTGCTATTCTATGATCTTTACCTTCGTTCCGCTTGGCATACGCCAAACGGGTTCGGCTATCTTGGTAAATTCAGGGAAAGGGATAAACCGGAAATGCTTGTCGGAAATGTCTCTAATCTGTGAAAGGAAATATTCAAACTGCTTGTAAAGCAAATTGATAGTCGGTTTATTGATCGGTTCGGAATATTGGACAGGTCTCAGATAAATATCGAAGCGGTGATTCGCGCATACAAATAAAATCTTCGTCTTGGGGGATAATCTGTTCTTGTTAAACAATCCCTCTTTGATGAATTTATTATATCGTAAAATCTTGTCTCGGATAATTCGGGTGAATTCCTTTTTGCGTTCTATCTCTACAAAGAAAGAAAATTCTCGGTGATCGTGAATGTTTTTTGCTTTGACGAATATATCCGGCCTGATGCCATTAAAGTCAGCTTTGTAGTTGAAATCAAACTCATAATCGAGGAAGTTTCTCAGGAAGGATAAAGCAATATCAAATTTCATTGATTCGTGTTCGGCGTTATTCAAAGACTTGGTTATCTTTTGTCTGAAGTCCTCAAGCCGGTCAATGACTTTAGTGCCGCTTCTCGTAACGAAATAAAAATACTGTTGGCGTTTGTTTCTTGGTCTTATGTCGAAGGGTATCTGTTGGACCCATCCGGCTTTTACGTATTTCTTGATATCCTTATTCACCTGCAATAAAGATCCCTTATAAGACATGGCTTCATAAGAGAAAAGGTTGTTGATACTTCCGGCTTGAATTGATAATAATTCGTGAAGGGCGTTGTGTTGGCGTTTCATACAAAGGAGAATAAAACAGAAATGAATATCTTATCGAATACGTTGCCAGAACAAACTCAATGCGAGTCGTTCTAGCAAGGTTATTTTAAAAGGTTATTATCTTTTAAAACTTGATAAAATTGTTCGGCTAAGCTATCCATAAAGGCGTGGTTCATACCGTGATCAAAGGTGGTGTTCAAGAAATGAAATATTTCGTGTATTAATGTGGACTCTTTTTGGCTCTGAGCTATTTCTTCACTGATCTTTATCAGATTAATGCAAGGCTCCGATTCGCCGTTATTTTTCAGCACCTCACTCATATCAACCTTAACGATATGACCGCCTATTTTTAGTTGTTTAGGTATATTCATATTATAGCATATTCTTTATTTATGACTCGTGGTTTTGAGTTATTCGGGGGACTAATGTATCGATGGTATCATCGTTTTTGAGATCGGCTATTTTCCAATTTTGCTTTTTCAGATATATCAGACTCAAGTAATTTCTTTGATTCTATAATGGCGTATTTTATAGCATCAAGGATAGTAAGCCACTTGTTCATATAGTCGAGAGAGCGATTGGCAAAGACATATTCCTTGTATTTTGTAAAGCATCCGCGATTGCTATTGATATCGACTATAGAAATTATCTTGGCGATATAATCTATTTCGATATTCACTTTTATTTGATCGTGTTCAATGGTAAGCACCTCAAGTCTTTTTATCATATTGACAATTATTAAGATTTATGTTATTCGTCCGCATCTTGTCCGCAAGGACAGCAACCGAGTTAATCTTATCCGAATTTCATAGTTTATTGTGAGGGAAGTTAAGTAGGTTGCTGTCCTTTTTGGTTTGAAGCTTATAGCTCAAACTAAAAGGGCAATGATGCGGACACTATCAATACTTTTTGCCTTACATTAGGTCAAAAAGATTTATTAGTAATTCTTCGGATATTTTCTGAGTTGTATAAATATTTATATATTTGCGGGAGTACTCTTATTTCTATTATAGGTCATATGAAAAAATATGTCAAGATAAAATTCTTTTGTATAAAGCGATTGACCTTTGGACCATGAAAGCAATTATACGGCAAATTATTTATTACAACAATTTGACACCACTTCCGGCAAAACCGAAGTAATTGCGAAACTTATGTTTCAGCCTCTGCCGACAGAGATGTTCTCTCGAACTTTAGTGTAGGTTCTGAATGTCCTAAATAATGAACGCATTTTTGCCATCAATATCTTTTTCTTTCTCCTTCCCAATAACATTAGTTTTACATTGATATTCCAATTTATAGATTTTAATAAATCCGGTTTTAATATTCAATTTATTTAAAGCCGCGATCAAATCGTTTTTCCCTTTTTTCTCCATCCTGCATTCAAAGACACTTTTCTGTACTCGGAATCCAAAGCCCTCCAGCACATTGTTGACCTTCAATCGTTCAGAATCGGACGAAATATCGTGGACAACCGCATAGTCGGCAACGCCTTTCATGAAACCCTCCAAGTATAAAAGGTCGGCGATGATCCATCGGATACCCATTTTTTAAAAACATAAATCTGCGTATAAATCTCCTCCGACAGAGGTAGGAGTTCCTGCGAACCTTTTCGTTCCATTTCATATTCGAACTGGTCCAGAAATTTTGCTTTTACCTCATGGGAAAGGTATGCACCCCGTTCGGTGTCAAGAAAATCTTGTTCTCTAATACTTTTCAGGTTGAGAAGGCGGATCAAGAACCGATCTATCCGCGCACGAAACAGTTCCTCTATATCGCATACAAACGATTCGTAGTTGTCTTCTGGAGCATGAAGAAAACCGAGATACGGATTCCAATCCCATCGCTCTCAGCATTGCGTCGATACGTGAGAATAAAAGATAGCGCCCAAAATTGATCAGTGAATTTATCCTGTCGGGATTTTTCCGTTCTCTCTTTTTAATATGGAATGCTGTTGGGATTTCATCATTTGAAAATCCCGAAGCAATTTGAATGATAGATTATTTTATATTTCTTGCTGAATTATATATCATGTTTACTATTTTAAGCGTTTGCACACCATCATGCAATCCAACCTTTAATCTATCTTTACCAGCAATTGTATTAAAAAAATTTTTTAACTGGGGATTATGAGAGATGCCATAATAATGCATGCCAACAGGTGGTTCAGTTCGATAAGTTTCGTACCTCTTTAATTCATCAGCTACTTCAGGATTTTTAGTTAACATAACTGACAGAATCCTATTTGGATAATCTGTTGTAAATCTAATACTACCAGATTCTCCAACTACATCTATATATGAATCCCACTCTACTGAAGAAGTATTTGTAGAAACCAACGTTCCAATTGCACCATTCGAAAAAAGAAGTGCGGCACAAATATTATCTTCTGTTTCATTATTCAAGAATTTCATTTTATTTGCGAAAGCAAATACCTTTTCTATATTCCCTCCCATCCATATCATCAAATCAAGAGTATGAATTCCCTGATTGATGAGTGCTGAACCCCCTTCAGTTGATAATTTGCCGCGCCACCCATTATAATATTCTTCTTTTTTTGAACATTGGACAAATCCTGATATTGCTGTTACTTTTCCAATGGAAGCACTTTGTATAATATTGTAGACAGCATTAACTAAGGGATCATACCGATGTTGCGAAACTACAGAGATAGTAACATTTGGATGCATTTTCGAAATAATTTCCAGTTCTCTGGCATCTTCATCCCTGATACACACTGGTTTTTCGATTATTACGTGTTTATCATTTTGTATACATTTGATCGCAATATCATAATGACTACCATGATCTGTACAAACTGATACACTATCAATACGAGGATTTGAAATAATTTCTGTGTAGTCAGAACAACAAAAAGCTAAAGGAACTTTTGAACTTAATTCTTTTGCTTTATTTAAATCAACATCACAGAAATGTACTACGTCCACATTCTTTAATTTACTACAAGCATAAAGATGATTATGTGATACTCTCCCACATCCAATAATTGCATGATTAATTCTCATATCCCTCGATTTTATTTAAATGATAGGAGCATAAGTACTAAATATGTTATGGCTGTAATCCATCGTAACAAAGAAAAAATCCAACGTGCTCCAAAAATTACATTTTGTTCCTTTTTATACTTTTTGGGAAGTTGTATTCTAATTCCCCGTATTTCCTTTAAATATTCATCAAGAGACAGACCCCCTGTTTTACAGTAATGTTCAACAACAGTTACACGATTTTCCTGAATTTTTAGGAGCAACATCAATCCAACAAAAGGTAAAGCAAATAATAGAAATAATATTCGACTATTATTAATTTGATTTATCGTCGTAAAAAATAGTACAAAGCTGAACATCGCTAAATAGAAGTTCCTGTAACTCTGCAATGTCGAATTTTCATTAGCTTGAATTGTTAATAGCTCAGAAACGCTTAATATATGACGCATATACAAACTTCTCCAAATTAATTGCGTCTATTCGCGACTTCATATATTTGTTTAATTAGTTTAAAAGCTATTCCGAATCGATACACTTTCAACATGGGAACATGAGAAAATTCAAAAAACATACAACTATCTATCATAAATATTTTGAACTTCTTTCGATGATGTCCCAAAGATCGTTGAAATTTAGTAGTTGAAAAAGCCCATGGCGATGCTTATTCTGAGATAATAAACGACCAAATCCATTAACTCAGAAAGGAACAAACGCCATGGGTAAGAAAAAGTTAACGAAGGAAAATCAACAAATCAAGTTGAGCTTGAACGGACTGCCTGAAGGAGAATTCGATATAGAT
>Ga0182027_10001989_pt1 | contig 33368 bp, 39 predicted proteins | sample 712E1DmetaG_FD_121300 | JGI IMG/M metagenome (GOLD analysis project Ga0182027, IMG submission 121300) | Permafrost microbial communities from Stordalen Mire, Sweden - 712E1D metaG (Illumina Assembly) | ecosystem: Environmental > Terrestrial > Soil > Wetlands > Permafrost | place: Sweden...
AGCGCGAACAAAATCCCTCCCCTATTTTATTTTTACAAAACAGGAGAAGAAATAACTACCCAAAACTTATAGAAGAAGATACCTTTTATATACTTCATAATAACTTATATTAAAGATCTGCTATAAGAATTTTAAAAAAGAAAAGTAAGAAAAAAGAAAGAATAATGAATCTCTTAAACAGAAACTAAATAATATTACGGAGAAATGAATTTACAACTGACAGCACTATGCTGAAAATTAATGCCCACCAAAAACCGTCTACATAAAATCCGGGGACTATTTTTGCTGCAAGTAAAATTAAAAAAGCATTTATAACTAAAGTAAAAAGTCCAAGAGATAAAAGATTAACCGGCAATGTCAGGATAATTATTAAAGGCTTTAAAAATGTATTTATTATTCCAAGCACCAGAGCAACAATAAGTGCCGTAATAAAGTCGTTTATGTGCACCCCCGGCAAAATATAAGCGGCGCAAAGTACGGCCAGCGTGCTTATGATCCAGCTTACTACAATGTTTACTTTTTTATTTTTCACTTAAATTAATATCTGATTGTCGTACAATTTTCCCCGATATCTCCCGTTACTACGGAACCCGAATGCGTTTGGTCTCCGTCATGCAGAATAATTTGCGCCCGATAAAGATGACCCGGTGTCAAACCGAGATTGTCGACTTTCCAGATTATTTCTGTCGTAAACCCCGGCTCCCTATGTCCTCCGCTTGTTGAAACATTGGTTTTACTGGGAAAAAGATCCGCGCCCGAGCCTAAATTATCATTATTCCTGCTGGGGTCGCTTGCCGCTAACGCCTTCCATGTTCCATAAAGCTCATCGGGAGGATAAGCTTTTCCGCCATTTTGGGCGTCTCCGTTTCTGTTGTTTTGATCATCCGTAATATCAGAAATAAAAATTGCAGGATAATAAGGAAATTTATTGGGGTCGATTTTAGTCATATCCCCAAAATTTGGATTAACTAGATGGCTAGAAGCGGATAAAACAGTCATTTTGGAAACATTTCCAAAACCAAGAGTTAATGCATGCTCATCTTGATAAAAGGCTTTAATCAGCCCTCCTTGGCTTGCAACTCCTCCGGGGGCCGGATCGGTGGCCCATAAAATACTTGGCTCAGAATTAATTGGGTCGCTTACCCCGCAGCCGATTACAGGAGTTAAAGTAATAAAATTAATTGTTTTTAATTGCAAGGATCTTTGAGAACTAGTGTTATTAGGCGCATCTACCGCTTGAATTTGTGATCCGTTTTGCGGAGCCTGAGGAATAGACATAACGCTAAATCCTCCAACCATCATGCCGGCAAAAAGGATAACAATAAAAAGAATCAGAAAAGCGGATCCGCTTCCTTTAGCCATACTTATTAATGCCATAAATTTATTATAACAGTAAAATCAAGGTTTTAACTCTGTTAATAGCTGTTTATTCTTTGACACGGGATAAAAAATTAACTAGAATGACTTAATGACAACAGACCTGTCCAACTTTTTCTCTCCAAAATCGGTAGCAATAATCGGAGCCTCAAGATCACCGGAAAAAGTTGGCGCGATTATTTTAAAAAATATTATTGATTCTAAATTCCCTGGAAAAATTTTCCCGGTTAATAAAGAAGCTGGTGAAATAAACAATTTAAAATCTTATCCAAACATTGATTCTCTTCCTGAAATTCCTGAATTAACCATAATCGCCATTCCTTCCGCTTATGTTTCTCTGGAACTTGAAAACTGCGGAAAAAAAGGAATAAAAAATGTTATTGTTTTAAGCGCCGGATATAAAGAGACGGGACCGGAGGGTGAAAAATTAGAAAATCAACTTTTAGAAATTACCAAAAAATACGGCATTAACTTATTGGGACCTAACTGTCTTGGCTTTGTAAATAATCAGTGTCCGATTAATGCCACTTTTGCAAAAGTTACCAATATTACCGGGAATCTCCGTTTTATCTCTCAGTCAGGAGCGCTTGCGGCAAGTGTTTTTGATTGGTGCAGTTCCAACTTAATCGGTTTTAACCAATTTATAACCCTAGGCAATAAAACCGTTATTAATGAGAATGATGTTTTAAACTATTTAAAAGACTTAGGCAAAGAAGACGTCGCTATAAATTCCGATGGACTTTCAAATGTCAAGCCAATCGGTCTTTATTTAGAGTCTATCTCAGACGGTCCGGAATTTTTAAAAATTACCAAAAACATCTCAAAAAGTAATCCTGTTTTCTTATTAAAACCCGGTAAAACAAAAGCGGCTGCTAAAGCAATGCAGTCGCACACGGGCTCAATTGCCGGGGAAGATTCTGTTTTAAATGCAGTAATCTCAAGCTCGGGAATAATAAGAGCAGATACTCTTGAAGATTTTTTTGATCTTGCAAAAGGATTTTCTTGGGAAACAGCTCCTTTGGGATCAAAAGTAGCGATTATATCAAACGCGGGAGGACCGGCGGTAATTAGCTCCGATGCAATAATAAATGAAGGGCTAACGCTTGCCGAATTTGATGATAAAACCAAACTGCAACTTGAGCAAATTTTACCAAGAACTGCCAGTGTATTAAATCCCGTTGATGTGCTAGGAGATGCCCTGGCCGATCGAATTTATAAGTCAGCCGAAATTGTTTTACAGACGGAGCAGGTTGACGCTTTACTGATTATTCTTACTCCTCAACTAATGACTCAGATAGATAAAACGGCCGAACTAATCGGCAGCTTATCAAAAACGTATAAAAAACCAATTTTTTGCTCTTTTATTGGCGGAGAAGCGGTTTTGGAAGGCATTCAAAAATTAAACAGTTTTAAAATCCCCTCCTTTAGTTTTCCCGAGAGAGCCATAGCGACAATCGGAAAAATGCACAGATGGAAAAAATATCAGCAGGAAGAAGATTCTAACAATGAGGAAATCCAAAAACTGGATTTACCAAATCTTGAAGATGCAAAAAAAATTATAGAAACAGCATCGATTAACCATCAAAACAGTTTGGACAGTCTTCAGGCAAGCAAGTTCCTAAATTTCTGTGGATTTTTTACTCCTGAAATTACTGAAGCAACTGATTACGAACAAGTAAAAAATACCGCGGAAAAGTTTGGCTGGCCGGTCGTATTAAAAATTTCTTCCCCTAATATTCTACATAAAACCGAACTTGGCGGAGTGGTTACCGAAATTTCCAATGAAGAAGAACTAAAAAATGCCTGGGGAAAACTCCAACAGATTATCGGACAGCTTGATCAGGAAACCAAAACCGGCGCAAAAATATTGATCCAGAAAGACATTGAAAACGGGGTTGAAGTGATTGCCGGTATAAAAAACGATCCTACTTTTGGCCCGATTCTTTTATTTGGCGCGGGCGGTACATTGGCAGAACTAATTCTTGACAGAAATATTCATCTTTTACCGCTTAACATTACTCAGGCAAAAAAACTAGTCGGACAATCAAAAATTATTTCCGTACTTAAAGGGTACCGCGGAGGATCGGTATATGCGCTGGACAGATTGTATGAATTATTAGTACGCCTTTCAAAAATTGCGGAAAGTTTTCCCCAAGTTTTGGAGATGGAAATAAATCCGGTTATTGTTACCTTAAACAATACCTTTGCAGTTGACGGAAAAGTGCTTTTAAAACAGGCGGAGGTAAAACTTCCGGCCGGACCAAAATTTAAAGAAGCAACCATAGCCAGACACGACGTGCTGGCGGGAAATTATCTTTATTTTGTTTTACAAATGGACACACCCCTTGTCTATAATCCGGGGCAATATATTAGCGTTAAGGTCGCCGAATCAAGAATTAATTCTTATTCCATCGCCGGGCACGAGGGGAATAATTTTAGCCTACTGATTGACACTACCCCCGGCGGACCAGGATCACAATATTTTCAAAGTCTAAAAACGGGTGATAAAATTTCTTTTTTAGGGCCTTTCGGAATATTCAATCTAAAACCCGATGACGGAGCCAAACAAATATTGTTCTTAGGAACAGGCTCCGGATGCAGTCCTTTAAGAAGCATTCTTGAATCGGCTTTAAAAGAAAAAAAGACAAGCCTGCCAATTACCTTATATTTTGGGCTTAGATATAGATCCGATGTTTTTTGGCAGGATTATTTTGAAAAATTATCCAAAGAGTATCCGAATTTTAAATTTAAATTGGTTTTATCCAAACCCGATGAAACCTGGCAGGGACAAGTCGGACACATAACCGAATTTGTCAAAAAAGATTTTCCCAATGCAAATGACTGCTCCGCTTATCTTTGCGGCAATAAACAGATGATAGAACAGGCCTCGGAAATTTTACTTTCACGCGGGTGTAAAAAAGAACGGATTTATTCGGAAAAATTTTAGCATAAATTATGGAACAGGATGTTTTTAAAATCAAAATCGGAGGCCTTGCCGGCCAAGGGATAAAATCTTCAGGAGTTATGCTCTCAAAAGTTGCCACCCGTTCAGGCTACGATATATATAACTATCTTGAATACCAATCACTTATTAGGGGAGGACATAACTGCATGCAAATAAGTGTTTCGAAAAAACCGGTTTTTGGACCAAGCAATAGAAACGATTTTTTAATAGCCCTAAATTCCGAAACAATTGATTTACATTTAAAGGAATTAAATCCGGGCTCTTCTATTCTTTTTGACGAATCAATTAAAGTAAAACCGCCCGAAGGAGTTAAATTATTTCCGATATCTCTTTTAAAGCTCGCCGCCAAAGCAGGAGGAGGCGAAATTCTTTCAAATACGGTTGCTTTAGGAGCAAGTATTGCATTGTTGGGAGGAGATCTGAAAATTTTTCTGGATTTGATCAACGAAGAATATTCAACTAAAACCCCTGAAATTGCAAAATTAAACCAAAAAGCCGCCGAGCTTGGTTTTAATTTTGCAATAGAAAAATTCGCAAAAGGAATTAAAAAAATTATTCCAAAACAGGAGTCAGCTGAAACAAAAATGGTTATTGAAGGAACCGAAGCTTTGGCTACGGGAGCAATTGCGGCAGGAGTAGAGTTTGCGGCAATTTATCCAATGTCACCCATTGCAGGGCTTTTACATTTTTTAGCTTTTTATCAGGAAAAGTATGGCTATATTTTTAAACAGCCCGAGGATGAAATTTCGGCAATAAATATGGCAATCGGCGCTTCCTTTGCGGGAGCAAGATCAATGACTGCTACATCCGGCGGGGGATTTTCTTTAATGACCGAGGGCTACGGTCTTGCGGGAATGACTGAAACTCCTTTAGTTATTATTGAGGGAATGCGGCCGGGTCCGGCAACAGGACTACCGACCTGGAGCGGACAGGGAGATTTACAATTTATTCTTCATGCGCACCAGGGAGATTTTCCGCGTATAGTTTTGGCCGCAGGAGACATAAAGGAAGCTTTTGAATTAACGATGCAAGCGTTTAATTTGGCAGATAAATATCAAACCCCGGTTGTATTGCTTGTTGATAAAAATATCTGCGAGCATAACCAGAGTTTTCCAACTTTTGACATTTCCTCATATGAAATTAACCGGGGAAAGCTAACCAAGGAGTTAATTCCAAACTACCAACGGTATAAAAAAGAAGATGATGGAATTTCCCAGAGGACAATTCCCGGAACAGGAAACTTTTTTATTACCAACTCTTATGAACACGACTCGTTTGGCTTTTCAACCGAAGCAGAAAATGAAGTTAAAGATCAAATGGAAAAAAGAATGTCAAAACTAAAAACAATTGAAAGCGATATGCCAATCCCCCAGCTTTTCGGTCCTGAAGAAGCGGACATAACCATTGTTTCATGGGGAAGCAACAAAGGCAGCATTTTAGAGGCGCTTAAATTATTTAACAATGTTAATTTTATCCATTTAACAGGGCTTAATCCTTTCCCAAGCGATTCGGTTAAAACAAAGCTTGAAAAAGCAAGACATATTATCGATATTGAATGTAATTATACGGGACAGCTTGCCGGCTTAATTAGGGAGAAAACCGGAATTGAGATTAAAGATTTATTTTTAAAGTTTGACGGCCGTCCAATTTTTAAAGAAGAGATAGTAGATAAAATTAATTCCGTTTTAAAAAGATCATGATTAAACTTGAGGACTTAACAACAAAATGCAATCCGACCTGGTGCCCGGGATGCGGAAATTTCGGAATCTGGGGAGCGTTTAAAAATGCCGTTGTTAAACAAGGCTGGGATAATACAAATTCGGTTTTGGTTGCCGGAATCGGTTGCCATGGAAATTTTGTCAATTTTATTAAACTTACTTCTTTTGAAGGACTCCACGGCCGGGCAATTCCGGTTGCAACAGGCATTAAACTGGCAAATCATAAATTAAATGTTTTTGTTTTTTCGGGAGACGGTGACTGCTTGGGAGAAGGGGGAAATCATTTACTGCACGGCGCAAGGCGAAATCACGATCTAACCGTAATGATTCATGACAATGAATTATATAGTTTAACGACCGGACAAACTTCTCCTGCTTCTCCTCATGGTCTTAAAACAAAATCAACACCATTTGGTAATCCCGATTACCCAATTTCCCCGGTAACCTTGGCGATTGCCGCAGGAGCAACATTTGTTGCCAGAGGATATGCAGGAGATATTCCAAGATTAACCGAGTTAATTATTAAAGCAAACGCACATAAAGGATTCTCGGTTATCGATGTTTTACAACCCTGCGTAACCTTTAATAAAGACTTTAATCATAAATTCTTTCAGGAAAATACTTATCAATTGGAAAATTATGATGCAACAAATAAAGAAGAAGCATTTAAAAAATCGCTTGAATGGGGACTAAAACAAATTCCTTTGGGGATTTTTTACAAAGAGGAAAAACCAAGCTACGAAGAAAGTCTCCCCCAGCTTAAAGAAAAAGTATTAATTGAAAATTCAAATATCAGAAAAAATCTCGATGATTTATTTAGAAAATTTGTTTAATCTATATTGCTATTTATTTTAAAAACTTTTATACTTTAATTAGAAATGGACAACCAACCGACTCAACCGCAAGAAGATAAAATAGTGCAGATCGGAAAATATAAAGTTCAGGTAGTTAGACATTTATGCATTGGCGCCGCTTCCTGTATTGCCGTTTCCCCAAATATTTTTGAATTTGATTCGGAAAATAAAGCAATCATTAAAGAAAATGGTACCGATACTCCGGAAAATATTTTAATGGCCGCACAATCCTGTCCGACAAAGGCAATAATTATTACCGATACGGAAACAGGACAGCAGGTCTGGCCGGCATAAAATGGAACAAACACCCGTAAATAAACTTCTTGATCTAACAGGAAAAACCGCAATCGTAACCGGGGGCGCTTTGGGAATTGGCTTAGGAATTACCCAAAGACTTGCCGAGGCAGGAGCTAATGTTGTTATTGCCAACCGAACCGCTGAAGAAGGAGAAAGAGCGGCCGCTGATTTATCCGCAAAAGGACTAAAAGTCAAAGCAATCAAAACGGACGTGTCCATAGAAGCAGATGTAAAAAACCTGGTTACCGAAACCGTTTCCGCATTTTCAGGAATCGATATTTTGGTAAATAATGCCGGTATTTATCCAAATTTTGCGGTTTTAAAAATGACTGCCGAGGAGTTTGAAAAAATATTAAAAGTTAATCTTGAGGGAGTATTTTTAACTACAAAATATGTTTCCGAGCAAATGATCACCCAGGGAAAAGGCGGAAAAATAATCAACATCACTTCTATTGACGCCTTGCATCCTTCCATGATAGGTCTTGCCGCTTATGATGCCTCAAAACACGGTCTCTGGGGTTTCACCAAAAACTCCGCACTCGAGCTTGCTCAGCATAAAATTTGGGTAAATGCAATTGCTCCGGGAGGAATAAATACTCCCGGAACCAAACCAAAAGGAAATCAGGCTCAGCAGCCAGTTGATCCAAAAATGGTAGAAACATTTATGGCTCAAATCCCGATGCGCCGGATGGGAGACGCGGATGATATCGGTAAAGTTGCCCTGTTTTTGGCATCCGATATGTCTTCTTATATGACAGGCTCTCAAATCGTGGTCGACGGGGGATATCTCCTTTCATAAACTAATGCAGAAGTATTCCAGCGATTTTACCCATCATTAGCGGAAGCCTTGTGTCTTTTTTTGTAACGTGACCGGTAATTATTCGAGCTACAGATTCATCACTCTTCATTTTTAAAGCCAAAATAGCAAAATCACATCGCAAATCATGTTTGCTTGATTTGTCAGCTGATATTTGTATTTGTTTTCCAAGCTTATAAAGTTCATAAAAATTTTCTTTCCATTCTTCTTCATAGCTATGCATTAGTTCTAAATTATTTTGTTTTATTGCATTGTTTATTGCTCTTGCCGCCATACAAGAAGCCTCTAGAATATAACTGTGTCCTTCTCCCACCAGAGGATTTACTTGAGAAACGGAATCTCCTACACAAATGATGTTTTTATAAACAAATCTTGTTTTAACATCCGTAACAGGAATCGTTCCTCCTGTAATCTTATCGTTGTCTTTTGTAACTAATTTTTTTACGGCGGCTGTTTCCAAAATTTTATCTAGCCTCTGTTTAAGCTCTGTTTTTACTTCTGCATTAAATGAGCCAAAGCCAAAAATAGCCCGGTTGTTTCCAAGAGGAAACAACCATCCATATCCCCCTCTATATAAACTCCCGATAAAAAGATGTCCAAAATTTTGCGGGCCTTTGTACTCGACATTATATTCTACTCCAATGGCTGTATTAAATGATTTGTCTTGCAGTCCAAATTTTCTACTAAAAAATCCTTCAATCCCCGAGGCGTCTACGAAAATTTTTGCCTCAAATTTATTTCCTTTTTTATCGGCAACTGATTGGATTGTCCCATCCTCGTTAAGTAAATAAGATTCTATTTCTGTTGAAATAAAACTAACATTATTTTCCGTTGCTTTGCTAAACAATTCTTTATAAAGATTTTTTTTATTTAAAATATATCCTTTACATTTTTTCTTAACGGTAAAATGGGTCGAATGTATGTACCCGCCATCTATATCGACAGCAATCACATTTTTTGATAAACCAAATTTATCCAGGTCAATATAGCTTCCTAAAGTGTAGAAAGATACTTCCGTAGGATCGTTTTTACTATCAATTAAACAAACTCTTAAGCCCAAGCTTCCCAGAAGTTGAGACGTGTTTAGTCCGGCAACCCCAGCCCCCAAAACAACAATATCGTAAGAATTAACCATAAAATTAGTTTATATTACCAACAACCTACTGAGCAATTGGTAATTTGTGTTAGAATATTAAACACATTATGACTAAACAAATTTATTTAGATTACGCTTCTACGACGCCTGTTGATCCGCGGGTTTTAAAAGCGATGCTCACCTATTTTTCTAAAAAATTTGGCAACACAATGTCCTTCCACCAAAAAGGGGCAGAAGCTTTGGAAGCGGTTGAAAAGGCAAGAAAAACAATTGCCGGAATAATTAATGCAAAACCGGATGAAATTATTTTTACTTCATCTGCTACCGAAAGTAATAACTTAGCGCTAAAAGGAATTGCTTTTGCAAATTCAAAAAAAGGAAAGCACATAATTATTTCATCAATTGAACACGATAGTGTTTTAAATACTGCAAACTGGCTTAAAACTCAGGGTTTTGAAATTACAGAATTACCGGTAGATAAAAGAGGTTTAATTGATCCAAAAGATTTACAAAAAGCAATCCGCAAGGACACAATTTTGGTTTCTATAATTCAGGGCAACAATGAAATCGGGACGATTCAGGACATTAGAAAACTTGGCAAAATTTGCAGAGAAAACAAGGTATACTTCCACAGCGATGCCGCACAAAGTTTTGGCAAAGTTGCAATTGACGTAGTAAAAGATAATATCGATTTATTAACTTCATCCTCGCATAAAATTTATGGACCGAAAGGCGCGGGACTTTTGTATATAAAATCCGGTACCCCGATTGTTCCGCTTCTACACGGCGGAGGACATGAGCAAAATTTACGGTCCTCTACTGTTAACGTTCCTGCAATTGTAGGTTTTGCAAAAGCAGCCGAAATTTGTCTAAAAGAAAGTTTGGAAAATAAAAGACTTACTAAATTAAGGGATAAATTAATTAAGGGAATTTTAAAAACTATCCCCCATACAAAATTAAACGGCGATAAGGTAAAAAGACTCCCGAATAATGTGAATATTACTTTTTCATTTGTTGAGGGAGAATCATTGCTTTTAGAGCTTAATCTTGCAGGTATTTATGTTTCAACCGGATCTGCTTGTTCATCGCCAAAATTAAAACCAAGCAATGTTTTAATGGCTTTAGGGAAAAATCCGGAAGACGCGCACGGCTCAATACGCTTTAGCTTAGGCAGATGGACTACCAACAGTGAAATTAGTTACGTTTTAAAAGTCCTGCCGGAGATTGTTAAAAGATTAAGAAAATTTTCACCGTTTACAAAGAAATAAAGTATAATTTTTTCTATGACAAACGTTAACTCTTATTCAAAAAAAGTATTAGAACATTTTAGAAATCCGCATAACTATGGCAAAATTAAAAATCCATCAGCTGTCGGTGAGGTCGGAAATATAGTTTGCGGAGACGTAATGTATTTGTATATTAAAGTTACAAAAAATAAAAAAGGGCAGGAAATTATTGAGGATATTAAATTTGAAACTTACGGCTGCGCGGCGGCAATTGCGACCAGCAGTGCTGTAACTGATTTAGTAAAAGGCAAAACAGTTGAGGAAGCACTTAAAGTAAATAAAGATGACGTGATAAAAACACTGCAGGGATTACCCTCAATTAAAATTCATTGTTCACTTCTTGCGGTTGATGCGTTATCTGAGGCAATCTATGATTTCTTTGTTAAAGAAAAACGTGAAATTCCGGAAGATTTATTAAAAATCCACGAAAGAAATAAAAAAGAGCGGGAATTCGTTGAAGAAAAAAATGTAACCTGGGTTGACGCGGAGAAAAAGACTTCAAAAAATAAATAACTTCTTTACTTTTTCTTAGTTTTTGTTTTTAAAAATAAATTTATTTTATCTATAATCTCTTTTATTTCTTTTTCTGTTTTACCATGCGCCATTGCCCCGATTTCAATTGTCTCCGCTTGGCTTGCAAAACACCCGACGCAGCGCAACCCGTACTCTAAAAATATTTGCTCAATCTTTGGATTAATTTTTATAATATCGGCAATAATATCCTCTTTTTTTATTAATTTATGGCTGATTGATTTCATATCGCTACTGTGCAAAATTAGTTTGAAGAGATTTTATTATAAACTGAAATCCAATCATTTGCTATTTCCTTTTGTGCGGTATCAAGAGGAATTTTTCCTTTGCAAACCTGAGAATTTAAATAATTTTCAACTTTATCTTTTTGATAGGAACCGTCGGGCAAAGCATAATGCTCCGGCCAAAGATTTTTTTCGCTTATCGGGTTTCCGCCAACCTCTAAAGGGATTAAATGGTCAAACTCGTAATTTTTCGGCGAATCAAGATATCCATATTCCTTCATTATTTTTAACTTCAGTGGTTCCGTGTAGCTAACCGGCGGCCTTACTGTTTTCGTGTATCCCTTAACGCAAATTGTTTGATAAATATTTTCCTGAGTAACCCTAGTATCTATTTCTCCCGGAGTGCAGTTTTTATCCGGAAGGTCATTAATTGATTTACAAACGGAATTATTAACAGACGGGGAGGTTGTTGAAAGAACTTTAGTGTTATTAACGGTTCTCTGCGAAAAAGTCAGTAAAATTACGAAAAGAATGATTAAGACGAGAAGTGAATATAAAAATTTCTTCACAAGCAATTTTTATTCTTTAATATATGTGTTTATTTCCTCAAGTTTTTGCTTAAATTCATTTTCTTCTATATCTCTTGGTCTTTTTAAATCTATACTTAATATTTTGACTAATTTACCATCCGATATTACGCCTACTCTATCCGCAAGCAGAATCGCCTCTTCTAATAAATGTGATACCATAACGATTGTTTTTCCAGTTTTTTTCCAGATATTTAATAAGTCGTTATGAAGCTCGCTGGTTGTAATCTCATCTAAAGCGGAAAATGGTTCGTCCAAAAGTAAAACTTCAGGCTCGATTGCCAAAGCCCTTGCAATTCCGACCCTTTGTCTCTGTCCTCCCGATAATTCTCTAGGATATTTTTTTTCAAAGCCTTCCAAGTTAACCATTCTAAGATAAATCTTTGCAAGCTCTTTTGCCTTTGAATTTACTACGTTTTCCATTTTTTGACCAAAGATCACGTTCTCTTCAACTGTTAACCAGGGAAAAAGCGCTCCAAGTTGAAAAACCATGCCGACTTTTTGTGGCGTATTAAGCTCTCCGCTGGTCGGATTTTCTATTCCGGCGATTAATTTCAGCAAAGTCGATTTTCCGGACCCGGATGCCCCAACTAAGCAAAAAAACTCTCCGTGCCCAATCTCAAAACTAATATCATCTAAGGCTTTTTGTTTTGAAGTCTTATAAATTTTAGTTATATTTTTAAACGTTATTATGTTAGTCAAATTTATACCTTTCCGAAAGATGCAACAATTTTTGCCAAATGAAAAAGTTAAATAAAGTTATAACAACTACCATTGCCGCCAAAGAAGCAAAAAAAACGGCATTTTTGGACTGCGAGAAAGAATTAACAAGCAAACTGCCTAAGCCGAATAAGTCATCCGTTTTCGTACCGTTTGGAATAAAAGCATGAAGCGCTTCTGCGACAATTGAAATATTCCAGCCCTGACCCCAAGCAAGAAACGATCCTGTAATAATCGAGGGAAAAATTGAAGGAAGAGTTACGTCGATAAGTTTTTTAAAACCCTTCGCCCCAAAAACTTTTGCCGCATCATTAATATCCTGAGGAATAGTTTTTAAGCCGCCGATCATGCTAAAAACCATATTCCAGACCATAGCCATAAAAAGTATGAAAATTGCCGCTCCGTCAAAAAAGTTAAATTTTACAAAAGCCAAAATTACAACCGGAAAAAATGCTAAGACAGGAATCGACTGAATAATATCAACAATTGGCAAAAAGATTTTTTCTGTTTTTTCGGAACGGGTAATAAATAACGCAATCGGAATTGAGAGCAAAAGGGAAATAATATAGGCAATAATAAGTCTAAATAACGTATTAAATGTCGCAAGTACGATTAATGCCAAAGATATTTGGCTTATTTCAATATTCTTTTGAGGAGAAACTAAGTAAACAACACCCATTAAAACTAAGGAAACAAAAATGATTACGGCGATTAGTGAAAATAAATGTCTCTTAAGTGATGTTTGGTAGCTAAAGCGGAAGTGATTATGATAATTTCTTCTTGTCATTTTTATCGCTAGTTAAATGGTAGCAAAACTAAGTTAAATAAACAAAGCTAGGGAAGTTTTTTTTAATAATGAAAAAATAACTTAACCTCAAAAAGGCCAAATCATTATGCGTCTCCCTAAAAACTATTTAGCCCAATTTTTCTTAGCCCAGGAAACAAGAAGAAGAATTATACCGCCTACGATCCAGGCCGTATATATCGGCCAACCTAAAGCTAATAAGAGATATTGAACAATTCCGTATACAATTGCCAATACTCCAAGCACAAAAAGCCATCCGCCTTTGTGGCAATACATGCCTTTTTCTTCAGCCATGTTAACTCACCCCCTCCCTATTCTTAGCTTATACAGAATCCGCTTAAAATTGCAAGAGATAGAAAGACAATTCAAAACCCAGTTTCGAGTTCTTGACAAAATATGGCTTGAATGAAATACTCATAATAATGATAATGAGAAAAAGACTCAAGAAATTGTTAGCCTTGCCTCTTATCGCCCTTGCTTTAGTTTTTTCTTTTACTTTTACCAGACCCGCAATTGCGGGTACTTCAAGTCCATATATCACCCTATCTCAGGCAAATGAATTAATCGGTAGCGCAGTTACTCCTGTTTGGTTTGCAATAGCCGGGTTAACTCAATCCGCGGTCAGTCAGCAGATACAAATCAACAATTTAAGTAAAAGAGTAACTGTTTTGGAGAAACTCCTTACTCCAACACCCATTCCGACATCTACGCCGACCCCTACGCCAATCCCGCCAACGGCTACTCCTACATCGACGCCAACTCCAACAGTTACCCCCACTCCTATTCCGCCCACCGCTACTCCAACTCCCACAACAGCTCCTGTTTATTGTTATTGCAATCAAACCTCGATCTGGAAAGCAGATGATGGCACATGTACTGTAGGAGGAATGCCCTCGGGGACACAAACAACAAGCATATTTTGTGACACATCATGTACTCAGCCCTGCACCATTAATCCAAAATAGAGTTCGATGTAAAACCCAAATTGAGGTTTACTGGCGGAGATTCTTCATCCAATCGTGGGCGTATTGTTCCGCTTCTCCGGATTTAATAACTTCCAGAATCTTTTCGGCCACATATTCTGCCGAATCAGGAGGACGTAAGCCGCCGGCTTCTTCTTCGGAATATTCTTCAATTTCCTTAAGCGTATTTTTTTCAAAATCAGTGGCAGTAATGTATGGATAAACTACGCTGACAATAATTTTATCCTTTTTTAGCTCTTCCCTTGCAATAAGGGACATCGTGGAAATTGATCTTTTTGTAGATGAATAAGCGCTCATCCCCGGAAGATACATTAAGGCGGTTCCCGAACTTATATTTACAATTATTCCTTCTCCTTGTTTTCTCATAATAGGAATTACTTCCTGCATCGCAACTAAAGTACCAATTACATTTAAGTTAAAAATTTCCCGGTATTTTTCAGGATCGGTTTTTTCAATTGAAGCATCATAACCTCTTCCGGCATTATTTACCAAAACGTCTATTCTGCCGAAATGATCTTTTGTTTTTTCAACCATTTCTTTAACTTGATCTTCTTTTGTCATATCTGTTTGGAGCGCGATTGAATTTTTTAACTCTTTTGCAAGTTTTTCAATTTTTTCTTTTGACCGCGCGACAAGAGCTAATTTTGCGCCGTTTTTAGAGAGTAGTTTTGCAGTTGCAAAACCAATCCCTGAAGATGCTCCGGTTACAATAACTATTTTATCTTTAATGTTCATATGTGCTTTATGACTAGTATTTTTAAGCAAACAGTAAATTTAAGATAAAAAATCAAAAAAATACTTGAAGAATTATCCAGCTTCAAAATTAACTTAAAACTTACTTAGTAACCAAAACCGTTTGGTTTTGTCGTTACGGTTGGCGTTACTGTTAATTGCGCTTTTGCCGCTGATTTTAAAGAATCAATTTGTTGCTGCATGTTGGCTTGTTGCGTATTTAAAAGCCCAACCATTTTTGTTTTCTCGTAATAATATCCGGCATAAAGCCCCACTAACAATGCAATTATGATAAGTATCCAGGCCATTTGTTTGCTCATTAATTTTTCACCTCCTTTATTACTATTGTAATACAACTTGACGGACAAAGTGTCAATAGACAAGCAGAGTATAATGTAATTATGAAATATAATCCTTTAACCGATGCGGAAAAACATGTTATAGAAGAAAAAGGAACAGAACCGCCCTTTTCAGGAGAATACGACGATTTTTATAAAGAAGGTGTTTACGTTTGTAAAAAATGCAACAACCCTCTTTTTACATCCAAAAGCAAATTTAATGCCGGATGCGGATGGCCGGCGTTTGACGAAAATTTTCCAAATTCGGTGAAGAGAATTCCCGATAAAGACGGCCGGAGAGTTGAGATTCTGTGCGCAAATTGCGGTGCCCACCTAGGACATGTTTTTGAAGAAGAAAATTTAACAGATAAAAATACCAGACACTGCGTTAATTCGTTATCCCTCCGTTTTATTCCAAAAGGAAAAGATTTACCGGAAGCCATACATAATGAAAAATAACGAAATTGCAACGCTTGCCGGAGGATGTTTCTGGTGTACGGAAGCGTTATTTAGAAGATTAAAAGGAGTTGAATCGGTTTTACCCGGATATGCCGGCGGAAGCATTAAGAATCCGTCCTATGAGCAGGTTTGCTCGGGAAAAACCGGACACGCCGAGGCAATCCAGATAAAATTTGACCCAACTAAAATCAGTTTTTCTAAAATCTTGGATGTTTTTTGGCACACTCATAATCCAACCACTTTAAATCAGCAAGAGAATGATTTTGGCACTCAATATCGTTCAGCAATTTTTTACCACGATGAAAAACAAAAGGAAGTTGCGGAAACATCAAGAAAAGAATTTGAAAAAGAAAAGCTCTACAAAAATCCTATCGTAACAGAGATTATTCCCTTTACTAACTTTTATGTTGCCGAAAACTATCATAAAAATTACTTTGAAAAAAATAAACAAGCTCCTTATTGCGATTTTGTTATTGGGCCCAAAATTCAAAAACTATTTGAAAAATACGCAAAAGATTTAAAAGAAGAATACAGAAAATAGTGAATTTTAAATTTATAACTGCTAGAATAAATTAAAGGAGGTAAAATGGCAAAATCAAAAAGAAAAACAATAGGAAAAGGCCCGCACGCAAAAAGAAAAAAAGGAATTAGGCGAGGAACCCAACATAACTAAACTACCACTTGCCCCAATGAATTTTATTTTCATTAAAATCGGAGTCTCCGTGGGGAGAAACTTTTTCGTCCGCATAACCAACAGGAATCAGATTAATAACTAAATAGTTTTGGGGTATATTCAGAATTTCCTTAACCTTTACTTCATTTTCAGTTCTTACGTTTTTCCAAACGGTTCCTAACCCTAAATTTGTAGCCTGAAGAAAGATATTTTCTGAGGCAACTGCCAGATCCTGAACCGGAGTCGGCGCTTTTGAAGAATCAATCGCCGGAACTATTAAGATTGGGGCCTTTTTAACAAAATCCTGACCTACTATATCAAAAAGTTTTTCTTTTAAATTCTGATCTTCAACAACTAAAAATTCCCATGCACAGGTATGGTTTCCGTTTGGGGCAAACTGAGCAGCTTTAATTATTTCAATAATTGCTTCTTTGGAAACTTTATCAGGCTTATACTTTCTAATACAACGGCGGACTTTAATTTCCTTTAACATAACTATTTTTCTAACTCTAAACCTGAGTCTACCCAAAGTTTCTTGCTACCTTTAAAATCGACCGTTTTTTTGTAACCCATTTTAAGAAGCAATTCCGTTGCCATTGTGCTGGCATGACAAGAATAGCTTGCGCAGTAAACAACGATCAAATCCGTTTTCTTTAGAAATTTTTTAGCAAGGTTTTCAAGATTATCCAAGGGAAGGTTAATTGCCCCCGGAATATGACCCTGTTTATAATTTTCTTTTGCTAAAACTTCAACCAGTTTAAATTTCTGGTTATTAGTTATCATTTCTAATAATTGGTCTAAAGAGATAAATTTTATTTTTGTCATAAATTAATTTTCTATTTTTATTAAATTTTGCTTAGCCGGACCTCTTTTTAATTTTCCATCCGCTTCGTAACGGGAACCGTGGCAGGGACAATCCCACGTTTTATCTTTATTGTTCCAGCCCACCATACAACCTAAGTGCCTACAAACAGGAGAAAGCTTTATGGTTTCGTTTTTACTTTTTCTGTATGTGGCTACCTTTTTGCCGTTAATTTCAATTACCGCTCCTTCTCCAACTGCTAATTCTTTTTCTGAGGTTGTCGATTTTTTAAGCCTTCCTTCTATAAACTTTTTAGGATAAGTGAATGATTGTTTTAAACTATTTACAAAAGACATATAAGTATTATACCACTGCATTCAAGCTGCTTTGAAGAATTATTTTCTTACAAAAAGGATTGCGTTAGGAATACTTCTGCCCGGACCAAGTTTGTAGCCGCCTGACCAAAGCGCTGTTGAGCCGCCTTCGTCTAGGTTCATGGCGTTATCCATACCTAAAGCTTTTAAAACCTTCGCGCTATCTTGCATTGTCGCGTTTAATACATCACCTACATAAACAGTGCTGCCTTTTGCTGCGATAAAACCTCTTGGTCCTTTTGATTCAAATTTCGAGTCTCCTCCGCCCGAATAGACAATATTTCCTCCCGAAACCAAAAGCGGATAATTAGATAAAACCGCATCTACCCCCGTATCTCTTCCCCATTCAAGCGCCTGTCCGACAAAACGCACACTATTACCGTAAAAAATAACTGCCGGATTTGTGCTGTAAACGTTATTGGAAGAATTAAAATACACTTTATTTTTGTTCATCACTAAAAGATCAAACGAACCGGTCTTTCCGGCACAACTTGGATATTCAACCGGACAGAAAAACGAACCATTAATGCCGGCAAAAGCGCCGTTTCTTGAAACATAATCCGATAAAGAAAGAGTCGGGCAATTATTGCTACAATCCCCGCTTGAAGCAGTGTCAACAATAACTTTAGTTGAATTTAAATCTGCGGCAACTATATAAACAGTAAAGCTTCCGTTGTCGGTTGAGACAGACTGAACTGAAAACCCGCCGGAAGGAGGAGCATTGCTTTGAACCACATTTTGCGAAGTAGAAACTTGAGCTGATACAGCAGCCGCCAACTCATCTTCTTTCTTCTTAATATCTAAGGCTAATAATTTTAGACTTGCGGAGGCAGAAGAGTAATTTAAATCCGATAAATAATTCAAACTTTGGGCAAATTCTTTATCCAAGTCATCTGTATTCTGTTTTTGCGCTTTTAAATCAAGGATTCTTTGATACAAGTCTAAAGAGGACTTATATGAAGTTTGGATATTTTTAACATTCTCTTTTAGGCTCTGATTTATTTTATATTGGTTTTGGTTTTGCAAATTTATTAATTTTACAGAAGTTGAATCTAGTTTTTCCTCTAAATCTAGGTTTTTTGAGGATGTCTGTTTATTGGTAATTATTAAAAACGAAACAGCACTTATTAGAATTACTACTAGGATAAAAACCGATATTAAAAACTTAATGTTTTTTTTAAAAAAAAGAAGCATATGATTTAGCTTAGCTTGAGGTTTTTCCACGCTAATATTATATCATTTTGAGCACAAAAATAGATACAAAAACTGAATGAATCAAAGGTGTTTATTTGTCCATTTCCTTAAGTTTTTCTTCCACCCAGTCCATTTTCTTCTTTAACCATTCCTTTTTTTCAAGAAGATCTTCTTTTGTCATTTCTTCTTTGTCTTTATCCCAATGTTTATGATGGCTATGATCATCGCAATTGCATCCCATTTTTATCACCTCCTTTTTTTAATTTTAACTATTAAAACTGATAGCAAACTTAAACGCTTTCTTATTTAGCTTATTGAAGTTTATTAAAGTTAATGTGATTAAATTGTATGGAAATTGCAAGACAATTCTTACAATTTTCATAAGAAACTATTTACAAAAATTGATAAAACTTCCTTAGTCTATCCTTATATGTAGTGTTTGTAATAAATCAAACACCATATCTGTAAGGCAGGGCTTTAGGAAAAAGGGCAAAAAAGAAAGGAGATGAATTAACTTGAGGAGAAAATTTAGTTTTTTAAAGCGTAAAATTCCTAAGTCTCTCAAAGGATTAGCTAGATTATATTACGTTCAGATAATGTTATAGCTTAAGAAAATTTATACTTTGTCCCATTGTAATTTTAAATTTATTTTGAGGCAATTTGAAGACGTTTTTCTAGTTCGTCCCAATTAATAACATTCCACCAGGCATTAATGTAATCAACGCGTTTATTTTTATATTTTAAATAATATGCATGCTCCCAAAGATCTACTGCAAAAAGAGGATATTTTCCCCCAGAAATCGGAGAATCCTGGTTTGGTAAATTTTCAATTGAAATATTTCCTTTATCTAAAACAAGCCACGTCCAGCCGCTTCCGAAAAGCCCAAGAGCCGATGTGTTAAATTTATCTTTAAAAGAATTAAAGTCTCCAAATGTTTTATTTATGAGTTCCTGCAGTTCTCCTTTTGGCTCTCCCCCTCCGACCGGCTTCATTATTGTCCAAAACAATGAATGATGGTAATGCCCTCCGGCGTTATTTTTGACCTTTGTCCTAATATCTTCGGGAACTTTATCAAGCGATTTAAGAAGTTTTTCAATCTCCATATTTAAAAATTCATTGTGTCCTGCCAGCGCATCGTTAAGATTTTTTACATAAGTCGCGTGATGACCATCGTGATGAACGCGCATAGTTTCCTCATCTACAAAAGGTTCCAGGGAATCATATTTATAGGGAAGTTCGGGTAAAGTAAACATAAATTAATGTTATAGACTTTTAGAACAAAAGTAAACTAAAAAAGGGTAAGCAAAAAGTAAGAAACCTAAAAACAGAGGAAACCGCAGGGCAAATCTCCATCTAAATACCAAGCACCCTGATATTTTACGATTTTAATAGTCCGGCCGGAATTCAATTTACATAAGCCGTAATCTTGAGTTTTCTTAACTAATTGGATACATCCCCTAAAAGCATAGTAATTTTCAAATGTGCTGTGAGCTTTCCTTAAAAGGAAAACTTGATTAATACCAAAAATAATAACAAATGTTACCACTAAGATTATCAAAGATATCACGCTTTTTTTCTTTAGAAATTTCACAAAACCAATTATATCATTAAAACTAGAAAATGGCCTAAAAAAGAGCTAAGGTTTTGTTTTTAGCTTGTTTTTTGGTATAATACATAGGCCGCGAAGATGCGCGGTTTTTTTTATGATAAACATTCGAAATGTTGCAATAATAGCCCATGTTGATCATGGTAAAACAACGCTGGTTGATGCGCTGTTAAAACAGTCTAAAACCAAACTGCATAAAGACTCTACTGAAACCCTTATTATGGACAGTAACGAGCTTGAACAGGAAAGAGGAATTACTATTTTTTCTAAAAACGCTTCTGTAGTTTGGGAGGGGGTAAAAATTAATATTATCGACACCCCCGGACACGCCGATTTTGGCGGAGAGGTAGAAAGGGTCTTAAAAATGGCGGACGGCTGTTTACTCTTAATTGACGCAAAGGAAGGCCCGATGCCTCAAACCCGTTTTGTGCTTAAAAAAGCGCTTGAGATGAAACACAAAATAATTGTTGTAGTAAATAAAATCGATAAAAAAGACGCAAGAACGCATTATGTTTTAGATAAAACTCTTGACTTATTTCTAGAACTTGGCGCCGATGATGATATTGCCGATTTCCCGATTGTTTATGCTAGCGCAAAACAAGGAAAGGCCGGGAAAACCGATAATTTAGAAAAAATGGAAAATATTAACCCTGTTTTTGAAGCAATTTTAAAGGAGATTCCTCCTCCTTCAGGAGATTCTGAAAAACCGTTACAGATGCTTGTAACAACACTTGCAAGAGACCAACATAAGGGCAGAATTGCAATCGGAAGAGTTTACAACGGAAAAATTAAAAACGGACAGGATGTTGCCAGGATTTCAAGAGAGGGACAAATTAATACTTATAAGATTACATCGCTAATGGTTTTTGAGGGCCTGGACAAAACAGAAGCAGAAGAAGTTAGTGCCGGAGATATTATGGCAATTTCAGGAATTCCCGAACCTGTTATCGGAGAAACAATCGCAGACGTAAATAATCCAATCGCCCTGCCGCTTTTAGATATTGAGGAACCAACCATCCAGATGTCATTTGTTGTAAATGATTCGCCGTTTTCCGGGAAAGAAGGCAAGTTTAAAACTTCACGCCAAATTCATGACAGATTATTTAAAGAACTGGAAACCGATATGGCGTTACGGGTGGAGGCAAACCCGGCGGGCGGATTAACTGTCTCGGGACGCGGAGAACTCCATCTGGCAATTTTAATCGAAAGGATGAGAAGAGAAGGCTATGAATTCCAGGTTGGCCGACCGCAGGTAATCGATAAAATTGTAAACGGAGAAAAACTAACTCCGTATGAAAGGCTATTTATAGAAGTTCCCGAAGAATTCAGCGGAATAGTAATGCAAAAAATCGGCGGAAGAAGAGGAGAACTGCAGGAAATGAAAAATGAAGAAAACGGAATAGTTTACATGGAATTTATTATTTCTACAAAGGCTTTATTTGGCTACAGGAGTGAATTTGTAACCGATACCCGGGGACTTGGAATTATCAACACGATTTTTTATCATTATGCTCCGGATAACGGCTATTTGCACGAAAGAGAACAGGGCTCTTTGATAGTGCACGAATCGGGAGTTACTAATTTATATGGCTTAAATAACGCTCAGGAAAGGGGAATACTTTTTTTGGGTCCGGCGGTAGAAGTTTATAAAGGACAGGTTATCGGCCAAAATTTAAGAAACGAGGACATAACCGTAAATGTTTGCAAAACTAAACATTTAACCAACATGCGCTCCAAAGGTGAAGGAACCTCGGTTTACTTTAAAACACCTCAGATAATGGGACTTGAAGATGCGCTTGAGTTTATCGCCGATGACGAGCTTGTCGAAGTTACCCCAAAAAATATTAGAATTAGAAAAATTATTTTAGACCAGACAGAAGAACGAAGAAGAAAACGGGGGTGCTAAAATTTACTGCAAGACACTTTACAAGTACATTTTTTTTAATCTATAATTGAACTTCTGATGAAAACTTTCTTTAAGGAATTTAACTTCCCTTCAACTAAAAATACTTACTTTTTGGACTTAACCGGTAAAATTAATGCCGTAATTAAAAAATCTAAGGTTAAAGACGGTTTTATAATAATCAGCAGTAAACATACGACTCTTGGTTTAATTGTTAACGAAATTGCAGAACCGAATTTGCTGGAAGATATTTTGGAACATATCCAAAAAGCGGTTCCTGAAGACAAACGGTCAACGCGGGCAATTAAAAACTATAATTATCCAACGACTGACTACAAACACCGCTGTCAAGACAACCCATATTGTAGGGAAATCGATGAGGATTATAATGCAGCAGAACACATCCGTTCAATTTCTTACTCTTTGCCAAGCGTTACGCTTCCGATCAGAAAAGGCGCTTTAGCCCTGGGAACTTATCAGCAGATTGCCGGTTTTGAGTTTGACGGAAGAGACGGTAAAGGCAAAAACCCAATAAGACAACGGAAAATCCAACTTTGGATTTATCCTGTCGAGGAGATTATAGATTTATAATCTATTTGTTTAATTTTGCAAATATTATTCCCGCAGCAATTCCGGGTAAAACAATCTTTTTTATATATCTCGCCTCATTTTAAATATAAAAATAGCGTCAATCATTATTTTACTGGCTTGCCTTTTATTACAGAGCCGTTTTTAGTAGAATAACTATATGCCAAAGATTATTTCTTTCGGACAATCTGAAAGTAAAACCAATATCTTCAAAATAGTGTGGACGGAAATCATAGGCTTAAATCTTTTTACTAAACTCACTATTGTTATTGCCCTTTTAATTCCCCTGGTTGTAATTAAAACTTCAGGTGAATTATTACAAAAAAATAATTATGCTTCTCTGCAAACATCTGTTGTAAATAGCCCTTTGCCTCCAAACTGCCATTTTGCCGTGGATTTTACCGAGTGTTCCAATAAATATTCCTGCCAGCCAAAACCCAAAATTGTTTGTGACACAAAAAAATAATATGCAAAACAAATACGCCGACCTGGTAAAAAACTACCTCGCTGAACATCCGGAATATCTTAATAACCCCGGCCAGTTGGCTTTTCAGCTAAAAATAATCGGAATTCCCGAAAAGCAGATAAAAGGACTCGTAAAAGAGTTTACGGGATTAACTCCGGAATTAAGCGTTATACTGCAAAATCCCCAGCAGGAGCAAAATAATGGCGGGTGGCGGATAAAACTTTTTTTTATATTGTATTTTATTGTGATTGCCGGCATGCTGTTTTACATCTTTTTTGTTCCGACGGCAAAAACAAAAAAAGAGATCACTTACGTTGTTCCAAAACAGGTTATACAGACATATGCGGTCTTACCAAGCACACCTTCAGGCGGCATTATAAAACAGGTCTATGCCAATGAGTTGCCGGTTAAAATGCAGCAGGTTTTTTCTTATCCTGTAAAAGACATTAAAATAGGGCCTTCAATACGGCCAAAGAGGGAGGTAATCGGATTTGTTCCATACTGGGCACTGGATTCACTTGATAAGCTTAATTTAGACGAACTGACAGCCGTAAACTTATTCGGAATAGAACCGGACGGGCAAGGGAATATTATTATTACAAATTCCCAGGGTCAATCGGACGGCGGATGGGATATGTGGAATGATCCCCGATTGTCTTTGTTTATTGATACTCTAAAGAAAAAACAGATTTCCGTTAGTATAACAATAAAAACCTTTTCCAATTCCAATATAAATTCTCTGCTTTCCTCCTCTGACGCTCAAAAAAAATTAATTTCAAACATTACGTATATGGTGGGTTCAAAAAATTTAAGCGGCGTGAATCTTGACTTTGAATATGTCGGCGACGTTCCCGATCCGATTAAAAACGCTTTTACTAATTTTGTTACAAACCTTCATTCAGAGCTGGCAAATGAATACCCAACAGCAACTTTAACAATCGACACTTATGCTTCATCAGGCGTTAGTGATGATTTATTCGATTTACCTACCCTGGCCCATGTTGTCGACCAATTTATTATAATGGGCTATGATTTCCATACTCCTTACACCGAACCCGGTCCAGTTGCTCCCCTAACCGGAGAAAAAAGCATAGTAAGCTATTTAGCAAATTACTTACAGCGCGTGCCAGCCGATAAAATAATTTTAGGAATTCCCTATTATGGCTATGATTGGAGCACCACCAATCCCTCCCCTGATTCAACTACGATTCTTACTTATGCCGATATTATTGGCGCAAATGCGATAGGTAGCGTACAATGGGATTTGGCCTCGGAAACTCCATGGTACCAATATATAGATGGGCAAAATAAAACCCATAAAGTTTATTTTGATAACGTACGCTCGCTTGGACTTAAATATGACCTGGTAAATGACAGAAACTTAAAAGGGATTGGAATTTGGGCGGTCGGATATGAAGGCTCCCGCAATGAATTAAATCAGCTTATTTCCCAAAAATTCGGCTACTAATTATATCTTCTGAAGAGCTTGAGGATTATTCAGTTTAAAAATTCAATTGTATCCTGCCAGGTTATCTGGCTGTTTTCTGCAATTGGGAAAGCCTGCTGCCCGATGCTAAAAAACAGGAAAATTTTCGGATGCTTTGTGTCTCCCAAAAAGTACTGCATTCCGTTTGTTTCCGCATATGTGGCCGGACATTTATTCGGCTGGGCAAAAGGTGGTAAATCCGAATTTGGATCAACCGGATAACCTAAGGTTTTTACTTCAAAATTGGGAGGAAAATTTGCGCCTTGATCCGGCTTTGAATCTTTTACAAAACAGTCTTTGGGGGAAATATTTGTTAGAAATTGTTTTTGAATTGCCTGTTCTAAGGTATCTGCAGGGTTTTTTAAAAACACTTCAATATATTGAGCCTGAGTATAAGGATATTTTGTATCATAAACATAAATTTTATCCCCCACTTCCTTAACGTCAAAAGTATCCCCCGCAAATTGTGCAGGAAAAATAAAACTGATGCCAACCTGAGGATTTGTGTAACGTTTTTGATTGGCAACACCGGTGTTTTCAATTGTAACCGCACCTAAAGTTGGTGTGGGAGTACTTGTCGGAGAAAGAGTTTGAGTTGGGGTCAAAGTTTGGGTTTTATTTTGAGAAATAGGATTTTGCTGATTGTTTTTTTGTCCCAGTAAATATCCCACAGCTCCGATTAAAATTATAATTACAATAACTAAAACCGCAATTAAAAAATATTTAGAATTATTGGAAGATGACTGCTTTGCGGGAACAGACACAACCTCCTGGGGTTTTTGAGTATTTTCGTTTTCCATTAAATAGATTATTTCAGGAATACAAATAAGTGTCAATTAGGTTAATCAGTTCCAACAGATAGGGAAAGTTAGAATTTGTGAGAATTTGTATTGTCGGTGTTTTTTCCCATATTCTTTTCTTGTCTGATGTATTTCCTGTAAGAATATTCTTCTGATGCAACAAAACCTATTATAATTACAAAAAGTGCTCCTATAAAAGAGGCTGTAAAACGAGCAGCCGTGTCCATATGAAACCCGTTTTCGGCGTTTATTTGCCCAGCAGCCGCAGCAAATATTACTTCCGGTCCTTTAATTTTATCTCCTAAATATTTAAGGACATTCCTTGGTCTTTCTCTTTCAAAATTACCCATTTTTGTGCAAGCGGCAAGTATTATATCATTTATATTGAACAAACTTCGTGCGTATAATTTTAAGCAATTTCTCAGAAAATAATATTATGGTAATTTTACCTCAGGTTAGATTCCTGAGGTATTTGTATAAATCGGTCTATTAAATAGATATAATGTAGATTGATTAATGCAAAATATGCATAAAACAACAAATAAAGTCTTATTTTTCTTCTCCCTCTTTCTTCTCTTTAATCTTTTTTCTTTACCCGCATTTGCAAATAATCCCCCCGACTCCGGCCATTCAAACCTCTCCGTTTCAAATCAGGCACCGGCAGACGGACAATCAACAATAAACGTTACCGTCACCTTGCAAGACGGTTCGGGCAATCCGCTATCCGGAGACAACGTAAGCTTTTCCGATCCAAACAACAGCAGCGCCGTTTTAAATCCATCCTCTACAACTCTTAATTCTTCAGGGCAGGCAAGTTTTACAATTACCTCAACAAATGCAGAAACCGATAATATTTCCGTCGATGATACTTCATCAAATATTACCCTGGATAATCTTGGGCAAGTAACTTTTACCTCCGTGGAGACTCCTACGCCCGCTTCTTGCACTGACGGCGCGCCGGGAAGCACTCCACAACTTACTTCAGCAGTGGCAAATGGATCAAGCCAGATAACGCTGACCTTTACAAACTCGACGAATCCCGTAACTAATTATCTTCTAGCATACGGACTCTCATCGGGACAGTATATTTATGGAAACCCTAATGTCGGCGGACAGGGCACAACTTCATATACTGTTAATAGTCTGGCAAAGGGCACGACCTATTATTTTGCAGTAAAAGCTGTTAATGGATGTACTCCCGGCAGTTTTTCAAATGAAGTCTCCGCAAATACAACAGGCGGGGTTGTAGCAAGTACTCCGGCTCCGACAGAAGCAACCTCAGATATAACGCCTACCGATACGCCAACCGATACTCCTTCTCCAACGCCCAGTAAAGAAAAACCCAAAACTTCTGCTTCATCACCATCTTCATTTGCAGGACTTTCGGCTACAAAAAAAGTGTTGGTTTTTATTTTGGCTTTTACATTTCTCGGGCTTGTAGGATTTGGCTATCGACAGTATCTTAAAGACAGAAAAAGAACCAGAAGGAATACCAAAAAAGATCAGCCAGAAAACCCATTCTAGCTTGGTCTTGAATTAAATCATATTTTAGTGTATGATTGCGGTGGTTGACAGTTGAAAGATTCCATTTAAATCGTTTAGCAGTACACCAGTAATAACTTTGAAAATTTAAAATATTACTGGTTTTTTTATAACTATATGGATAAGAAGCTAAGCATAGGACAAATTAAGGATAATCTTTCTAAACAGGTTACGAGATTTTACGTAGATACTCTCGGACATGGGCCAAAAGAAACGAAAATATATATTTTGGAGGACATGGTCATAGTACGGTTAAAAGGAAAGCTCCTTCCCATTGAGGAAAAGCTTCTTGAAGGAGAAGAAGGAATAGGTTTAGTAAAAAATATCCGCGAAAAACTTCATGAAATTCTCACTAAAAATTTAAGCTCAATTGTTAGTGATGTCACCGGGCATAAGGTAATTAGCTCTCATAGCGATATAAGCACAAAAACCGGCGAAATGCTTGAAGTTTTTATACTTGATGCCTGTTACGAAACAGAATTAGGTACAAACTTAAATCGGTAGATTGCGGAAAAAAATTACTTCTGTTAAGGAATTTTATTAGGCAATAAACCCCACAATTATCTCTCTTAGTAGACGTTTGAGGACTTAACGTCGGCAATCCGTAGACGAGATTAAAAAACGAATGGATTATTCTAAAGAATCGTTTTTATCGTCTTGCTGCTATTTTTCTTTCATAGTGCATACTTTTTGCCTATTAGAGTTAATTGATATTCTTTTGTTCAAAAAGCCATATGTAACTACTTTTTTGGTTATTTTTGGAAGTTGTTACTATTTTAACCTAAAATTATATAAAAAGTATTTTTGGAAAAAAAAGTCAAAGGAGATATTTATAGAATCTTATTTTTGGCTCCGCAGGATGCTAAGAGAACCTGACATCCTGAATATTGCCGAAGGGCCATAGCCTGAGTATGACCGGGCAGAGGAAGCTAGAACCTATTTAGTAGACGTTTTACTCACTCAACCAAGTTTCTCCTTGTTCCCCGATTGGATGTCTTCCGTTAATGCACCCAAAACATAGTCCATTGGATAGACCCAAATCAAGTGGATTTTTGGGAATCGTTAATTGCCTGTCTGGAGAGGCTGCCTGAATATAGTCGATTAACGTTATGTGATTAACGCTTGTCGCATTAATTAAAGTAGCAGTTTTATCACCTTTATTTGCAATCAGTTCTTCTCTTGATCTCATGCTAATTCCTAAATGGCACGTATGTTTAACGGGAGGATAGCCAATAATCCAATGAACTTCTTTTACTCCAAGTTCTCTAAGTTTCTCTGTAATTATTCTAGACTCAGATCCTCTGACAATCGAATCGTCTAAAACTGCTACCTTTGCTCCGTCCCAATGAGAACCGGGCACAAATTTTAGTTTATTTAAAACCTTATTTCCAATCGATTCTATGCTTCGGTCTCCTTGAAACAGTCTTCCATTGCTATCAGGCCTAAAATGGGTTTTTCTTATATAACGTTTTAAGGGAATCCCTGATTCTTCGGTAAACCCGGCACTAAAATCGATTGCCGAATCAGGAACTTCCAGAAGAAAATCTATATCAAGTTTACCCTTCAATCGCGTGGCCATAATCCGACCGCATCTTTCTCTAAATGCCGCGAAAGTTTCACCCGATGATCTAAGTGAGTCCATTCGGGCAAAATAAGCCATTTCAAAGGAGCAAAACGCTTTGTCTTCTTCCTCGCCCTCCCTCAGTTGAGTAAGACCATCATCGTCTACTTTAAAAACTTCTCCAGCATAAATAGGTCTTAGATAATTTGCTCCAGTATCATCTAGACCCGATGATTCGGAAACAGCTATGAATCCTTTTGTATCTGAAAAAGATATCTCTCCTAAACATAAAGGGTGAACTCCTTGCCTGTCCCTTGCAACATACATTACATCCCCGACTTGGATTATAAGATTATAGGCTCCGTCTACTCTGTCAAGAGTAGAAAGTATTTTTTCGTCCCAAGAATTTCCTTCCGCTTTTGCCAACAACTCGGTAAATAACCGTGTATCGCTAGCTGAATTATCTAAGATAACTCCTTCTTCTTTTAAATCTTTTTTCATCTTGTCTATGCCGGTAAACTGTCCGTTATGGATTACTGCTATTTCTTCTCCTTTTGCGGTTGTTGCAATACAAGGCTGTAGGTTAAAAGATTCATATCCTCCGTTTGTCCCGTATCTGCAATGAAGAAGGGATAGTTTTGTTTCAATATTATTTAGATCAAGTTTCCTTACTACGTCTTCTGTAAAAACAGAGCTTAAAAGGCCGTCATTAACATAAATTAAACTTGCTTTATCCTCTAGATACAGACGAACACCTGCTCCCAATTGTCCCCGGTGTTGAACACCAATTCCTGCATCAAGCAATCTTCCGAAATGTCTAGTTGAGGTTTGCGTTCTTATACCTACAATTCCGCATTTTTCTTCTATCTTTCTCTCTGGGGATAGAGAAAAAGTTGATTCATTAGAGATTAGAAGAGTTTCTTTGCCTGCCATTTGTGCTTTTATTTTGGGGTTATTAAAGCAATTTGTCAAATCGAGGCTAAATTTTGCTCCGCGGGGCACTATAGGCTTGAGCGTAGTCGCAGGAGAGGAAGTTAGAGCCTATGCTCAATTCAACTCATGTAATTATTGTATAATTACGCTGTGAACGAACAGCTAGAACAGAGCGAGCCGGTAGTTGGTAAAAGATGGTTTTCAGTGATTGTTCCGTCAGCCCATGTGGAAGGAGGAGGAGCTAGAACTGGAGACCATGCAAATTATGTTTATGCAACAAACGTTATAGATGCATTAGATAGGCTTAAGAGAATGAGAGGTTGGAAACGTAACGGCCCCAGAAATTTTTTTCCCGAGATAAGCGAACTAAGCGACGAAGAAGTAAAGAAATTAAAAGAAGCAATTGAGAACACTCCTAATGTTAATATATCTCAGGCGAAAAAATCCGGATTCTATGGCAGGAGAGAAAGATAAATAATTTAGGCAGGGTGTTTGCGAATTAATTTTTACCCCACCACGTCTTACACTAGATTCTGAGGCTAAAAACGGAGCTTCCCTGATAGACGAAGTTAGAACCTATTTCCTGGCTAAAATGATTTGATGCTTTTCTTTGCCCGTATTATCTATTTCATCAAGTAATAATTCAAACCCAGCATCTTGAACTAGCTTACTATTAGTTTTTGAATCATAATGACTCCAATACATTTCTCCGCCATAAAAATCATTTTCTTTTCCTTCCCATTCTGTTGTTGCCATCGTTATAAGAATAAGTCCATCTTTTTTAAGAAAGCTTGCAATCTTTTCAAGTATCTGCTGGTGGCTTTCACGAGGAGTATGAAAAATAGCATAAAAAGAAATAACAGCATCAACAAAATACTCTTTATTTTTAAACTCCGACATATCTTCAACTTTAAAATCTCCCTGAGGAACATTATTTTTTGCCATTTCTATTTGTTTCTCTGAAATATCTACTCCTATAACTTTAAATCCATGGTCTATGAGATATTTGTCTATTGGTAATCCTGCCCCACATCCAATATCCAGGACTGTTGAGCCTGAGGAAAGCAATGAACTTAATTTATCTAAATATTTGTCGTTTTTAAATCGATCTCTTCCTGCTAAATAATTCTCCGCAAGTTTATTATATTGTTGTTTAACAAAATCATTGCTCATGAAGTAATTATAACAGAAAAATTGAGGCTAATTTGCTCCGGGGGAATGGACGGAGTTAGAACCTGGTTAAGGTTTAACAAGGTAAATTTATAACTCTATTATAGATACCCTACGTAAAGTAAATATGCTCCGATAATAATAAAAACTACCATGGAGACTGCATATATATTTTCTTTAGCTATGATTTTAGCAAATCTTTCCAGGTAGCCGGGCACAAAGATAATCGCAGCTCCTTTTATTAAAGATACCCAGCCTAAAAGAGTAATTAAACCCATATAGCTAAGGGTCCAAACCTCATATCCAATTACCTGGGCTGCACCTATACCAAGAGCAATAACACCGGCAATAAGCACCGCTAATCTGTCTGCCCCAAGATTTTTAATTGTATCGGTGAGATTTTTTTTATTAAGAAGCAGTCCTAATCCGACAAGAACTGAGAATAATCCCCATACACGTGCCAAATAAATTGAAAGTTCCATTTTCTCACCTCCTTTCGGTTATCTAAATAAATTATACTCCTTCTGTTGCGATAAAACGTAATTATTCTTGTTCAAATCGAGGCTAAAATGAAGCTCCGCGGAATGGAAGGATCTATAACTTATTTACTGGAATTTTGAACCATTTAAGTCTCCGTTATTGTTGTAGCCTCTTTGCTCCCAGTATCCTTGATAATTAGTGTTGTCGGAAAGCTCAATCTTAGTTATCCATTTTATCCACTTATAACCCCATTTCTGCTCTGCAACTAGCTGGAAAGGGAAACCTCTCTCCGGAGGTAACGTAACATTATTCATTTTATAAGCCATCATAATGTTGTTATTCATAACGTAATCCAGAGGGAAAGACGTTGAATAACCGTCAGCCGCATAAAAAATTATTGTGTTTGCTTTCGGGCTAACAGATAGATTTTTAAATAAATCTTTTACCAATACCCCTTCCCATAAAACTTTTACGCTCCACCCTTCGACGCAGTTCAGCTGAACCACTTTTTGATATTTTTGGAGCTTTAAAACATCGTCATAACTATAGTTGGTTTCTTTTCCCACTAATCCCGTAATTTTTAATCTGTATTTATTTTTGTCTATGTATTGAGGTCCTTTGATGGAATTTTCTCTAAAGTCATTAATGGAACCTAACTTTTCTCCTTTATAACTTTTAACTTCAACCGAATTTAATTTTATAGGTTGATTTGTCCAAATAAAACTTGCGGTAAAAATTGCCAAAATAATTACAATTAACGAAGTTAAAACAATTGTCGTTTTTTTATTTAATTGCCTGAGCTTTTTGTTTTTATTTCGGGAAATTATCCGGAAATTTAAAATAAGATGGATAATTATAAGTAAGATTAGAATAATCCCACTCCAATCATGAATTAAAGAAATTGTTGATGCGGCTATGTAAGTAAAGATAAAACTAGTGAATTTTTGTAACTCTGGAAACTTTGTAACACCAGTCATGGCCAACAGTAAAAAATCAAACAGCATCAAGTAGAATAAAATTCTTCGGTAGATCTTCATGCTCTTTATTATAACCAGATTTAAGATATGTGCAAATTGAGACTAGAATCCCCACCTCGGCGGGGCGGAGGAAGTTAGAACCTTATTTTTAATCTTGGCGGAAAATAATAGTAGAACAAGCTTTCTCGATAACAGTTGCCTGTTTTAAAGTTCCCAGCTGGAGCGTTTTCTTTCCCGGCACGCTTGTCGGGGTTGGAGTTGCGACCGCATTGACAGCATTAAGGGTACTATTATTATTTAAGCCCCCTCCGAAAAACTTAGATAAGTTAGCAAAAAAACCGAAAAAGTTGTCCAAAAACGAAGCTTTTTTTTCGGCTCCCAAAACCACCTTTTTTGATGATCCACTATAGTTAAAAGCGACGGTTTTGGGCTGGCAATCTATATCACTCCAGATTCTGTATGTCGCTCCCGTTACTAATTGCGGCAGTGTAAATGTCCATTGTGTTTGGTATTCGGCGCTTGAAGATGAGTTTTGAATTAAAGTTGAAGCAATATCACCGGATTCGGCAATTTTTAGGGCATTAGTCGGATCGGTTGCGTTAATAAAGTGGAATTTTTCGCTGACTACTTTTGCATTATTAACATCATCTCCCACAATTTTTGAAAATGAGGTAATGGTAACGGGTTGTCCGGAAATTAAACCCGTATATGCAATCCCGTCGCAGGTACATGATGCAGGAGGGGTGGAGGTACAAACACCGCCAACGCAATAGTTACAGCCTAGATTAAGGTAAACACATTGTTGATTCGCGGTACATGGACTACCGCATTGAGGAAGAGTTGTAGTTGTTGGTGGAAGAGTTGAAGTTGTTGGTGGAACAGTTGAAGTTGTTGGTGGAAGAGTTGAAGTTGTTGGTGGAAGAGTTGAAGTTGTTGGTGGAAGAGTTGAAGTTGTTGGTGGAAGAGTTGAAGTTGTTGGTGGAAGAGTTGAAGTTGTTGGTGGAAGAGTTGAAGTTGTTGGTG
>Ga0182027_10001990_pt1 | contig 33362 bp, 25 predicted proteins | sample 712E1DmetaG_FD_121300 | JGI IMG/M metagenome (GOLD analysis project Ga0182027, IMG submission 121300) | Permafrost microbial communities from Stordalen Mire, Sweden - 712E1D metaG (Illumina Assembly) | ecosystem: Environmental > Terrestrial > Soil > Wetlands > Permafrost | place: Sweden...
GTTGCGGGACTGCCAGTGGCACAGGTTGCATTTGAAGTCAGGACACAGGTCACTGCATCATTGTTTGATGGAGAGTAACTGTAGGAAGCGCTGTTTGTCCCGGCATTGACTCCGTTAATTTTCCACTGGTAGACCGGTGTTGAGCCCTCATTGGTTGGTGTTGCGGTATAAGTGACCGAGGTTCCCGAACAGACCGGATTGGATGATGGGGCAACTGAAACGCTGACCGGTAGTAAGGGGTCAACTGTCATGGTCACGGTATTGGATGTTGCAGGACTGCCTGTGGCACAGGTTGCATTTGAAGTCAGGACACAGGTCACTGCATCATTGTTTGATGGAGAGTAACTGTAGGAAGCGCTGTTTGTCCCGGCGTTGACTCCGTTAATTTTCCACTGGTAGACCGGTGTTGAGCCTTCATTGGTTGGTGTTGCGGTGAAGATGACAGAGGTACCATTACACATTGGATTATTATCAGCTGCAATTAAAACACTGACAGGTGAACTTGGATTAACCGTCATGGTTATTGCATTGGAAGTCGCAGGATTATTAATAGCATACTGAAGACTTGAGGTCAATTTGCATATAACTACATCATTGTTAACAGGAATATATGAATAGGTATTGCTATTTCCACCAACATTTAATCCATTCACATACCATTGAAAAAACGGAGATGAACCGCCATTGACAGGAACTGCGGTGAATGTTACAGGAGTTCCAGAGCAAGTTGCATCGACAGGATTCGATGTAATAGTTATTGATACGGGAATATTGGTAGCTATTACCCTTAATGCTCGGAAAGCTACAGTATATCCACATTCATTATACCCGTAAAACATGATATTACCACATGCTATACCTACCGTGACGGTGATAGTTGTTGTTCCCTGGCCACTTGTTATAATCCAATCATCAGGAACACTCCACAGTAAAGTGGTTGCATTTTCTACAGGAGTCGTAGAATAAATCACTCCTGTAGTACCCGTAGGTACCATCGGCGATCCGGTTATAACGCCTTGAACCATACGGCACTTATTGGTGTTCTGGGGCAAAACTTTTTCGGATAAAAAAGAATATAACAATAAAATGGAAAATAGGAGTATGAATGGCTTTTTCATATCACTTGGGTTTATAACTTAAATAAAATTACCCGTCTTCGACAGTTTTCTTGTTACAAATTTAACAATATTACAATACCAATAATTATATTGTTTGGCAAGATTCTGATCCTGTACAATTGCCTACCTTTTGGACTATGACCAGTTTCGGGAGTCCTTTTTCAATCTGAAAAAGGGTGATTCGATCGGCCATTGAAAAAATTTCAGGATGACCTGTTTTTGATGTTATTATTTCCAGAAATTGTAATAATTGTACCACTGCAGGGGATATTTCCAGGTAATCTTCTCAAATTCAGTGACAAATTCTTTTAATGAATCCATGACTAACTCCGAACGCTGCTCCGGGTTCCTGGCATATGGCACGGTTTTTAGGGGAGACGCATAGAACCGGTATTGCTTGCGGGATTCTTTAACAGCAAAAACATACGAAACGGGGACATTGAAATAGGATGCCATATGCCATGGGCCTAATGGAAAAAGAGCGGGCTCACCCAGAAAATCAATTCTGACGGTCTGATTTCCCTCCAGAAACCGGTCACCAAGAAAAGCAATTAATTCTTTGTTCTCCAACGCCCGTTTTATTTCAAACAAATGTGAAAAGTCATTCCCGATTTTGATAAAATGAACATTCCGGTCAATCAAGATGTCGGAAATATATTCTTTGATTGCCGGCCCTTCTGCATCTACAATAACCAGATTGATTTTTTTATCGAGAAAATCCAACGCCTTCCCGCCCACTTCCCAATTTCCGATATGACCGCTGATAAGAATTCCTCCATCCTGCATTTTCTGCAAATGCTCTTTCCCTTCAAGAATAAAACTGAATTTGTCCCTTAATCCGGCAAGTACGGCTGTTTTATCAATCAACCCCTGTCCCAGAAGATAATAGTTCCTGTAAATATTTATTATTGACCTGGCCCTGCTTTGTTTCAGGCGGACATGAAAATAATAAAACATGGATGAGAAAGCCTTTTTGGAGACAAAAACAAAGTAAGCAGTGACAAAGATCAAAAGGAAATATGCAAACTCAAGCCCAAGATGCATGATGCACCAGACAAAAATCTTATATCCAAGAACGCTGCCCCTGCTTTTCCCTTCCCATGAGGTCATGATATCAATAAATTTTTCCTAATAAAAACAAAATAATTGTAATTATAGTATGATTATAGATTTGGTTTCCCTTTCCTGATCTTGAACCGGGGAATCCAGGGCGGTACGTTCCGGCAGTATTCTGTCCAGCTTCCACCAAAACGACGTTCCAGCTGAGGTTCTTCATAATTGCCCACAATTAAATATATGATCCTGATCATGGCGATCAGCCATACAAGGAGAATAAAATGACCGAAAACGAGAATTTCGCCAAACACAATGATAAACAATGCCCACATCATGGGGTTCCGGACATAGCCAAAAATATTGCGAGTCATTATTTTTTTAGGAGCCGAAGTAACCAGGAATGTTCCTTTCCCGTATAAAAACATCAAAGCAGCACACCAGACGGCTAATGCAGTCCCTGACCACATAATAATTATCCCGGCTGTTTCAACGCCGGGAATTCCAAAACCATCCCTGGTTTTTATTTTTACCAGGTTCATCAGGAACTGAGGTATGATATAAAGCACACAAAAGGGGCCGATAAATCCATATAATGCACCGTCAATAAAATGGATTATAAATCTGTAAATCTTTTTAAGCATGTGTAAGAGTTTTTAATCTTTTGTAAAATTAATGTCGATGCTGTCGTGATCCAAAGGTTTGCGCATGACGAAGAAATGCCGGGATGTTATTCTCTTTTGCTCAATCATTTCAAATGTCAATCCATGACCACTGGCTATCTCCCTGAGTTTTTGTGAAGATGTGAAAAACAGCTTCCCTGCCCGGATCAGGATCACGCCCCCGGGTTTAAGATTCCTGATGCATGTTTGCAGCAGTGATCTTTGTTTGTCAGATGTCATATCTTGCGGAACATCGCCCAGCAGGAACCCGTCCTGCGGCGTGACCGGGTATTCCGAAACATCGGCTTCAACAAAAGAAACAGTATCATTTTTAAGGTACCCGTTCCTGGCAACATTGATCTTGCTTCCATCATGATCAACCCCCGTGATCCTTCGTTCGGCTGAAGTCAGCATAAGCATGTACGATACGTATCCGTAACCGCATCCAAGTTCAAGAATGTCTCCTTTTCGTGGTAAAAGCGTGCAACAGATCTCGAAATTGTTTTCAAGGATCATTTTTATCCGGAAATGCCACTCGAGGGTTGGGCCCTTAAAGAGGTAATTCAGCCTGATATTCATTGCGTTATAGGCCGGGGTATTATATTTTGTTTTGAATTTCAGGTATTCTTCAATGTAATACCTGCGGATTTGCCTGGTTCTTTCAGAATAATTATGTCCAAAGGTTTGATCTTCAGGCATTATCCTTGGCAATATTTGAGTGAAAAGCCGGTTGGGCTTTCCCCAGAATGTCCCTTTGGGAAGGAAACCCCCGCTTCCGAAGATCATCAGCGGAAGAATATCCAGATTGAGTTTTTCGGCAATATAAAACGCACCACGGTGAAACCGCTGGATATGTCCATCTTTTGAACGATGCCCTTCAGGGAAGACCAATACATGATAACCCTCATCAATCCGTTGTTTTATTAAGGCCAGGGAATCGTCGACATGATCATGAACAGAAATAAATCCTGCAACCCCGGCCACCGGTCCGAAAACCCAGTTACGGAATACCCAATCGTTTGCAAGTATTACAATCTTTGGGTACAGCCTTAAAAGAGCAGGCGTTTCTATAAGAGACTGGTGGTTGCAGATGATGATGGATGGTTTCAGGAAGGTTTCATGGGTATCATTTTCAATGGAATGATATCCTGGAAAATTCAGCCGGATGTAAAACCGGCTCAGGGAATAAAAGAACCTGTGGAAACCATATTGTTTCTGCTTCTTATGGAGAGGCAGCAGGGGACTTATCAGGCGACTGTAAATGACCAGCAGAAGGGCAATCAGTGAAATGGGGATCCAGGCGATAAATATGGCAAACAAAATATTCCTGGCGGTCATGGGGTAGCTTCCCTTTTCACGGGGATCCAGAAAGAACCAGCCTGCCAGCATCGACTGATAAGAAAGAGAGATAATAACGACGCTTATTATTCCGACAACCGAAATCAGCGCGATGGAGTTCAAAGCCGGATGCCTTGCAAAAAAAAGAGCCCCAACTCCGATCAAAGTTGTCGTGGATGACAGAAGGATTGAGACCCTGTAGGTTTTCATGTCGTCAATCCCGGTTTTATATTTGCCCATTAGACCACGCATCATCAGAATGCTGTAATCCACTCCCAATCCGAAGATAAAAGAAGAAATAATAATATTGAAGATGTTAAACCTGATACCGGTTATTCCCATGAACCCAAGGGTGATTATCCAGCTGAAAAACATCGGCAAAGCAGTAATAATGGCGAGTTCAATCCGTCCGAAGGAAATTAACAGCAGAAGTGTAACAAAGAGCATGGACAGGGTAACCAGCAACTCAAAATCATGTTTGACGTTCTCCACAAAACGGGTTGTGAGATTCAGCCTGTCGAACACAACCAGCCTGTGTTCCCCGGAAAATTCTTTGTAAATGAATGGTTTTTCCTGGTCCGTTACTTTTGCAATTCCGGAAATCATGATCATTTCATGGGTTTCATTGATCCAGTCGGAGAACAGTGCAAAGCACAGCTCTTTGCCCTTCCCGGAAGGCAAGGTTGAATAAGTAGTATTAATCATGGATCTGATCCCGGAAAATGCGTTTGCATTATACCCGATCGAGTTCCCTGACATTTCCAGCCGGCTGATCAGCTGTGATTTTCGCTCTTTTGTCCAGAATGTATTCCATTTAGTTAAACGCTCCAGCTGCACCGAATCGGAAGGGAGCAAAGTTCCGATCCCTGAGAAAGCCTGAATTTTCCCCTGTCTTTTAAGTGTTTCAAGTTTCTTTTGCGCGATCCCGTTCCATTTCAATGCTTCATTGAGATCCTTTCCGGTGGATACGATATAGACACTCCTAAGCTTGTCGCCGGAAATCCCCGATAAGTGTTTTTCAGCAGCTTTAAGTTGTTCCGACATGTAATTCAACGAATTCAGGTCCTTTTCAAACGTATCCTTGCCGGAAACAAAGATGCCGGCCACGCCAGCAAAAGCAAGGCCGGTCAGCAGCCATCTTTTCTTTCCAAAGTCAATGGCAGCAATCCTGTCGATAAATGTTATTCTTTTGATCTCTTTTTCCGAAGGCAACAACTGCTTCCCAAGGAACTGCGGCAGGATCAGCAGTGCACAAACCGACGCTCCGAATACACTGATGGCCGCAAACCAGCCCAGGTCATGCAATACGACCGAATTGAGAAAAGTCAGGCAAAGAAAAACACCAATCGTCGTAAGGCTGCAGATAAAAATGGTCTGAGCCATATCGGTAATGACCTGTTCCACTGACTGCTTTTTCCTGTAATGGTTGACCATATAAAGGGTATAGTCGATGATCAGCCCGAGGATAACCGACCCGATACCCATCGCTATGAATGAAACATAACCTTGAAAAAGAAACAGGATTGCAAGGGCAAGCCCGCCGCCAAAGACAGCAGGGACAAACCCAAGCAATGGGACAAGGAAATTCCTGAAATACCATCCGATAAAAAAGAAGATAAGAAGTGTTGCAATGCCAAGGGACAGAATAATATCCCATTTTATCTGGCTGGCATTGCAAACAGCGGCAGCGGCATAACCATAGTATTCAATATTGACCGGGATGGTACGCTTTGAATTTTGAACAGCAATTATTTTTTCCAGTGTAGAGATCAGCTTTGCATTCTTTTTGGTTTCGCTGGACGGGCTGGACGGCGTAATAAACATCAGCAAATGCTTTTTATCCGCTGAAAAAATACTGCCATTGTATAATGTATACTGATTTTCCTGCTGAAGGGAGTGAAGCTTTTTAAATGCCAGGCCGGAGATCCCGAGAGGATCTGTAACAATCCTTTGCCTGAATAACATTCCAAATGGCGAGGTCATCATCCTGAAATTGCTCTTAAGCAGGGAATCGAGATGTTCAGGCTGCACCAGGCTGTCGATGGTCCTGTAATCATCATCGGTCAGAAAAACCGGAAGATATTGATCAATAATACCTGAAGCAATCTGGAAAAGAGAGTCATTGGACTGAAGATAAACCTGCCTGATGTAGGAAGAATCAAGATCTGATAACAGGCTGTCACGTATTGTTCCGGCAATTGAAACAAGGTAATCGGGATCGGCTTTTGCAGCAGTATCCTTTAATGAGAAATGAACGATCAGTTTATCGGCGAATTTGAAATTCCTGATCACGTATTCATAACGGCTCATGGAATTCTTGCCGGAAGTCAGCCTTGTAATATTTTCCTCCAGCCTGATCTTCGAAGCGAACAGGAGCATCAACCCCAATAATATTGCCAGGAACAGGAAAAAAAACCATCTGTGGTTATGGAAGAAACGGTATATGGAAATACAACAAACTATCATGTGAATGAGATGATTTTGGCGGCCCGGATATATGGATCCTTTGCTTTGACCAAATCCTGTGTAATGATGGGGATTACAGCTTTATCAGATAAAAAATACACGCTTCCTGAAGTTCTGAAACAGTAAAATTAATTTAAAATTGCAATGTCGGAAAAATTGCAAATAAGATAATGATCAGAATTACTTGTTAAAACTTCACTTTCTACAAAAGGAAATTGTTAAGATCCTGCTTCTTTGCACAGGGGAAGAATCCATGGATGTTTTCCGCCAATTTTAATGGAAATTCACTATATTTACAAAGTCAGGAACTTTAAACACCAGAACTAATATGAAAAAAATCGGGAACCCAGCTGAATTGATGGATGTTGTGAATGGGTTCCGGCTGAGCCGGATTATCCTCACAGCATATGAGTTAAAGATCTTTGATCATCTTGCAGGAAGATCCTCTTCTTCCCCCGGAATAGCATCGCTTATAAATGCCGATCCAAGAGCCACCGACAGGATCATGGATGTGCTTGTTTCACTGGGACTGCTGGATAAAAAGCAGGGGATTTTTTCAAACGCGGCCTTTGCAGAGAAATTCCTTGTCTCCTCATCCCCTGGTTTCCTTGGGGGGTTGGGACATACGGCTGACCTGTGGAGGAAATGGGATACCCTGACCGAAGTTACCAGGAAAGGTTCTGCCCTGGACCTGGAGGATAATTTCAATGACAGGGGAACAATCTGGATTGAATCGTTCATTGCTGCAATGCATACCCGCGGTATTGCACAGGGCAGGGAACTGGCTTCGCTGCTCGATCTTTCTAAAACCAGCCGCAGCCTGGATGTTGGCGGGGGTTCAGGAGCTTTTACCTTTGCCTTCATTGAAAAAAATCCCGCAATTCAGGCCACTATCTTCGACCTGCCCAATGTAGTCCCTGTCACGCAGAAATATATTGACAGGGCTAATCTTAAAGCCAGCGTGGCAACCCTCGCGGGAGATTATCTGGCTGATGATATGGGTAAAGGTTATGATCTTGTCCTCATGTCGGCCATCATCCATATTAACAATCCTGAAGAGAACAGTCTCCTTGTGAAAAAAGGGGCCGATGCCCTTCAGCCGGGAGGGCAGCTTGTGATCATGGATTATCTGATGAATGAAGACCGCACGGAACCTTTGCAGGGTGCTGTCTTTGCAATTAACATGCTGGTAGGCACAAGGTGTGGTGACACCTATACGGTGAATGAGATCAGTGGCTGGATGCATTCGGCGGGCCTGGTCAATATCAAAACCCTGAATGCTCCTTCAGGCACCCAGTTTATTACAGGGATCAAATCCTGAGGAAACGCTTACATAGCTGATAAAAAATTCACACTTATAAAGGGATTTTGATTATATTTGGAGTGAATTTCAGGACCTGTCATGGTAATTTGAAGTTAGGGATTTTGCCTGTCTGCAGTGCCACTTTTCGGTTCCTGCTTCCGGATAGAAACCAATAGTTAACCTTGTAAATACTATCTTATGAAAAACATTTCCCTGGTCTTGGCCGTTCTGCTGATTGCAGCAATGGCATGCAAGAAAAAATCCGATGAGCCGGTTCCCGTGCCTTATGCCAGCTATACGGTAAAAAATGTCCAGAAAACCCTTAATTATGCTACAAATTTCACAAAGGATCTTTGCAGCACATCCACCTTCTGTGGAAGGTTTATGGCTTCTTCAACAGACACATCCCTCAAAGAAACGCTCAAAATAGGCATTCCCGGTGACCCACTTGTCGGCTATGTGTATTATTCCGGCCTGCGCCGCTTTTCCTGTTTCTATATTGATCCTTCGGGCACGAGGTATGACCTGACAACTTCCGACTCGTCTATGTTTTCGGTAGTCTTCACCCAGTGGGACGGGCAGGGAGGATGGGGAAAAGGGTATTTCGCCGGCTGGATGAAATCGGCCAATAACGATTCTATTCTTTTCCAGAACGGTTATTTCCAAAACAAAATCTGGACCATGGGAACGAAATAAAGCAGGAATTTTTAATCCCCTCTGCTTAAACATCCCGGTTCCCGGATCACGGCTTTCGTTTTTAAAGAACCGGATTATATCCGGTAAATATAAGAATTTTAGATGTGAAAGTCAAATATCCAATTCAGGGCAGGACGATCCACAGGATCCCAATGATGATTGCAGCCAGTCCTCCGGTCAGGGTCAGTGCCTTCAGAAGCTTTTCCCTGTTTGCGATGAAGGTCCGGTGGGCTACAAAACCCATCGTGAAAGCAAATCCCATCATTGTAAGGATAGTGCCTATGGCAAACGCCGAGATGTAGATCACCGAATCCATGACAGAAGGCAAAGCCAGGGAAGGCAGGAGGGCCAGCAGGTGGCTGAAGCCGGCCAGCCCATGGATGGTGCCTATCAGCAATGCAGTCAGCACGATTTTCCCGGCCGATGCCTGTGGAGGGTGCTCATGCTCGTGAGTCGGGATTTCATCATGTGAATGACTGTGGATGTGGGCGTATAAAAACGGATGGGTGTGGAAATGCGTGTGCGGGATTTTTCCGTGGGAATGATGAACATACAGCCGGGCGATTGCCCAGATGCCGACAAGGATCAGCATTAAGCCGATGATCTTGTCGGAATGCCTCGAAATAGCTTCAACGGGCAGAAGCTCTTTCAGGAAGATGAAAAGAAGTCCGAGAAGCAGCATGCCTGTGGTGTGGCCTATGCCCCAGGCCAGTCCGACCTGCCAGGATCTTTTGCGGCTGTCAATAGCCAGCGGCGTCACGGCGGCCATATGATCGGGACCGGTGACGACATGCGCCACACTGGCAAAGAATCCGCTGAGAAAGATCAGCATAGGATAAAATTCATTGTTAAAGATATAAACTTCCATCCGGATGAAAAAAAATAAGCTATCTTTGGTTCATTCACTGGATGGGTTCCCGGCCTTCTAATCCAGGCCCTGCATATCAGGCCTGCCGCGGAATTCATAAATAGGTTTATTATTTTAAGGGGTATTTTATGTGCCTTGCCATACCTGCCAAAGTGTTGAAGATCGAAGGACAGCTTGCCCTGGTTTCCATCGAGGGAGTGGAATATAAAGCAGGCCTCCAGCTTCTGGAAGATGTGAAGGTGGGAGATTTCGTTATGCTGCACGCAGGTTTTGCGATCGAAAAAATTGATCCGGATGAAGCAGCTGAAACACTCAGGCTGCTTAATGAGATAGCCGGATATTCAGAAGGATGAAGTTTGTCGACGAATACCGGGATAAGACCAGGATCCAGGCCCTCGCCGCGGAGGTGAAAAAGTTTTCACGCAAGGAGATTACCCTTATGGAGGTCTGCGGAGGGCATACCATGGCCATCCACAGGTTCGGGCTGCATTCACTTCTCCCTCCCAATATCAGGCTCATCTCCGGTCCGGGATGCCCGGTCTGTGTATCAAGCCAGAACTTTATTGACCTTTCCATTGAATGCTGTCATATCCCTGGAGCCATGGTGATGACATACGGCGACCTGGTCAGGGTTCCCGGCTCCGGTTCATCACTGGAAAAAGAAAAAGCCTCGGGCCGGGATGTCCGGATCGTTTATTCCGTACTGGAAGCCCTGGATGCGGCGAAATCCAACCCCGGGAGACCGGTCATTTTTTTAGGCATAGGGTTTGAAACCACTGCCCCTGCCACTGCCGCAGCCCTGGTCCAGGCAAAACAGGAAGGCATTGACAACTTTTTTGTCCTGAGCGCCCATAAGATAATGCCTCCCGTCATGCAGGCATTGGTGGAAGACGGGCTCAAACTCGACGGCTTCATCGCACCGGGGCATGTCAGCGCCGTGACGGGAACTGCCATGTATAATTTCCTGGCCGTAAAATACGGCCTGGGAGTGGTCGTATCGGGCTTCGAACCGACCGACATCCTGCAGTCGGTGCTGATGCTCGTGAAACAGATTGAAACCGGAAAACCAGCGGTGGAGATCCAATATCACAGGGTGGTGAAACCACAGGGGAATGCTGTTGCCCTGAACATGCTGCACGAAGTATTTACACTGAAAGATGACATTTGGCGTGGGTTAGGGATGATCCCCATGAGCGGTATGATGTTAAGTGAGGCCTTCAGAGGATTTGATGCGGAAAAAAACTTTGAGCTTAAAGCCGGGGATGCGAGGGAACCCAAAGGCTGCATATGCGGGGAGATCCTGAGGGGAAGGAAAAGCCCGGCCGACTGCAGCCTGTTCAGGAAAACCTGTACTCCCGAAAACCCAATCGGAGCCTGCATGGTTTCGGGAGAAGGAACCTGCTCGGCATATTATAAATATTTCGGTGCCTCGCTGCCTTATTACCTTACTACCTGACTATGCATGAACTCTCATTGGCAATGGACGTTATTGACCTGGCATCGGAAGAAGCCATGAAAAATGATGCAAGCCATATTTATGAGATCGAAATCGAGGTGGGTGAACTGAGTGGTGTGGAGACGGAAGCGTTTAAGTTCTCATTGCAGATGCTGGCAAAGGAATCCATCCTCAGAGACGCAGAAATAAAGATTACAGGCATTCCGGGAAAGGCGAGATGCGGCCAATGCGGGCAGGAATTTGAGATGCATGACCTGCTGACGGCATGCGCGCAATGCGGCGGATATGCAACTGAGATCCTGGGCGGGAAAGAATTCAGGGTTAAGTCATTGATTGCAGAATAAAAAAAAACACCATGTGCGAAACCTGCGGTTGCGGACAAACAGGAGATACCGGGTTCCATACCCATCTCGATGAGCAGGGGAATCCTTACCGGCATTCCCATGGCCAGGGGGATCATGAACATTCCCATGAAGAACATGAGCATTCCCATGAAGAGCATGAACATTCCCATGAAGGCCATGAGCATGAGCATGGTGAACTTGTTCACCCGTTGGGGGAGAAACCCGGACATTCCCATAGCCATGCAGCAATCCCCGGGCCGGGCCCGCAACCCGGCAGGGTTATCAATGTGAACCGGGATATTTTATCGGAAAACAACAGGCTGGCCGAGCGTAACCGGGGGTTTTTCGCAGGGCGGGGGGTTTTCTGCCTCAATATGGTCAGCAGCCCGGGCTCCGGGAAAACATCCATCCTTGAAAAAACCATCGGCCTCCTGGCCGGGAAAAGAAAAATTTATGTGATCGAAGGGGATCAGCAAACTTCGCGCGACGCGGAAAGGATTGAAAAATCAGGGGCTCCGGCCATACAGGTCAATACCGGGACAGGCTGCCACCTGGATGCACATATGGTGAACTCGGCCCTGCAAAAGCTGAACCCCGAAAAGGATTCCCTGCTGTTCATTGAAAATGTGGGCAACCTGGTCTGCCCCGCTTTGTTCGACCTTGGTGAAAATAAACGGGTTGTGGTCATCAGTGTGACCGAAGGTGACGACAAGCCCCTGAAATATCCCTATATGTTCGCTTCTTCACAGATCTGCATCATCAATAAAACAGACCTTCTGCCGTACGTGGATTTTTCAATGGACATATTCATGGAAAATGCCCGGAAAGCCAATCCGAAGATGGTATTTATAGCTTTATCCGCAAAGTCCGGCAATGGAATGGACACCTGGATTCAAACCCTTCAATAATCAAACCTCTGAATCATGAAAAAAGCTCCCTGGCTGCTTCCCCGTTTTTTCCGCTTCATCGGAATCTTCCTGACCTTTGCGGGGATCATCTTTACCATCCTCCGGTTCTGGGTCGGCATCAAACCCGATTTTCTTGAAATGAAGGTCTTTGTAATCTATTCAGCTTACCTTGAAACCCATGAATTTGCCCTTATTACCAACAATATCAGCGAAGAGATCTGCGGGATAGTTCTCCTGCTCGGCTTGTTTTTCCTGGCTTTCTCAAAAATGAGAGTTGAATCGGAAGAAATCTGGACGATGCGGACCCGGGCATTTCTATATTCATTTTACACGAATACCATCTTCCTGATCCTGGCATTTATCTTCATCTACGGATGGGGCTTCCTGATGGTCATGACACTCAACCTGGTGCTTTTCCTTCTCTTCTACAATATTTTCTTTTATTCTCTTTTCCTTCGCTCAGAGATCAGGGCTGACGAAGACTAAGAAACGCAAAAACCCGTAAGCTTTACCTGGCCTTATCTCCATTATATATTATTAGAATTTCTTTATGTTGCCCAATATGGTGTAAGGGGAAAATCCTTACTTTCGCATTCCAGAAACTTATTCCGCAAATTAAAACAAATACCAGATGAAGCAGATTTTCACTCTTTTCTGCCTGATGCTCCTTATGCCGTCAGTATGGGCCAAACATGTCACCCAGCCAGATGCGCAACAGCTCGCAGTCACCTTTTACCGGCTCAACAGTCCATCCAGGATCCAGGCCCCCCAGGTGCGTTCAACAACAACACGGTCATGGGAAAACACACCCGTATTTTACGTCTTCCGTTTTGTTTCCGGGGGGTTTGTCCTCGTATCGGCTGACGATGCAGCCATCCCCATTCTCGGGTATTCTTTTGAAAATGAAATGCCAGAAACCATCGATAATCCTGCAACAAACGAATGGCTGGATGCATACAGCCGCGAAATCGCCTTTATCATCAGCAAGGATATGGATAATAAAGAAACCCTGAAGGAATGGAATTCCATCCGTGAGGAACATACACTGAAGTCGGGCCAGGATGTCCAGCCTTTGCTCAGCACATTATGGGACCAGGGCTGCTATTATAATGCACTTTGCCCGACCGATGCCGGAGGGCAATGCAATCATGTATGGACAGGTTGTGTGGCCACCTGCATGGCCCAGATCATGAAGTATCATAATTACCCTCCCCAGGGTGTCGGCCAGCATACCTATAACGACCCGCCCTATGGGCAGCAAACCGCCGACTTCGGGAATACAACTTATAACTGGACTTCCATGCCGGACCAGCTCATGAGTAGCAATTCTGCTGTTGCCACACTCATGTATCATAACGGGGTTTCGGTCGATATGCAATACGGGACCAGCGGCTCCGGCGCCCAAAGCGAGGATGTCCCAGGCTCACTACTGAATTATTTCAACTACAGTCCCGAGATTGATATAAAGTACAAGGACAATTATCCCAATGTGGAGGATTTCAAGAACCTGCTGAGGGCCGACCTTGACCAGAGCCTCCCGATCTATTACAGCGGCTCCGGCACCGAAGGACATGCTTTTGTGTGCGACGGTTACCGCATGAGCGACGGAAAATTCCATTTCAACTGGGGCTGGTCGGGTTCTTCAAACGGTTACTATGCCATCGGGAACCTGAATCCCGGCGGGTACACGTTCAATAACAATAACACCGTTGTGATACATATAAAGCCATATGATCCGAATCTCATCGTAAGGATTACCCACCCTGTGGATAAAGTGGTCATTGGTGTCGGTTACCCTGCACATTTCCATGCTGCCATCATCAGGGGCACATGCACCATGATGAAGCTATTTATCGACAGCACAGAAGCATTTTCAACTACAGCCGATTCCCTTGATTTTACATGGAATACATCCTCTTCCGACCTGGGGGTCCATGTTGTGAAAGCATATGCCTACAGTGCGACCGATACGGTCTATTATAAAATAACGGTTAATGTGGCCGAATGGATCTCACAGGCCAGCGGGTTCACAACGGCCAACAGGGCGCTCACTTACATGTCGGCTGTCGACAGCAACATTGTATGGGGCACCGCCGACGATGCAAGCAACCCCACGGGTGCATGTTCCGACTTCACCCGCACCACCAACGGGGGTACTACCTGGACCCCGGGCGTGATCACCAACACTACCGGCCTGGCATCTTCCATGATTTTCGGCATGGACTCCCTTACCGCTTACGTGGTCATGTTCAAGGTCTCGGGCAATCAACCTCAGGGGATTTATCAGACTTCGGATGGGGGAGCTACCTGGGCCCGGCAATCCACCGCCTCTTACAACAACTCGGCATCCTTCCCTGATGTCGTCCATTTCTTCAATACCAATGAAGGAGTTGCTATAGGCGACCCCAACCCGAGCGAATTTGAGATCTATACAACCACCAATGGCGGAACGAACTGGACCCTTGTATCGGGATCAAACATACCCAATCCGCAATCGGGCGAATATGGCGTAGTGGGATACTATTCCGCCGTTAATGATACGATCTGGTTTGGCACCAATATGGGCCGGGTCTACAGGTCGGCCGACAAAGGCCAGCACTGGACCGTGGCCTCATCCATCAGCGCAATGAGCGGGACCTTCGTTAAACCTGTTTTCCGTGATGGCTCCCATGGACTCCTGCAGGATGAAAGCTCGGGGACCGGGCTTCTGTGTGAATCCTCCTACGGCGGTGCAACATGGACACAGGTAAATTATACAGGGCCGAACTATTCCGCCGACCTATCATATGTTCCCGGGACCCCGAACACCTGGGTGCGTTCAGGTTATACGAACAGCCTGGGTTGTGCTTATTCCTTCAACGGCGGCCATGACTGGTACGATTTCATCGGGACGACCGGCGCAAAATATTACCAGATGTCATGGATCAACAACCACTGCGGTTGGTCCGGGGGAATAAACACAAATGCCACAGAGGACGGGGCATACAGGTTCATCGGACTGCTAAGGCCGGCTTTGCCTGCGCCTTTCAATGTCCAGACGCTGGCCAACCTCCATGAAGTAACGATAACCTGGAATAAGCCGGTTTATGACAGCACCATTATGACCCTCCATGGTTATAATATCATCAGGAACGGGACCAGGCTTAATCCCTCTCCGATTACCGTCCCCACTTATACCGACATGGGCCTGCCTTCAGGACAATATACCTACTGCGTTTCGGCACTGTATAATATCGGCGAATCACCCGACAGCTGCAGTATTGTGGATGTTGCTGTGGGCATAGCACTCCCGGGGACCCAGCCTTCACTGAGCCTTTATCCCAACCCGGCTCACGGCAGTCTGTTCGTTAAAACTGACCTTCAACCCAACGTAATAACCGTGTTCGACCAGCAGGGTGACGCGATGTCATTGCCTGTCAAGCCTGTCCAGGCCGGACTGTCAGTTATCGATATCTCATCGCTGTCTGCCGGGATCTACTTGGTCTCGGTGAAGACCGCCGATGGCATATCAAGGGCTAAACTGGTAGTATACTAAGGAAAACTTTTCATTGCTTCTGAGATAATCATTCACAGGGGGCGAAACCCGAAACGGATTTCGCCCCCTGTGCTTCTTATGCTTATCTTTGCACTCTAAATTCTGAAATTATGAAAACAGGAAAATTATTACCAATAATAAGTTTGTTCCTGGCTTGCGGTTTGAATGCCCTTGCCCAGGACCACCAGCATATGAGCATGCCCCCCGTTTCATCAGCCCCTGCGCGGAAAGCGATCTGCGTGATCTATGCGACACAGGGTAATTCGGTCAGCGGAACCGTTACGTTTACAGGAACCGCCGAAGGGGTAAGGGTCGTTGCCGACCTCAGCGGTCTGATCCCCGGGAAACACGGCTTTCATATCCATGAGTTCGGCGACTGCAGTGCAGCCGACGGCCTTTCGGCAGGAGGACATTTCAATCCTTCCGGATCAATGCATGGAGCCCCTGGCGACCAGGTTAGGCATGCAGGCGATATGGGAAATATTGAAGCTGATGCCACGGGAAAAGCACATCTGGAATATGTTGATCCGCACATGAGCTTTGATGGCCCGAATTCCATACTGGGAAGGTCGGTCATTGTCCATGCAAAAGAAGACGACATGAAAACCCAGCCCACGGGCAATGCCGGCGCCAGGATAGGCTGCGGCGTGATCGGTCTGGCAAAGGGACAGTGATCACCGGTGTTTCAGGCTGAGAAGGAACAGGCTTGCTTCGGATTGTTATGATTTAAATAAGACTTGGGAAAATGAACAGGTTCATCCTCCTTGTAGTACTATGTATAATTGCGCTCCCGCTGTCACTTCATGCGGCCGCGGCCGATAAGAAGATCACGGTCAAAGTCCTGGACTTGAAAACCAGGACCCCGCTTGAAAATGCAAATGTCTCGGTAGATATTGTCAAAGCAGGCGCCGATGATGTCGTAACCCGGAAAAGCCGCACCGATATAAACGGGCAGTCCGTATTTACGATTCCTACCGGAATAGACCTGGGTTATACGATCACTGCAAAAAAAGACGGTTATTTTAACTGCTTTACCAAAGATCCTCAAATCCCGCTGGTCTCGAGCAAAAGCTTTATGTCGGCCATAGGCAATACAATCACTCTGTACCTTACCGTCGACTCAGCCCATCTGAGGGAATATTATTATTCCATTACGCCTCATATGAGTGTCGATACCCTGGTTGAACAGCTGAAAAATGACAGGTTCTCGCCAGGCACCATGTTTTACCTTCCCGATCTGAAATGGGAGGAGATCCCGAAGCTTCTGAAAATTGCAAAAGACACCTCGAAGATCACAAAATTTACCGAAAACCCTTACTCATCCATCAGGCTTGAAAAATGCTACCTCGGTGTATTCACAATGTGGCTCATCGAATCCATCCGGATCTCGGAAGGGAAAACAGTGGTGGAACCGGTCAAACGCTTTCCGTCATTGACACCTGTGATCATCGACAAGACCAGAAGGGAAAGTGTGTTTTCATCCTTTTTTATAAACTACGAGATGATCGAGACCGCATATGAAGCGTATGCCAACTGGTACGAATCCTATAAAAACACGGACCCTGTAAAAGCCTGCAAGATAGATCCCCTGGAAAAAACCGGCCTGACCTGGTAAAAGGGAAGTAATTGTCTTTAGTGCCCGGATTGGAGTATGGATTTCAGGAACCAGTCTCTTAATCCCATTTATCTGCGGTGCACACCGGAAGATTCATTTTATCACGGAGAAAAGTGGCCGGAAGTGCTTTCCGGCAAATGGATAATTGGGATAGTATTGAGGTTGGTGCCTTCATATGACTTTAATTGCCGATTATTCCTCAAATATCCAATTCTTATGTACATTTGTGATACGTCGTGCCTTTTCCAGGCCCGGGGAGCAATCAAAAAGATAAAAACATATGATGAAAATTACAGATGTAAAATTTTCTTTGATAGTCCTTTGTTTGTTATCCTGTACAAGTATTCAGCCTGTTTCTGCCCAGCCATCCCGCTTCAGTTCCGTCAAATACATTTCAGCTGATGGTGACACCCTGAATTACCGCCTTCTTTATCCCGATTACGATACCTTGCGTAAATACCCTCTCGTCATCTTCCTGCACGGCTCCGGGGAACGCGGGAACGATAATGAGGCCCAGTTAAAATGGGGCGTCATGAATTTTGCGACCGACCAGGCTATGATCATGTATCCGGCATACGTATTGGCTCCGCAATGCCCCTCACAACAATGGTGGTCGAATTTTGATGAACAAAATAATTCCACCGGGATGAAGCTCCGGCCTTCACCCTCCAAACCCATGAAGCTCGTCATAGAACTGATCAGGCAGCTTGCCAGGACATTACAGGTCGACACCAGCCGCATCTATATTACAGGGCTTTCAATGGGAGGCTATGGTACCTATGATGCCATTGAAAGATATCCCGGCATGTTCGCCGCCGCCGTCCCGGTGTGCGGAGGAGGCGATGTGTCAAAGGCAGCCTCCATCGCGCATATCCCGGTCTGGATCTTTCACGGGGCTGAAGATCCGGCGGTCAGTACCATATATTCGCTTGAAATGGCGGAAGCGCTGAGAAAAGCAGGCGCCCATCCCGGGCTGACGATCTACCCGGCCGTAGGCCATTTTTCCTGGCTCGGGGCATACAATGACCCGCTTCTGATGGAATGGCTGTTCAGTCAGCATAAGTGATTTATACAGGCTCGAATTGAAACACAGGAACCTTATATTAATGATGGTATCTTTGCGAGGAATCGACAACATGATAACGATTGTTGGCCGTCACTGCATCCTGCTGTTCCTTTTCATTAATTTACTTGAGCCCGTACTTGCCCAGAAAACTCTGCTGATCGAAAAGATCGGTACACGCAGGAGGTTCTTTTACCATAATGAAGATGTGCTAAAACTCCGGACGATAAAACCTGACACTATCTTCCGCGGCCATATCTGGGATATCAGGGAAAACGCCATTACGATTCAAACATTTCTTCCGCTGGATGTGCAGCTTGATAATATCGGGTATGTTTACCGGCAGCACCGGGTCACAAAAAAAATCGGCAAATTCCTGTGTATAGGCAGCGCCGTGATCTTCGGGGTAATTACTTTTGACCATCTTATCAACCACGAGCAGGTTTTTACTCAGGATGTGGCATACCTTTCGTTGCCTTTCCTTGGGGCAGGGATCATCACACTTTCCTTCTCTCAGGAGAGGTTTAAAATAGGACCACGCTGGAAACTCAAAATCCTTGACATCCCCGTACACTGATATTTAAAACATCAACGGAGCCATGAAAAAAGTACTGATTTATTTGCTGTGCGCCATTTTATTCCCGTTATTTCTGCAAGCCCGGGACAAAAATGAAGTAGCGGATTCCCTGGCGGCAGAGATCCAGGGAGCGGCCGTAAATCCTTTCGGGGCCACGCTTTTCCACATCAAAGCCCACCTCGGGCCTTTTTCAGCTCAAAGCAGGGCAGAAAGAGTGTCGGAAAAAATCAGGGAACTGGCCCGCGATCCTTTTTTTGACAAAGACTCCCTGACGATTGAACATGCGGAGGATGAATATGAGATCAGGTACAGGGAAGATGTCGTTGCCATGGTCACCAAAGCTGACGCCCAGGCGGAGAAGACTGCGATCGACATCCTCGCCTTTCAGAAATACAGGATGATCGTACAGGCCATCGAGCAATCAATCCTGGAGAACAACCAGCAGCAGATACTGAAAAGCATCATCTTCTCCGGGATCATCCTTGTTCTGCTGATCGTTTTCATTATACTGGTTAATAAGCTTTATTATTTCCTGGATAATAAAATCCACGTCGGCACCCATGACTGGCTTTCGAAAATCAGGATAAGGGAGTACCAGCTGCTTACGACCAGGCGGCAGATCATTCTTCTGCACAACCTGAATGCCATCTTCAGGTACGGCATGATTATCTTTCTGTTCCTGCTCGCACTCTTTATTACAAGTTACCTCCTCCCCTGGACAAAGGTGTACTCATTGATATTCCTTGGTTTCATCCTCAAACCAATGAAGGATTTCCTGGTTTCCCTGTGGCAGTTTATCCCCAATCTTTTTGCCATTATAGTGATAGTTTTCATCACAAGGATGGTCCTGAGGTTTTTCAGGTTCCTTAAAACCGAAATTGAAGCCGGTGAGATCAAGATCAGAGGCTTCTTCCCCGAATGGACCTCACCCGTTTTCGACATCGTCAGGTTCCTGGCATGGGCATTTACGGTCATCCTGGTATGGCCTTACCTGCCAGGGTCCGATTCTAAGATTTTCCAGGGTGTTTCGGTGTTCATCGGGCTCCTGGTCTCCATCACCTCCGCCAGTATCCTCGGGAACCTTATGGCAGGCTTTTCACTGACATTCATCAGGGCGTTCAAGACGGGCGACAGGATCGGTGTCGGCGATGTGACCGGCGACGTAGTTGAGAAAACCCTTGCAGTGACCAAAGTAAGGACCATCAAAAATGAGATCGTGACGATCCCGAACAGCAAGATCACCTCATCCGAAGTCATCAATTACAGTACTCTTGCCCCGGATGAGGGGTTGATATTGCATACCACGGTAACAATTGGCTATGACACCCCCTGGGACCTCGTGCACAGGCTCCTCATCGAAGCCGCGAAGGAAACACCCCTGTTGCTGCAGGAGCCTGAACCTTTCGTGCTTCAGACCCGCCTGGATGATTTTTATGTGGCATACCAGGTCAATGCTTATACAAGGGATGCCAACAGCATGGTCAACATCCTTTCAGAACTCCATCAGCATATCCAGAAAACATTCTTCAACGCCGGGGTCGAGATCATGTCACCCCATTACTCAAGCCTGCGGGATGGAAACCGGGTAGCCATACCGGATGAAAACCTGCCACCGGACTATAATCAGCCGGGATTCGGAGTACATCTGAAAAAAGACTGATTTGAGAAACACATTTATAAATCCGGATTTACAGCCAGCGATATCGCCCTATCCGGCGCCTCTTGCAGGGCGGCCGGTTTTCACAGCCTGCCTGAAAACCCTATGGGTTATTTGCACCCTATTCCTTTTTGCCGTTTCAACTCTTTCCCCTCTGTGGTCTGCCGCCCAGGAGAATAATGAGAAACAGATGAAACAGATGGATTTTTTTGATTTACTGAAGTCAAAGAAAAAAAAGGAAGAACAACATAACGATACCCTGGTCATCCATCCATACAAGCTTTATATCTCTGCCTTCCCTGTCATCGGCTATAACCCGGCGCTGGGGGCCGTCGTCGGAGCGACTTTCAATCCAGCCGTTTTCTTCGGAGATCCTCATAACACGCCGATCTCTGCATTTGCCATTAATGCCCAGGTGACTTCAAAGAACCAGCTGCTGTTGTCCATAAGGTCAAGTATTTTCACTAACCACGCCAATTTCATCCTTAAAGGCGACTGGAGGTTTTATATGTTTTACCAGCCTACTTACGGGCTGGGCTCGAATGTCAGGGGCGTCGATTCCAGTATCTGGATTATGCCGAACGGGGATGCGGCTTTATCGGCCAGCAGCGGGTCCGAACCGATGAGGTTTGACTACCTGAGGATTTACGAAACGGTAAATAAGCGTGTGATCGGGAGATTTTACCTCGGAGGAGGGTATAACTTAGATTATCACTGGAATATAAAGGATTCGAGACTGAACCTGGATTCGGGACATATATATGTTACTCAGCATTATATTTATTCGGTCAGGAATGGCTTCAACCCGGAAAAATACTGCCTTTCCGGCCTTTCATTATCGATGCTTTACGACAGCAGGGATAATTCATGCCGGCCGACAAAAGGGATCTATGCAAGCCTGATACCCCGTTTTAACCTGGCCTGGATTGGAAGTTCGAAAAACTCCATAACCGTCAGCGCGGAATTCAGAACCTATGTTGGCCTTTCAAAGCGGAACCCCGCGCATCTCCTTGCATTCTGGTTTAATACGGGTTTCCTCCTATACGGACAGGTTCCTTACCTGGACCTGCCTGCCATCGGATGGGATACTTACGGACGCACCGGAAGGGGCTATGTGCAGGGAAGGATACGGGGAGTTGATTACCTGTATGGCGAGACAGAATATCGTTTTCCAATCAGCCGGTATTCCGGGATTTTAAGTGGTGTAGTGTTCCTGAATGCAACAACCTGCAATAACGACGACCACTCCGTCAGGCTGTTCGAATATATTGCACCGGCAGCCGGCGCGGGCCTCAGGGTTATGATCAATAAAAAATCCCTTTCAAACCTCGCTGTGGATATGGGATTCGGACTGAACGGCTCGAAAGGAATATTCCTGAATATCAACGAAGCGTTCTGACAAACCCCAGCCGCTGAACCGCAGAAGTGACATAGATTCTTTCCCGATAAATTTATTTATGAAATTATTTTTAGTACATTTAAAACGTAAAATTAAAATTGGTTAACATTACAGGAAATGGAATATAAAATACTTAAAATCAGTATTATAGATAGAATTGCAACAGTCACTATCAGCCGCCCTGCAGTACTGAATGCCCTGAATTCCGGATTTTTTACAGAACTGAATCATTTTCTTGATGATCTTGAACCCCGCGATGATGTGAGGGTCCTTGTGATCACCGGCGAGGGCAAAGCCTTTGTTGCCGGGGCGGATATATCAGAGATGTCGGGCATGAACCCGGAACAGGCCTTTGCCTTTTCAAAAAGCGGGCAGGATACCTTTGACCGCCTGGAGTCGCTCAGGATCCCGGTTATTGCAGCGGTGAACGGGTATGCACTGGGAGGGGGGTGCGAACTGGCGATGGCCTGCGATTTCAGGATCGCCAGCAAACTGGCTAAATTCGGGCAACCTGAAATGAACCTCGGGCTGATCCCGGGATATGCGGGAACCCAGCGCTTACCGAGGATCGCCGGCCCCGGGAATGCTCTTTACCTGATCCTTACTGCGGAAACAATATCAGCAGAAGATGCCTTGCGGATGGGGCTGGTCCAGAAAATTACCGAACCGGAAGCTCTGATGGAAGAAGTAATGAAACTGGCCGCCAGGATCGCATCCAACGGTTCCCTGGCGTTACCTGTTGCGAAGGAGCTTATCCGTAAGGGCCGGGAGTTGCATTTTGGCCAGGCCTGCAATTCTGAAGCGGAAGGATTTTCCATGCTTTTTGATAAACCCGCAACAAGGGAAGGGATGAAAGCGTTCATTGAAAAGAGGAAGCCGGAATGGTAGAAGGTGGGAGTTTAGAATGTAGAACCTTTAATATAATCGCCAATCGTTATTTGCTGAAGATAAATCAAACCAAAAATCCAAATAGACACAACCATGACTTACGAAGAAAGATTACAGCATGTTTCAGTCCTGGGGGCCGCCGGGAAGATGGGAAGCGGCATACTCCTGCTGACAGCGGTGGAAATGGCCGACCTGGGCCTGATGCCCGCTAACAAAGGGAAAACCTTTGTGCTGAATGCCATTGATGTTTCCGACGAGGCTTTGGCCGGCGTCATGCGTTACCTCAAGGCCCAGATATTGAAAGTCGCAGAGAAAAAAGTCGTGTCCCTCCGTAAGATATATGCCGGGCGCCGCGACCTGGTCGACAATGATGAGATCATCAACCAGTACATCTTTGATGTGATGAACGTGGTAAGGCCTTCAACCCGTATCGAAGCAGCTTATGAGAGCACTCTTGTCTTCGAGGCGATCAAAGAGGACAGGGACCTGAAGGTCAGAATACTCTCGGGCATCAACAGGAACAGCACTAAACAGCCCTGGTTTTTCACCAACACATCTTCCATCCCGATCACTGCAATCGACGAGGGCGCAGGCCTGGGAGGACGCATCATCGGATTCCACTTCTATAATCCCCCGGCCGTACAAAAGCTGGTTGAGGTCATCCTCAGTAAAAACACCCTGAAGGAAGTTGAGGAATTCGCCATGGCCTATGCCAAAAGCCTGCGGAAAGTCACTGTCCCGGCCCACGATATCGCCGGGTTCATCGGAAACGGGCATTTCATGAGAGAAGTCCTTCATGCCTCATCCGAATTGGAAAAGCTGAGCAAGGAAATGTCCTTTGCCGAAGCGGTATATGCACTGAATAGGATCAGCCAGGATTACCTGGTGAGGCCTATGGGGATTTTCCAGCTCATCGATTATGTGGGGGTTGATGTCTGCAGTTTTATCATGAGCGTCATGAACCCGTATACAAAAGATGAGGATCTGCACAGCCCCTTGCTGGATAAGATGATCAGTCTCAATGTATTGGGAGGCCAGTATTCCGACGGATCTCAGAAAGACGGGATATTGAAGTATGAAAAAGGAAAGCCGGTTGCAGTCTTCGATCCGGGAAAGAAGGAATATGTCATGTTCGCTGCTTTCCAGGCCGGAACAGACGAAAAACTTGGCTTCATGCCTGAACCTCCTGCATGGAAGCATGTGGTGGGAAACAAATCCAGGGATGATATCCTCAAACCTTATTTTACCCGGATTAAATCGGCCCAGGGTCTTGGGGCCGAACTGGCTGTTGCTTATGCCACCCGCTCGAAGGAGATAGGCAAACACCTCGTAAGTTCCGGGGTTGCCTTCAGTGAGGAGGATGTCAACACGGTTCTGCTGACCGGATTTTTCCATGCCTATGGCCCGATCAATGATTACCTTGGTTAAAAGTTTGACTCCTTTGTCAATACAGGCCCGGGTTAAGGCGAATCATGCCGGGAATCCGGAGGAGAGATATAATCCAGCTGATTAAAAAGAGAATGAAATGAAAAAACTGAGAAGAAAAGTATATATGGTTGCCGGTTATAACACCATTTCGATGGGAACCGGCCGTAAAGAGTTCCACCCGAAGAAGGAACGCCCGGGGCTCGAGCAGTATCTGAAGGAAGCCGGGCAGGGAACGCTGAAGATGATTGGGGGGGCAGGGAATGTGGATGAATGTGTGATCGGCAATTTCATGGCCGCGCGCTTCAACCGGCAGGCCAACCTTGCTGCATTTTTTCCATACATTGATGAAGGCCTGCGTTACAAGCCGGCCATACGTGTTGAAGGGGCCTGCGGGACCGGCGGACTGGCCCTGCTCAGCGGAATAAAGAGCATCCTGGCCGAGACTGCGGATGTTGTGCTGGCCATTGGTTTTGAAGTTCAGAACACGGTGAAGGCGATTTACTGCGCCGATTATCTCGCACCGGCAGGTTGGGCACAGATGCGTAAGGACGGTCATGCCTATTTCTTCCCCGGGCAGTTCAGCGACAGGGCCGGGGCTTATTTTGAAAAATTCGGAAGGGATAAAACACGAAAAGCCTTCGCTCGCTGGTACCGGAATGCCATTGAAAACGCCAGGCTTTGCCCGACAGCCCAGGAATACAATAATACGGCAAGAGACCCGGAAGCCAATGCCATGGCTGAACCCAACGGCAGGGTGTTCGTCGATAACCTGAATGTATTTGATTGTTCCAAGGTCTCCGACGGGGCATCGGCAATCGCCATCATGTCGGAAGAAGGATTGAAGCGCTGCGGGATACCGGCCTCAGAAGCAATTGAAGTTTGCGGTTACGGGCAGGTTGAAGAAGATATCACAAAGCCGCCTGTTGACCCGACGGCCCTGTCAATAATGAAAAAAGCAGTAGAAACGGCCCTTGAAAATTCAGGAGTGAAACTTGACCAGGTCGCTACTGCCGAAGTTCACGATTGTTTTACGATCGCAGGTGTGATGGCCGTGGAAGCCCTGGGGCTTGCACCCCACGGCGGTGGACCAGATTATATCCTTGCAGGAAACACCGCCCGTGACGGCAAATTCCCGATCAATACCACAGGCGGACTCATCGGCTGGGGCCATCCCACAGGCGGGACCGGCGTACACATGGCTATTACCCTTTGGGAACAGCTCACCGCAAAAGCCGGTGCTTCACAGGTGGCCATACCAGCCGACCGTCCCTATGGACTGATGGTGAATATGGGAGGGGACGATAAGACACTGGTCGCAATCGTGTTTAAGAGAGCATGACAGATAGTATTCGCAATAATCTCCGGAGCCCGGGATTGTATTGACGATACTGATGGCATATAAAAATAAAAACTATGAATTTTGAACTAACTGAAGAACAGAAAATGATCCGCGACTCGGCAAGGGATTTTGCCCAGCGCGAACTTCTTTCAGATGTACTCGAACGTGATGCCGGATGCATCTACCCTGCAAAGCATGTCAAACGTCTCGCCGAGCTCGGTTTTCTGGGCATGAACGTTTCTCCTGAATGGGGAGGAGGAGGCATGGACGCTGTTTCCTATGCCATCGCCCTTGAGGAGATCTCGAAATGCGATGCCTCCGTTGCCGTGATCCTTGCCGTTCACAATTCACTTGCCTGTTATGGGATTGAACGTTTCGGGAACAAGGAACAAAGAGATAAATACCTTCCTGCACTTGCCAGGGGTGAGAAGATAGGCGCTTTTCTTCTCTCGGAACCGGAAGCGGGCTCCGATGCCTCTTCACAGCATACAATGGCCATCGACAAAGGGGACCATTATGTGATCAACGGGGTAAAGAACTGGATCACCAGCGCCGACAAAGCTTCCGTATACCTTTTGATCGCGCAGACAAATCCCGGGATCAAGACCAAAGGCATCAATGCCTTCATCGTCGACCGCAACTCCCCGGGGATCAGCCTGGGCCCTCACGAGGACAAAATGGGACTGAGAAGCTCCGATACGCATTCCGTGATGTTCACCGACGTTATCGTTCCTAAAGAGAATCTTATATGCGAGGATGGTTTTGGTTTCCGGTTTGCCATGAAGCTTCTTGAAGGCGGGCGTACCGGGATTGCCGCCCAGGCCCTGGGAATAGCTGAAGGAGCTTATGAAAGGGCGCTGAAATATTCAAAAGAGCGCAAAGCTTTCGGCACGGAGATCATCAACCACCAGGCCATTGCTTTCAAGATCGCCGACATGGCCACCCGTATCGAAGCAGCAAGGCATCTTGTCTATAAGGCCGCCTGGCTCAAGGACAACAGTCTCCCATACGGAACGGCAAGTTCCATGGCCAAGCTATTTGCCGCCGACACGGCCATGTGGGTGACCACCGAAGCCGTCCAGGTGCACGGAGGCTACGGATACGTGAAGGAATACCACGTGGAACGGCTGATGCGTGAAGCGAAGATCACGCAGATCTATGAAGGTACCGACGAGATCCAGCGTATCGTGATTGCCCGCGCCCTTTCAAAGGATTAGCGGTAGGATACTGCAGTTTTCACTGCCCGGGAGGAAGTTAAAAGATTCCCTGCATCGATCCTACTGCAGAGGCTTCCATCTGACCACCACGTTTTGTTTCGGCGGCAGGGAATGCAGGTAGGTGTAAATTGCGTGCAGATCCGAAGGGCTCATCCCCGCGTACATTGTCCATGACATGATAGTGGGCATTTCCTTAGGCCCCAGTTTGGGGGCATTGTAGGTAGACGGGTCATATGCTTTGAACCTCCTGATGAAGTCAGAGCTGCTCATCCTTCCGGTCCCGGTTTCCTGATCGGGTGTTATGTTTGGAGAGGTAAGCACTCCTGTCGGCATGATGAATTCCCTTCCTCCTGAAAAAGCCAGAGATCTCACGATCTGCCCGTGCCTTGCAGCGGTATGGCATTCGATGCAGGCAGCAGCCCTCACGAGGTATTCACCGTACCTGAGCGTATCCGATTCGGGAGGACGTTGCACAGGGCTGGCTGCTTTGGGGAAAGTCCGGAGGACAAGGTTCATCGGGAAAGATGGATTGGCAGGTTTTGTGATGTTGTGTACAGGAGGGATGGATCGGATATAGGCAATGATCGAGAAAATATCCTCGTTGTCAAGCATACCGTAAGCCATGTATGGCATGATCGGGAAAAGAGCCCTTCCGTCTTTCGTCTCCCCGCTTGTGATGGCCCTGTAGATCTCGGCATCGGTCCAGCCGCTGAGATGGAAGGGGGAAATGTTCGGGGATGTAAATGCACCCGGAAACCCCATTCTTTCATCAAATACTTCACCCCCTATGCCAGTGGTGTTGGGTACCGGGGGACCGGAAAACCGGTCCCAGTCCCTCGTCGAATGGCAGTCCATGCAAACCGTGACATGATTGGCAAGGTGACGCCCCCTTTCCAAACGCTCAGGAGTGGACTGCACGGAGACCTTCTGAAGCGGTATGTTGGGAAGTGCCAGGCGGATGTATAGAATGACCGCGATAATGAAAAGGACAAGGACTGCCAGCAGGCCGCCCAGGATCCATGCCCATCTTTTTTTCATGGTTTGATTGTTATATCTATATTTCTGAATACAAAGATGGCGAAGAATTAAGCCGTTGTCAATATTTAATTGAATTATTTTTGCTGATGAATACTGATGATGTGATAAGGATACTGAATGCTTCCGAGAACAACCTGAATTCGGTGACCCTGGATATTCCAAAAAACAAATTCGTGGTCGTTACCGGGGTTTCAGGCTCGGGCAAATCCTCGCTGGTATTCGATGTCCTTTATCGTGAAGCGGAGTTCAGGTATTTTGGTTCCTTCCCGGCCTATGCGCGGATGTTCCTCGGAAAGATTAAGCGCCCGGAGGTCGAACGCATCGAAGGGCTTTCACCTGCTGTGGCCGTGGACCAGGGATCGGTCACAGCAAACCCAAGGTCGACCGTAGGAACTTTGAGCGGGATACATGACGACCTTCGGCTGTTGTTCGCAAGGACAGGGGAAATCGACGGGGAAACGAAATTCAAGCTGAGCCGGAGTTTGTTCTCGTTCAATTCCCCGGATGGCGCCTGTGACGGGTGCAAGGGACTGGGGGTTGAAGACCGTATCGACCCGGCACTCCTGGTCGGGGACGAATCAAAGTCGATCCGGCAGAGGTGCATGACCATCACCACACCCAACGGCTACATCATGTATTCACAGGTCACCCTGGATGTGCTTGACCAGGTCTGCCGATCCGAAGGCTTTAACATCGATATCCCCTGGAAGAACCTCAGCCCGGAGAATAAACAGGTTATTTTCTACGGAAGCGGCAGGATAAAGATCCCTTTCGGCAAGCATCCACTTGAGTCCCGGATGAAATGGAGCGGGATCACGGCAAAGCCACGTGAGATGGGCGTTTACAAGGGGATCATCCCGGTGATGGAGGAGATCCTTAAAAGGGAAAGAAATAAAAACATCCTGCGTTTTGTGCGGACTACCACCTGCCGTACCTGCGGGGGCAGGAGGCTTAATCCAAAGGCATTATCGGTTAAAACCGGCGGCTGGAATATTGCTTCCTTATCCGCTCTTCCGGTGACTGAATTGACGATTATCCTGAACGACATGGAATTCCCTGCCGGTCAAAAGAAAATCGCTTCAGGGATCATACAGCATATCCGCTTCCTGTCCGGAGTAATGGATCAACTTGGACTTGGGCACCTTACGGCCGACAGGGAATCGGGGAGCCTGTCGGCAGGGGAGTCGCGCCGCCTGAAGCTTGCAACCCAGCTCGGTCCCGGCCTCAGTGGGATGATCTATGTATTTGATGAACCTTCGGTTGGATTGCATGCTCCCGAAACACTGTCGCTTATTTCGGTGCTGAAGCAGCTCCGCGACCAGGGAAACACGGTGATCGTCGTAGAACATGACGAGGAATTCATCAGGCATGCAGACCATCTTATCGATATAGGTCCCGGCCCCGGGATATACGGGGGTAATGTGCTGCTGAACTGCAGCGTGAATGGGCTTGTGAGCCTGCCGGGTGAGATAATTAAGCAAAGTAAGACCCTGTCATATTTTCTTGGAAAGGAGGTTATTCCACCCCCGGCCCGCTACCGGGAGGGCGGGGGGGAGCTCCGTGTGAACGGCGCCAGGCATAATAACCTGAAAAATATAGATGTTACTTTCCTGCTTGGGACTCTGAATGTGGTGACCGGGGTTTCGGGCGCCGGAAAATCCAGCCTGGTGCACCAGGTGCTGGGAAGGTCGTTAAGGGCGAAACTAAACCGGGGAAATGATGAACCGGGGAAACATGCTTCAATAGAAGGAGGGGAAGGTATCAGGCGGCTGGCCGAAATTGACCAGTCGCCCATCGGCAAAACCCCCCGTAGCAACCCGGCCACCTATACCGGGCTTTTCGATCACATCCGTGACCTTTATGCTGCCCTGCCTGAGTCAGTTGCGAAAGGATACGGGAAAAGCCGCTTCTCATTTAATATTAAGGGCGGGCGCTGTGAGGAATGCCAGGGAGCCGGATACAAGCAATCAGGCATGCATTTCATGGGAATTGTGGAGATCCTTTGCGAGACGTGCAACGGCAAGCGTTTCGATGAGGAGACACTGGAAATCAGGTGGAAGGGAAAGAACATTTACGAGGTCCTTGAAATGCCCGTATCCCAGGCCCTTGTGTTTTTCACCAGCGAGAAAAAGATCCTCAGGTTTTTGCAAACCCTGGATGAACTCGGGCTTGGCTATCTCAAGCTGGGACAGCGTTCTTCGACCCTCAGCGGGGGAGAAGCCCAGCGGGTGAAGCTGGCTGCACAACTGGCGGACCCTTCCGCTTCACACACCTTGTATATCCTGGATGAACCCACCACCGGGCTTCACAGCGATGACGTAAAAAAACTTCTATCCTGCCTGAATGGCCTTGCCGATCATGGTCACACCCTTATCTGCATAGAGCACCATCCCGCCATGCTGCAGTCAGCCGACCGTGTGATCCTGCTTGGTCCCGGCAGCGGGGAGCAGGGGGGGAATATCGTTTTCGCCGGCACTCCCGAAGATTATTTTAGCGATGCTCCTTCTCTCATGCCTCATGGCTCATCACTCATGGCTCATGGCTCATCCCTCATCACTCATCACTCATCACTCATGGCTCATGACTCATCACTCATCACTCATGACTCATCGCTCATGGCTCATGGCTCATTACTCCTGGCTCCTGTTAAAAACCTCCAAATGCGGTCCGTCACCACCAATAACCTCAAAAGCATCAACGTGACCATCCCCCATGGCAGGCACACCGTAATTACCGGTGTTTCTGGCAGCGGGAAATCCTCCCTTGCTTTTGATACTATCTACGCAGAGGCCCGGAACCGTTTCCTGGCTAACTTCTCCACTTATGCCCGATCCAGGATCGGTATGAAAGACAAGCCTGGCTTTGAAGAGATGAGCGGGCTGAGGCCTGCCTTTGCCGTGGGGCAGTCGGGTGTTCATTCCAATCCCCGTTCAACCGTGGGAACCTATACCGGCATCCATGACCTTTACCGCCTGCTTTTTTCAAGGGCCGGCGTAAAAGATAGTGATGAAGCCGAAAGACCACACTTCAACGAATTCCCGGTTGACGGGGTGCCAGACTCATTACCGGGCCCGTCTGGTCCGGGAGAAACCCGGGGATCCGCTTCCGCCCGGGACCTTGATTCGATACCGGGCTGGCCTGGCCCGGGAGAAACCCGGAGACCCTTGTCCACCCTTTTCTCCTTCAACGGGATACAGGGTGCCTGCCCGCGCTGTGACGGGCTTGGTGTGATGACACTTTGCAACCCCTCGAAACTGGTCACCCATCCGGGGAAATCCATCCTGGCCGGGGCAATGGACGGGACAAAGACCGGCAGGTTCTATGGGGATCCTTACGGGCAATATGTTGCAACTCTGAAAGCTGCCGGCAGCAAGCATGGAATGGATTTCAGCCTTTCCTGGAATGAGCTTCCGCAGGATGGAAAAGATCTGGCGTTGAACGGTTGCGAAGAGGAAGTTTATGATATAAACTGGGAATTCCTTAGGAAAGCACGTAGCGGAACCCATCATTTCAAGGACAGTTGGCCGGGACTTCTTCAGCTTGTAAATTCCGAATATGCCCGAAAACATGCCGATCACAGGGGGGAGGGCATGAGGGATGTCATGGACAGTATGGAATGCCCTGACTGCCATGGCAGCCGTCTGAACCCCGTGGCATTATCCTGGTCCTTCGGCGGGAAGAACATAGCCGGGGTATCGGAAATGAGCATATCCGGAAGCATTGTTTTTTTCAGCAGCCATCCGGATACTCCGGTCAGCGGGCCCCTCGTCAGGGAGATCCTGCGCCGGCTGAGGATGCTCGATGCGCTCGGACTTTCATATCTTACCCTTTCGCGCAGTACCGGGAGCTTGTCGCATGGTGAAGCGCGCCGGTTGCAACTGGCAGCCCAGACAGGATCAGGGCTTTCAGGCATGATCTATGTCCTTGATGAGCCAAGCGCAGGGCTGCATTCAAAGGATATCGCCAGGCTGGTTGATCACATCCGGGAACTTGTTCAGTCGGGCAATACGGTGATCACCGTGGAACATGAAAAAGACGTGATCCTGGGTGCAGACTATGTCATCGACATGGGGCCCGGTGCTGGCGATTCGGGAGGTGAGATCATTGCCGAGGGAACCCCCGTTGAGATCATGAAGTCGCAGGGATCGGTCACCGGAAAATACTTGCTTGAAATGCCGGGGCCACAACGAAATTCTATCAGGATGCTCAAGCCTGGTCTTTCCATCAAAAATGCCTTTATCCATAATCTCCGGAATTTCGATCTTGAAATACCCTCCGGGGGAATAACCTGTGTCACGGGGGTTTCAGGAAGCGGGAAATCCAGCCTGGTCTTTGATCTCATCCATGCTTCCTGGAAGGCCGGAAAAACCGTCGGCTGCGAAGACATCAGCGGGTTCGGGAATTTCAGCCGCCTTGTATCTATTGAATTCAGGGAGGAATACTCTTCGCCTCTTGCAGTCGTGGCAACATATTCAGGAGCTTTCGACCTTATCAGGGGTCTTTTCGCTGCTGCGGCAGGGAGTGGGGAGGGCAGGCCCGGCAGGAACTACTTCTCATTCCTGAACAAACAGGGACAATGTCCTGATTGCGAAGGCCTGGGAGAGAACCGGATCAGCATGGATTTCATGCCCGATGTATACAGGGAATGCGAAACCTGCCTCGGGAAAAGGTACAGGCCGGAGATCCTCAGCGTGAAATTTGCAGGAAAGGATATTTCCGAAGTTCTTGAATTCAGTGTTTCGGAAGCGAAGCAATTTTTCAGTGAAAATAAAACCCTTCATTCCATTTTTACCAAGCTTGAACTGGCGGGATTGGGCTACCTTAAACTGGGACAAGCCCTCAGCACTCTTTCAGGGGGCGAGGCACAGAGGCTCAGCCTTTCTAAAGAGATGATGAAACCTGCGGGGAGCAATAACCTTTACCTGTTCGAAGAACCTTCCAACGGACTTCATTTCAGCGATATTGAAAACCTGGTCAGGATATTCCACGGCCTTGCTGAACAGGGCAATACGCTTATCGTCATTGAACATGACCGGCAGATCATTCGTGAGGCGGATTTTATCATCGAACTTGGTCCCGAAGGCGGGGAGAGAGGAGGGTATCTGCTGAATAGGTCCGTGTCCTTTAACAAGGCATTCTCCTTCTGATGTTTTTCCTATGCTATGCTCCCAGGATGCTGCCACTCTGCTCCCGGGATGGTATCGGCATATGAGATTACCAAGTTTACAAAGATAATCTTTTTAGCGTTTTTCCCCACGGTCTTTCCCCCTGTGTCGAGTAGACCGGGGGAGTTTCACCCCCAGTCTCTCACAGAACCGTACTTGATAGTCTCCCATCATACGGCTCTTCATAACAATCTTTATGGTAACCAGCCATATTCCCAATGAACAAACA
>Ga0182027_10001991_pt1 | contig 33361 bp, 20 predicted proteins | sample 712E1DmetaG_FD_121300 | JGI IMG/M metagenome (GOLD analysis project Ga0182027, IMG submission 121300) | Permafrost microbial communities from Stordalen Mire, Sweden - 712E1D metaG (Illumina Assembly) | ecosystem: Environmental > Terrestrial > Soil > Wetlands > Permafrost | place: Sweden...
AAATTTCCAGGTATTATTATATTATACCGACTCATTACACACTATCTAACAATTCATCTGCATTGAACGAAAGCAGTAATGTTTTGATCGGGAGATTGTATAACAATATAGGAGATAAATTTCGCTGGCTAGCAACAGGAGAATTGTATTCAACCGGTTACAGAGCCGGTGATTTTAGTCTGAATGGCGAAATTTCCAAATCATTCGACTTTAAAAAAGGTAGGGCATCCTGGCTTATAACCGGCAGCATTAAAAACACGCAACCATCAATTTGGTATGATCATTGGGGCAGTAACAATTTTGAATGGGATAATAATTTTAAAAAGGAGTTCCGGGTCGATCTTGGAACGGTTTTCTCATATCCGGCGAGGAAATTTGAATTTAAATTCAACTATGCTATTATAAAAAACTATACTGATTTTGGTCCTGATACGCTTCCATCACAGTATTCCGGAGGACTTTCGGTAGCTGCAATTTCCGTAAAAAAAGAAATCAGAGTCTGGAAATTTCATCTTGCATCTGACGTAATAATTCAGAAAAGCACCAATTCCAATATACTTGACCTCCCGCTTGTTGCTTTTCGTTCAGCCGGCTATTTTGAACATCTCTTCAGGTTTAAGAGTACCGGAGGAAAGCTTAATACCCAGCTTGGAGTTGATGTAACCTATAATACTCTTTATCAGGCCTACAATTATATGCCTGCCACCGGAAGGTTTTTCCGTCAGGAAAACGTAACCACCGGCGATTATCCCTTTATCAATGTCTTTTTAAATTTTAAGATTAAAAGGACAAGAGTCTTTATTATGTTTGATCATGCTAATGCAGGTTTGCATGGGAATAACTATGACATGGTCCCCTTATACCCTATAAATACGAGGATGTTACGATATGGTTTTTCATGGACATTTTACGATTAAAAAAATTGTTGTATCTTTGCACCCATTTTTGAAAGTAAATGTTTAACTAAAACAACATCTTTGATAAAAAAATCAATATTCCTGTTCGCACTGCTTGTTACGGTTTTTACATCCTGTTCTGATCATCACTCTTCTAAAAATCCAAATAAGAATATAGTTTCCTGTGATCTTGATTCCATAAGGGAAAGAGGAAGGTTAATTGCTGTGACTGATTTTAATTCGACAGACTATTTTATTTATAAGGGTGAGCCGATGGGGTTTAATTATGAACTACTGAAGTCATTCTCTGATTATATTGGAATTGATCTGGAAATAATCACTGAAAATCGCCTTGAACGCGCTTTCGGAATGCTCAAATCAGGTGAAGCCGATCTGCTTGCCATCAGTCTTACTGTCAGTTCATCGAGAAAAAAAGATGTGCTTTTTACAGTTCCGATAGGAGAAACAAGACAGGTGCTTGTTCAGCAGAAACCCCCTAACTGGAGATCACTGACAATGGAAGCCCTGGATAAAAAGCTGATCAGGAACCAGTTAGGATTAGCCAGGAAAACAATTTATGTTCAGGCAGGATCGTCACATGCTGAACAGCTTATATCACTGGCCAGAGAAATTGGCGATTCTATCAATATAATTCAGGTTCCTTTTGAACCAGAAAAGCTTATTCAGCATGTTGCCAGCGGGGAAATTGAATACACTGTCTGTGATGAAAATGTAGCACTGGTGAATGCAACATATTATCCTGATATTGACGTAAGTACGCCGGTAAGCTTTCCTCAGAATATTGCCTGGGGCTTAAGGAAGAATAATTCCGATGCTCTTTTGACAGAGCTCAATCGCTGGATCACAAAATATAAGGAAACCGGATCATATGCCCTCCTGTATGCTAAGTATTTCAAAAATTCACGTTCAATATCAATTGTGAGGAGTGACTTTTATGCTCTGAACACAGGTAAAGTTTCCCAATATGACGATATGATCAGGCAATTCAGTGCCAGCATTAACTGGGACTGGCGACTACTGGCCTCACTTATATGCCAGGAATCGCACTTTGACCCAACAGTTGAGTCTTATGCCGGGGCGTTCGGGTTGATGCAGGTCATGCCTGATACTGGAAAGAATTTTGGTATTGATATTACATCTTCACCTGAAAATAATATGAAAGCCGGCATTCGTTATATTAACTGGCTTCATTCAATATTCGATCCCAAAATACCTGACGATAAGGAAAGAATTAATTTCATACTGGCAGCATATAATGCTGGTCCTGGTCACGTTCTTGATGCCATGAAACTTGCTGAGAAAAACGGGATGAATCCTCAGAAATGGGATGGGAATGTTGCAATATGGCTTCTGAAAAAATCTGAACCCCAATACTATAATGATACTGTAGTTAAAAACGGATATTTCAGGGGAACAGAGTCTGTGCATTTTGTAAGTCAGATACTCGAGAGGTTTGAGCATTACAAGAATATCATTCCGGAAGAAAAAACCCACCCCTTATGATAATGATCAGTAATTCATGGAGAATAATGGCTGTCTAAACTATTCCTTATAAAACAGCATTTCTTTCGGGATTGGTAATGCCTGAATTTTTTTCTTTCCTGTTACTGACCCCAGCGTAACAGACTCACCTCCGGTCTTCTGAAAATAATCTATTCTTATCGGATAGTAACCCGGGTTTAGGGGAACAAGTTTAACAACGGGGTTATCTGCAGAATGCAGGCCATCATTATCAAATAGTAACTGATTATTTAAGTACACTTTAGAGCCATCATCAGATACTATCCAGAGATCATAAAGCTCTTTTTTGGTAATATGAAGGTATCCTTCAAACCTTACGGCAAAACTATCCTTCTTTAATGCAAATTTCAAATCAATATTTTCAGTTATTCCCTGCGCTTTGGATGTCAGCTTAGAGAAATCCGGAACTGAATCCCAAACTCCCTCATAATAGGAATATTTAAGTCCGGGTTTAAGGTTTTCAACAGATTCTTGTCCGTTCATGTAATCACCTTCAGCGAAAATCCTTGTGACACCTGGAAGGTTTTTATAATTTGATACGACACTCTTCACCTTTAAAGTACATGCTTTGATTATTTCAATTTTTTGTTTACAAACGGGAGAATTAATTGTTGGTTCGGTACCATCAGTTGTATACCTGAGATTAGGATTTAAATTCTGAACGAATGCAAAAGTTGATGATCCTTTTGGTAAAATTCCTGCCATTGGAAAGACTGTGAAATTACCTCCGTTATCGAAAATATATCTTAATCCATCGTACACACTTTTGAACGGTACGGAACCGTGATCTTCATTAGGATAAGCCACTACTTTCCATTTCAGTCCTGTTGGGGCAGAGCTTTTAAGAAGTTTTTCCATTGATATGATACCCATATCCTTCATTCCTCCACCTTCTCGTCCTGAAATAAAAATGGGTTTATTCCAGTTCTTTGTTTTCAGAAATTCATTCTGAGCGCTTTTAACCTGCATCTGGTTCTTATACCAAAAACTGGGATCTATAGCGATATAGGCATCAAAAAGATCAGGATCATTTATGAGTGCGTGCATTACAAATACTCCGCCGTAAGAATGGCCTATCAATACATTAAAAGGTTCAGTTTTGAAGTTTTTATTTATATAAGGAATAAGCTCTGTTTTAAAGAACTGCACGAAATTATCTGCTCCGCCACCGGTTGAAGCTGCCTGACTGGAATCGGGAAGAAAATCATGATTCCTGTCTATATTGAATACTCCGACTACAATAACTTTGGGCATTTTGTTATTAACAAACAGGAATCTTGCCGTTGGAACAGTGTGTTGATCACGTCCGTCAGCATCGAGAACATAAAGAACAGGGAATCTGGCATCTTTGGCATCATATCCTTCGGGCAAAAAGATGCTTATCTTGCGGTTTTGTTTCAGAACATCTGACTGAAGAGAGTCCTTTTTTACTGTATATCCATCTTGTGATGAGACCTTTAGAGTAATGCAGAAAAGAAGGGTCAAGAAAATAATTTTGGTTTTCATAAGAATGGTATGAAGATTAGTTGTATAAATATAACTGTGATGATCTGATCGTGAAAGTTTTCAATTTATATCTTCTTTATCAGATTTTGCACCCCGAAAAGTGACGGGATGAAATAAAGACGGTAAGTTTGAGCTTGTGCTGCATTCCCGGACTATTCGTATCGGAGCGATTCAACAGGGTTCCTGGTCGAAGTCCGCCAACACTGAATTGTTACTGTAAATAACGCAATTGCAAGCACTGCAATACCTGACACTGCAAATTCCCACCATTTAATTTCAGTTCTGTAAACAAAATTCTGAATCCATTTATTCATAACATACCAGGCAACAGGACAAGCAATAATAAAAGCAATTGTCACCCATTTTATGAATCCTGAATTCAACATGATCAACACATCAATAACTTTTGCTCCGTTAACTTTACGGATACCTATCTCCTTTGTACGTCGGACTATAAGTACAGAGGTAACAGAGAAAAGGCCAAAGCAGATAATTATAACAGCAAGAATAGAGAAAAACCCAGTCATTTTAGCCTGTGAAATCTCCTTACTGTATGCCGATCTGTAAAGATCGCCAATAAACTCATACTGAAATGGATAATCTGGTAACTCTTTTTCCCATATTTTTTTAAGATCTGCAATTGCTTCATTTCTTCTGACAGAGTCTACTTTTACAAGAAAACAGAGATAAAAAATGGGTTTCTGAAAGAGGACATATGGTTTTATTTCATGCTTATCCGTATTGAAATTGAAATCACGGACCACCCCTACGACTGTCCCCCCGTAAAAAATACCCGGAGTCTCGAATTTTATTGAGAAAGATCTTCCAATGGCCTCTTCAGGTGTCCATCCCAGGTTTTTAACAGCAGTTTCATTCAATATATAGTCTTCTCCTTTCCTGTCCGGATTAAATGGTGAAAAGTCTCGTCCGGTAACTAAAGGAATTTTGAAAAAGTCAAGAAAATTATCTTCAACAGACAAAACATATAACCGTTTTTCTTCAGGACCTTTTTCAATAGCCGGTGATTCAACCTGAAGTGCATCAACTGTTTCTCCAGACGGTTCTTCCATTGAAGCTGTCACACTTTTTATTAATGGATCTTGCATGGCCCTGTTGCGAAATGCATTGTATTTAAAACGGACTTCCCAGTTTTGTTTTTTAAATGCCAGGATATCAGAACTCATATTCCCAATACTGTGCGATAGCATAAACTCATTCTGTTTATATATAGTTATTGCTGCAACCATCAGGATTATGGACAGGCAAAATTGGGTTGTCATTAATATTCCATAAGATGATAGTCCTGGAATGAACTTATGAGAGGATAGTTTAAAACCAGACAATGACTTTTGCTTTGTCACAACAAGTAAAATGACCGGCATGCTTCCTGCAAGTATTGAAACAATCAATAATCCCAGACCAGTTCTCCATGAGTTGACTAAATCATTAAATCCGTTAGGGAGAAGACTTATACCAAACAAAGTCTTTGCCGGGTTAACGGCTATATCAAGCAGGACTATTGCCAGGATTAAAGACAATATTACACATATGGCAGATTCTGTTATTGCCTGTAACACGATAAGTATGTTATTCGAGCCAGTTATCCACTGTATATGAATTTGTTTCTGAAGTATCATTAATCTAGCTTTATTCAGATTATAATAGTTAACCCATGATACAAACAGTAAGACAAATGCAATAATTATAAAAAGGTAAATACTGGTTATATTACCATTTTGTTCAATCTCCCTGTCCTTATCCGAAAAGAGATGAATATCAGTTATCTTTTGAAGGTATGGTGTAAAGTTGTTTTGATCCTTTTCCGGAACTGCATCTTTAATGAAAGCCGGAAAACCTTTAAGGATATCATCTGGACTTGTTTTCGATTTTAAGAGAAGGTAAACATAAGCCCAGTCAGGTGCTTCATCTGGTTTTGCAAATGAGGTAAGTACATCGAAATGAATATGGGAATTGACAGGAGTATCCTTCATTATACCCTTGATTGTGAAAGCCACCATTTTTGTATCATACTCGCCTGACAGCATAATGGATTGTCCAACCGGATTAGTATCTCTGAAACACTTATTGGCAAGAGATGCTGAAATTACAGCAGAATATGGTTCGCTTAACACCTTTTTGACATCACCATAAAGCAGATTTATATTAAAAACTTTGAAAAAATTAGTGTCTGTCGCAAAAACCCTGTCGGAATAAAACTTGTTTTCACCGGCTTTTACTGCAGTATGCCGATAGGGATCCAACCTGACCAATTCCTCAATCTGGGGAAAGACTCCCGGCATCTGCCATACCCATTTTTCCGAGCAACGGGCGAAATGGATCCGATTACCCGAGTTATTCGTTTCAAAAGTCAGTCTGTATATGCGGTCAGCATCGGGAAGATTTTTATCATAACTGAACTCGTTTTTCACCCAGACGACAACAGCAAATGCGCAGGCTAAACCGATAGCGAGGCCAAGAATATTCAGGATCGTGTAGCTCCTGATCTTAAAAAGATTTCGAAATATGAGTTTTAAGTTTACCATATTATATTGTCTTTTTTTATCACCCGGCGTTTACTCCCCAACCCCCCAGATGGGGGCTTAATTGTCAGTTTAATTTAGGATGGGATTTTAAGATTGCCACGTACCGCAAGGCGGGACTCGCAATGACACTGCAGGTAAGGTTAGTTCAGGTCGGTAGTTGAACCAAATTAACCAAAGTTCACGGTCATTGCGAGGATCCGCCAGTTGGCGGAGACGAAGCAATCTCACGTCCCGAGTCTGAATATGGAGTGGACTATTCATATCTCAGAGCTTCCACCGGATTCCTCGTAGCTGCCCTCCAGCTCTGCCAGCTTGCTGTTAATAAGGCTATTCCAAGCGCTAAAAATCCTGCTAAAGCAAATATCCACCAGCTCAATTCTGTTTTATAAGCAAAGTTCTGTAACCATTTATGTATAGCATACCATGCAATTGGACAGGCTATGACAAAGGAAATGACTACCCATTTTAAAAAATCTTTGTTGAACATGGTCATTACTTCGGTCACTCTGGCACCATTTATTTTACGGATGCCTATCTCTTTAACCCTCTTCTCAGACTCAATTGTGCTTAAGGCAAAAATACCAAGCAATGACAACAACGTAGCAAGAATGGAAAAAATTCCTGTGATCCTTGCAAGTTTTTTCTCAACTCCATAAGCAGCTTTGTACTTTTCATCAACACTTTCAAATCCGAAAGGAATATCCGGGAACAGGGACATCCATTGTTTTTTGATGAATTCGATAGATTCTGCCTTTTTATCGAATTTTAACCTGACTGTGACATATCCAGGGTAGTTATGATGACCACCAAACTGATAGATCATAGGTTCGACCGGATATTGTAATGATTTGACATTAATATCATTAATTACACCCACAATTTCTTTTTTGTTCTCCATTGAAAACAATCCGACGCTTTTCCCTTCAATAGATTTCCAGCCAAGTTTCTTATAAGCAGATTCGTTAATAATCAATGCGTCGCGATCTGTTGAATAGTCTTTTGAAAAAAATCTACCCTGAACAATATTAAGTCCAAAAACATCAATAAAATTCTCATCGATATCACATGAAAGCAGCTCCATCCCATTAGTAGAAGTATTTCCTTCAGGAAATATTTTAAATAGGTTTCTGAAATTAAATCCGGGAACAAACTCTGTCACTGAGGCTTTTCCATACTCATATTGAGACTGATATTTTTCTAAAGCCTGAACAAAAAGAGTTGTGTTTTTCATTCGTTCATTTCCATCAATATTCCCAAGTGATTGCACGGGGATAGTTATCAGGTTTGTTTTATCAAATCCTGTTTCATGCTTTTGCATGAAAGAAATTTGTTTTAAGAAAAAGAGCTGTGTTATCCCAAGTATTATGGTAATAGTAAATTGGAGTACAACAAAACTCTTCTGAAAAGTCAATTTGTTTTTATCCGCTTCATTATCATGAAGTAAAACCTTTACCGGTGAAGGTCTTGCTAAAACGATTGAAGGATAAAGCCCTGAAATCAACATAGTTAAAACTCCAAACCCTACTACTCCTGCAAAAAATATCGGATCGGAGAGGTTAACAATAAGATTCTTTTCGATTAAACTATTAAAAGAAGGTATGAGCATATAAACTCCGAAGAATGAAATTATAAGGCTGATAAATACTATAAAGGCTATCTCCGCAAAGAAATCACCAATAAGGGCACCTTCAGTAGCACCATAAACCTTTTTAATTACAGTTTCAATTTTCCTTTTCCCCGCATTTGCTATTGAAATGTTCATAAAATTAAGGCATGCAATTACTAATATACCTATAGCAATTGCAGAAAGTGTCCATAAGTACATAGGGGAAACACCCGGCACAAGATCTCCTTTAAGTTTTGGGTTAAGATGGCTTCCTTTAAAATCAGCCAGAAGATAACTGAATCTGTTTTTCATAAAGTCGGGATAATACTGCTTCTCTATATTGGATAGTTTTTGCTCAAATCCTTCAGGTACCTTATTCCCTTTAAATGTAACAAAAGTGTAAAGTCCTAAATCATACCACCTTTCATTTAAATCGGGATAATATTTATATCTGAACTTATCAGAGAGGAAGAAATCAAAATCGAATATGGAATTTGATGGGATATTATTAATAATACCTACAACAGTAAAAGTATAACTATCATATTCAAATGTTTTCCCCAATGGATCAGTGTTTCCGAAGAGTATATTTGCCAGTTTCCAAGTAATTATCGCTTCATATGGACCCTGAAAAATTGTACCCGGATTCCCTGATTTTAGTGAAAAATTAAAAAGATCAAAAAATTCTTTATCAACTATCGCACCTTTTACCGTTTCAAACCTCTTCTCTTCCACTTTTATTTCCTTCCAGGTCCTAATTAACCCAATAACTTTGTCAATTTCAGGATAATCTTTTTTAAGGACATCTGATAATGCAAGAGGAGTGGTTGCTCCAATTGAACCATCCTGGATGTTCTTTATAACTATCCGGGATATGCTCGCAGCATTTGGATTGAAATTATCAAATGAAGTTTCATAACGGACATAGAGGAGGATTAATAAACTGATAGTCACGCCAACAGACAAACCAATAATGTTTATCCATGCAAACTTTTTGTTTGCAAATAAGTTACGGATGTTTATCTTTAAAAAGAATTTTAACTTTTCCATATTAGAATTTTAAATTCATACATTTACGTTGTTCATTTTTCACAGCCTATTTTTTTCTAAAACCCTCCTATTTCTACCCCCTAAATCCCCCAAAGAGGACTTTGAAATCTTCCTGGTTTTTTAGACCCCCTTGGGGGGATGGGGGGTAAAAAACCGAGGGTTTAGAGGGTAAATTATTCATACCTCAGCGCTTCCACCGGATTCCTCGTCGCTGCCCTTCGACTTTGCCAGAACACCGTTAATAAAGCTATTCCGACTATAATTATTCCTGATAGGATAAAAATCCATATGTTCAGATGAATGTGATAAGCATAATTCTGAAGCCAGTGCTCCATTAAATACCAGGTCAACGGAATGGCAATTGCTCCGGCAATTATTCCTGAAATAAGGAATGGTTTGATTAACTGCCCGATAATCGACAACACCTTTTCTCCCAGACATTTCCGGATACCGATTTCCTTGGTTTTTTGTTCGATAAGGAACATAACCATGCCCAATAAGCCCAGGCATAGGACCACTATGGCAAAAACCGAAAAAATGCCGATCAACTTTTTCAGGTTGATTTCGGAAGCCAGCAGTTGATTGTACTTATCGTTTAAAAATGCATATTCAACAGGGAATGATGGTTCAATGGTCAGACAGGTTTTCGTAATAAAATTGATCGTATTCCCAATATCGCCGGAATTTACTTTTATAACCAAATAGTTGATTGCTGATTTGCTGACCATCTCGATTGCCATAGGCTTTGTTGCAGATGATAAAGAATTAAAATGGATATCCTTTATAACACCCAGAACCCGGTATTGTGTATCACCATTTTTCAATGTTTTACCGGCAAAACTATCCCAAGCTATCATATCGGCAAATGTTTTGTTGATCACAATTCCCTCCTGATCCTTGCTTAAAAAATTACCCTCGACCATTTTTGCCCCAAATGTGTTCAAAAGATCTTCGTCTGTTTGCCACTCTGTAACTAAGGGTTTAAAATTTGGATCCTTCCCTTCCCAATTCCAATTTTCACCATTGTTTCCAATCATAACAGGCAGGAAGGAAACAGCGGTAGAAGAAATTACGCCCGACGAATGTCCTATTTCCTGTTTCAATGCCTGTACCTGATCTTGCAGTTTCCCCTTCAGGCTTATGTACATCAACTGGTCTTTTTCGAAGCCCAGATCCATTTTTTGCAGGAAACTTGTTTGTTTTGAGACAACCAGGGTCGATGTAAGTAATATGATCGAAATAACAAAAATGACAACAACCAGTGCATTTCGGAATATACCACGGCTTTTGACTGTCTGGAAGTTAGAACTCAGTATCTGCCCCGGAGTAAATGAAGACAGAAAAAAAGCGGGATAACTGCCTGCAAACAGGACCGTTAACAGATATATACCGATCAAAACAACCAGAGGGATAAATGAAAACAGTACTGTAAACCTGATTTCTTTTCCAATTACCCTGTTAATTAAAGGCAATCCGATATAAACCAAAACAACTGCAAATACAAAAGCCAGAAAACAAATCATTGCCACATCCGAATAAATCAAACGCACTACATTCATCCGCGATGCCCCGAAAGTTTTTCGCAATCCTGTTTCTTTAGCTTGCTTCGATGAGCGAGCTGTGTTCAGATTAATGAAATTCAGGGTTGCAGCCAATAAAACGAGAAAAGCAATAAGGCTGAAAACGCGAACGTCACGAATATGTTTCTGTTCGTACAAATAGCCATCTTTAAACTTATAAGCTCTCAGGTAATTAGTCGATTCCGGTAATTCTTTCTGTATACGCCGGCCAATTGTCGATGCTACTTTTTCGTAACCCGCAGGATTGGTAAGCAATCCATAAGTTGTAAAACCATTGTTGTACCAGCTTGATAAATAGTCGGCTCTCCCATAGTAAATTCCAATATTCTCGAGTGAGATTATGGCATCGAATGTAATAGACGAGTTGCTTGGAATATCTTTAATAACGCCGGCTACTGTCATGTCGATCCGGTTATCCATCCTGACAATTTTCCCGACAGGGTTTGTTTTGCCGAAATATTTCTGAGCAGCTGTTTCGGTAAGGATAATCCTGTTAGGGGTATTGGCTTCTCCCTTATCGCCGTAAATAAACGGAAACGAAAAAATGTCAAAAAATGAAAAGTCGGCCATTGCTGTTCGCTCTGTAAATTTATTTTCTCCTGAAGCAACCAGGTATTGGAAATATGGCGGAATGTAGCGACAGGTTTTTTCAACCTCCGGATATTCATCCTTTAAAGCCGTAGAAACTGCCGGAGGACAACCATTGAAATCAACTTTTTCAGTTCCCCCTTCAAGATAAGCATGAACAACAAAAATACGGTTGAGCTGAGTATGAAAACGGTCAAAACTGATTTCATCAGTCACCAGAAGAAAAATATATACCACACACACCATTCCGATTACCAATCCGGCTATCCCCAGGGAAGTTGCCGTTTTGTTCTTTTTTAATTTTCTGAATATCATTATAAAGTTTTTCATTTGCTGTTCGTTTGTTCGTTATTCTTAATTAATTTAAAATTCTTAACCTTTTTAGTCTCCCCCCTTGGGGGGAGAAGCCGAGCTTGCGAGGCGGAGGGGGTTACTCGTATCGGAGAGCCTCCACCGGGTTCCTCGTCGCTGCCCTCAAGCTCTGCCAGCTAACAGTTAATAAGGCAATAACAAGTGCTGTGATTCCAGCTAATCCAAATATCCACCAGCTTAATTCTGTTTTATAAGCAAAACTCAGTAGCCATTTATGCATTGCATACCAGGCAATCGGGCAGGCAATTACAAAAGCAATCCCGACCCATTTTACAATGTCTTTATTCAACATCAACAGTATTTCAAAGATTCTGGCTCCATTTACCTTACGGATTCCTATTTCCTTAATGCGACGCTGAGAGGCAAAAATAGACATGGCCAGAATGCCGAGACTGCATATAACTATTGCACATCCTGCAAATAAGGAGAATGTCCGGCGGAACCTGAGTTCAGATTGATACATATTCTGGATTGCCTGATCAAAAAAACTCACCTCAACCGGGAAAGATGGCGATAGACCAGAAACTGTTTTTTTAATATTATCTACTGTTGTATATAGCGTTTTGAAATCGCTTGTCTGAATGTTTACGAGACAATATGAAGCATTAGAATCATTTCTTATTGCAAGAGAAGCAATAGGCTGATTAACAGGTTTGTAATGAAAGTCTTTTATAACTCCGATAATTTCGGAACTGGTACCCATAGTGACTGTCCCTCCCAATGGATTGGTTATATTATTTTCGCGAAGGAATGTTTCATTCACTACAATTTTCTTTTTATCGGAGGAAAGATTATCGGTATACAACCGCCCCGAAACCAATTGAAGGCCTAACATTTCAAAGAATTCTGCATCGGCACTGAACAGGTCAAAACTGATTTGCTTTTTTTCTCCATTCAGAGTTAACTGGGTTTCCCTGTATTGATTAGTATTACCGGGATAAAACTGAGAAAATGAAATCTTCTTTACAGTGGAGTTTTCCTCAAGTATATTTTTAAGGACGTCTTTCTTCTGGTTAAGTTGTTCCGTCAGCTTAATGCTTATGATATTGCTCTGGTCAAATCCAAGATTACTGCTCCCAAATCTGACCTGTTTCTGAACAAGGACAGTAAATGAAATAAGCACGATGGCTATCGTAAACTGCATAGTTACAAGAGCGCCTCTGAATGATAAGTTGGTTTTATTTGGTTTTATTGTTTTTTTCAAATTATCAACCACTTTGGAGGAAGAGATCCTTAAAGCTGGAACAATACTAAAAGTAATACTTAATACAACGATAATTGCCAGAGAAACAATTATAAAGCCTGGAGAATTTGTTAATTTCTGACTGTAGTGAATCCCTGTATAATTCCCGATAAAGGGATTGACTGCATTGACAAGTTCGATAGCAACAAAAAGAGCTGCCAGAAAAAAGAGGAATGACTCGGCTAATGCGTTACGGAGAATAGAAGACCCCTTTGCCCCCATTATCTTCAGGACCCCTGTCTGTTTGATTTTTTCCTGCCACTGAGATGATGAAATGTTAATAAAATTGATCAGGGCAATCATCAGAACAAGTGAAGCTACGAGAACCAGGATCTGAACTTTCTTCTTATCACCATTTATAAGATAAGTGCTACCGAAAAGTGAAAATTTTGAAAAGTAGATTTTTTTTAATGGAGTCAGTTTTGTGTTCAAATAGTCTTTTTTGCTTTCTTCCGGGAAAAGAGACAAAATGGTTTTTGCTGTTTCATCAAGATTAACGCCCTTTTTTAAAAGTAAAAATGTCTGGAAATCACACCATCCCCATTCTGTATACTCACCTCCGTTCTCCTGGACAATTTTTCTGGTGGCAATATTTGTTACTGCACTGAAGGTCAGACAAGAGTTAACATTTGGCTCCTCAATAACAGCACTTACAGTAAGGCTTTTGCTGTTGTTCAGTTTTATAGTTTTTCCCAGAGCCACCTCACTTCCGAAAAGCTTGTGCGACAATGATTTTGTGATCACGACAGACATTGGTTCTTTCAGAGCAGTTTCAGTGTTTCCTTCAATGAAATTGTAAGTAAAAAGTTTGAAGAAATCTTCATCCGCAAAAATCAGGTCTGATGTGATGGGTTCTTTGTTTTCAGACTGGAATACCGGAGCTTCCCACGTTCCGCTAATCCTTACAGTAGATTCTACCCCGGGAACTTTCGCGTCAATATGTTCTTTAAGAATACCGGGGGTATAGACATGGTCTTCTAATCCATATAAATAGATCCGTTCTCCGTTCTTTTGATGGATGTCTGTCGTAAGCTCACTGTAACAATAAACAGAAAGTGTGATTACCAATGTCAAACTAATGGACAAACCCAGAAGATTGATCAGATTAGTTACAGGTCTCCGGGTAAAATTCCGGATGATTGATTTGTATAGATATTTCATAATCTTTTATTTTATATCGTTACTTTATCAATGTCAGATTCTCACGAAAATCTGGTTTTTAATACATCAAAGCTTTCACTGGATCTCTTATTGGGACTTTCCAGTTCTGCCATGTTAATGAACTCAAAGAGCCTTTGTTGCCCAAATGATTATTACCATAATAATGCCAAAATTGTATGTACTTGATATAAAGTTACTTAATAAATATTACTAATAAAGTTAGTAAATAAATTTTACAATAAAGCGTAAAATAATTTTACAGGTTGTTGATTTTAATATTGATAACAATTAAATTTACCTTCCTGTTTTCAACCCCCCGACGGAGGATTTACCACTCCCTAAATCCCTCCCCCAGGAAGGAGGGACTTTAAACTTTCAAAGAGTTAAAAGCCGCCCTTGGGCGGTGGGGGGTGAAAAAGGAGTAGAAAAGATTTTTATTTAACCATATGCAGAACCAGAAAGGGAACATTCTTGTTATTGATGACAACAAAAGCATCCTCAGCGCTCTTGAGATTTTGCTCATGCCTGAATTCAATGAGGTTACACTGCTTTCAAATCCAAACCAGATACTCACCGAATTGTCTAAAAAGGATTATAACCTGGTAATCCTTGACATGAATTTTAAGGCGGGAATCAATACCGGTAATGAGGGAATTTACTGGCTTGGAAGAATAAAGGAGACTAATCCTGAAATATCAGTGGTAATGATTACAGCCTATGGTGATATAGATACTGCGGTAAAGGCTTTAAAGTCAGGTGCCTCTGATTTCATTCTCAAACCATGGGACAATGAGAAATTGCTTGCAACACTAAAACTTGCGATTCAGCTTAATGTTTCAAAAACGGAAGTCCGGCAGCTTAAAGAGAGAGAGACTGAGCTTAAAAAGGAGATCAACCGTGACCAGAGGTTCATTATCGGTTCATCACCCCAGCTTACAGGTGTACTGAACATGGTAAGGAAAGTAGCAAAAACCGATGCAAACGTATTGATCACAGGAGAAAATGGTACCGGTAAAGAACTAATTGCACAGGAAATACACCGTCTGTCGACCAGAACCAAAGAGGTGCTTGTGAGCGTAGACATGGGGGCATTAAGCGAAACTCTCTTTGAAAGTGAGCTCTTTGGACATGTGAAAGGCGCTTTTACCGATGCCCGCGAAAACCGACAGGGCAAATTTGAAATTGCAGATAAAGGCACTCTTTTCCTCGATGAAATAGGAAATCTTTCGTTTCATCTTCAGGCCAAATTGCTTACAGTTATAGAGAATCGTAAGTTTTCACGTATTGGATCAAACCAGCTCATCCCCACCGACATACGCCTGATTTGTGCAACCAACAGGAATCTTGAAAGCATGGTTCACGAAGGTCTATTCAGGGAAGACCTTCTTTATAGGATCAACACAATCCAGATTGAATTGCCCCCGCTTAGGGACCGGGTGAATGATATCTTCATTCTTGCGGAATTCTTTCTGAAAAAATATGCTTACAAATACAATAAGCCCAACCTGAAAATCAATCAGACGGCACATGAAAAACTACTGAAGTATTCATGGCCGGGTAATATCCGGGAACTTCAGCATACCATTGAAAAGGCAGTAATATTAAGTGAATCAACTGTTCTAAAACCCGATGATTTTTATTTACGGCATACTGGTTCGGTTAATAGCACGAGTTCTTTCACCACTCTTGAAGAGATGGAAAAACAGATGATTCAACAAACACTTGAGAAAAATAATGGTAACTTCACTGCGGCCGCAGAACAGCTTGGAATAACAAGGCAGACTCTTTATAACAGATTTAAAAAATCGGAGTAATGTTCAGTAAAAGCCTGTATTTCAATATCATATTAAGGGTACTTCTAATTGTAATGCTGTCAGCTATTCTTGGTTATTTTATTGTTATTGACAGATCGTTACGTTTTTCGATTATCTGCTTTCTGACAATTGTATTTCTGACAACCAATCTCATATCTTATCTGAACAGTACAAATAAAAAGATCAGGTTTTTCTTCGATTCTGTCAGAAATAATGATTCGAACCTCTCTTTTCCTGTTGAAACAAGAAATCCGGCCTTAAAGGAGTTATATCAAAGCATGAACAGGGTGAACCATCAGATCCAGCAGTTAAAAATAGAGAACAGGCAGCAGGAACAATATTTCGGTACATTGCTCGAGCATCTCGCTACAGGAATAATTACATATAATGATAAAGGATTCATACTGCATGCCAATTCATCAGCCAGGAAATTACTTTCACTTGACGTTCTTACACATTTGACACAGATCGAACGCAAAGACAGGAAGCTTTATAACGCAATAAACAGCATTAAACCTTTTGAACGTCGTCTTATTGCTATTTCAGCAGAGGATGGTGAGATACAGCTTTCGCTGAAGGCTACATCGATTAAAACAAATGAAAATGAACTTTTTATTCTCTCAATTCAGGACATAAAAAATGAACTTGATGAAAAAGAGATCGAGTCGTGGATGAAACTGATAAGGGTATTAATGCATGAAATAATGAACTCCATTACGCCCATAACCTCTCTGTCAGAAAGTCTTTCAAACATTTATAGTACAGGAGGAAAGCCTGTTTTACCCGAACAGGTAAATGTTAAAACTATCGCCACTACCTTGCAGGGCCTGAATGTTATTAAGGAACAGGGAAAAGGGCTGATGTCGTTTGTTGAGTCTTACAGAAAATTGACCCGGGTACCAGAACCGGAAAAGAAATTATTTAAAGTGGCTGATCTGATGGACCGGGTACACATACTCTATAATTCCCTTGATAACAGCGACAGAACTAATTTTTCTGTTTCACTGAAAAATCCTGATCTTGAGATTTTTGCAGATCAAAACCTTATTTCACAGGTTTTAATAAACCTTCTGAAAAATGCCCTCGAAGCTAATGAAAATAATAATGATGGGAAGATAAGAATTGTTGCAACTGAGGGTTTTAACAACCGTCCTGAAATATGTGTTTTAGATAATGGTCCGGGAATTTCTGAAGGGAACCTTGATGAGATATTTGTCCCGTTTTTTACTACCAGGCAAAATGGTTCAGGCATCGGACTGAGCATTTCAAGACAGATCATGAGGGTGCATGGAGGAAACCTGAAAGTCCGGTCAGTGCCCGATAAAGAGACTGTGTTTTGCCTGAGTTTCTAATCGTACCTTATCGCCTTTACCGGTGAGATCCTGCTTATTAACTGCGAAGGGACAAGTAACATAATAATTATAGCAACCATTGTTCCGGCATTCAATAATATTATGTGGGCTAATTCAAGATTAACAGGCACCGTTTTAATATAATATGAAGATGGATCGAGTGTAATCACCCCGGTTTTAAGCTGAAGATAAGCAAGCCCGATTCCGATAAAATTACCCCAGAATAATCCCTTTCCGATAAGATATGCAGCCTGATAAAGAAACACTCTGCGTATTGTAACATCTTCAGCACCAAGAGATTTAAGAACACCAATCATATTAGTTTTTTCAAGAATAAGGATAAGCAGTCCTGATATCATATTAAATCCTGCAACAATAAGCATCAGCAATATTATTATTATGACATTGATATCCTGAAAATTCAGCCAGTCGAAGATCTGGGGATATCGTATCCTGATGTTCGTCACTTTAAACTTTGTATCTTCTTCGGTTATTTTATAGCCTATCGCGTCTCTGATTGCTGTGGTCATTTCATCGAGTTTGCCGAAATCTTTGATATACACTTCAAATCCGCTTACCTGGTCATCTTTCCATCCGTTAAGCCGTTTAATATGCCCGATATCGCAGTAAACGTACATTTTATCAAATTCTTCAAGGCTAGTCTCATAAATGCCACTGATGGTAAATTTTCTCATTCGCGGCGGATCCTGTATAAAAAGCATGGCGAACGAATCACCTGTTTTCAGCCTGAGCATATCAGCGATCTTTTTTGAAATAATCACCTTATCAGTGCGGCCGGTATCTGTGACTGTGAAAACAGAGCCATCTACCATATTACTCTTAAAGTAATTCCAGTCAAAGTCACTTCCTATTCCTTTAAGCACTACTCCCTGGATATCCTCATCCGTCCTTATGATTCCTGCTTTGGTGGCAAATACCTGAATATGTTCAATCCCGGGGATCTGCTTTATCACGGGAATGAATTTCTGGGTGTCACTTATTGGTGTGGTCTCGAATGAAATATTCGAATCGAAATTCATGATCTGAATGTGAGATCCAAAACCAACCACCTTTTCCCTGATCTGTTTTTTGAAGCCGGTAAGTATTGCGACTGCAAGTATCATAACAGCCAGACCCATAGCTATTCCGACTATTGCAATGACATTTATGGGACGTGAAAATGATGTGCCTTCACGTCTTCCTTTTATTAGCTTGTGTGCTATGAAATATGGTAAATTCATTATTCTGAAAAGTTCCCAAATTTAAGAAATTTAAGTTTAACTCCTCTTTGTAGCCCTGTGTTAGTTCTTTTTGTTACACAGAGGGACATAGAGAAGCATAGAGAACCACAGAGATTAAAAAAAAGTTCTAGATTTACATAAACAAAACTAAAGCCTTATGGTTAGATTTCTTTTTACCCTGGGTTTTACAGCACTGATTATCACCTATCCAGCCAGTATTGGAGTTAAGAAGCTTCCTATACCAGGAGCAAACCAGATTGAATTATACAGAGCCTTCATTGAAGGCAAGTCTGTTGCTGTCGTCGCAAACCAGACTTCCATGATCGGATCAACTCATCTGGTGGATAAACTTTTATCAATCGGGATAAATATTAAAGTAATATTCGCACCGGAACATGGATTCAGAAATTTAGCTGATGCAGGGGAGAATATCGAAAACAGGAAAGATACAGAAACTGGCATTCTCTTATTAAGTCTTTATGGTTCGCATCTGAAACCAACTGCCCTTGACCTGACAGGGATTGATGTGGTAATTTTTGATATTCAGGATGTAGGTACACGTTTCTATACTTATATTTCAACACTCCATTACATTCTGGAATCGTGTGCGGAAAATCATGTTAAATGTCTCGTACTTGACAGACCCAATCCGAATGGTTTTTATTTTGACGGGAATATCCTCGATAAAGCCTACAGTTCTTTTGTGGGTATGGATCCGATTCCGGTTGTACACGGTATGACAGTTGGAGAATATGCAGAAATGTTAAACGGGGAGGGATGGTTGAAGAATGGTGTAAAATGCGATCTGGTTGTCATTAAGTGCAAGAACTACACGCATCAGACACTTTATGAACTTCCTGTTAAACCATCGCCTAACCTTCCAAACCAGACCTCTGTTTATCTTTATCCATCCATCTGCTTTTTCGAGGGTACGGTTGTCTCCTTAGGACGGGGAACGTCGTTCCCGTTCCAGGTGTTCGGAAGTCCCGATCTACCCGACAGAGGTTTCAGTTTTATTCCCGAAAGTGTTCCGGGGGCAAAAAATCCGCCACTTCTTGGGATTAAATGTTTTGGAACGGATCTTACGGATGCAGTTAAAAAGAAACTTGTACCGAAGCCTGAACTTAATCTCGATTGGTTGATCAGCGCTTATAACGATTTTCCGAATAAAGACAAATTTTTTAACTCTTATTTTGATGTTCTCGCTGGAGGACCGGTTTTAAGGGAACAGATCCAGAAGGGGATGACTTCAGAACAAATCAAAGCAACCTGGAAAGAAGGGCTTGCTAGATTTGCAAAAATAAGAGAGAAGTATCTGCTTTATAAATGAATGACTTCCCCTAAGATAATTCTCTTTTCCGCGAATAGGCATTAATTTAACTTATTGTCAGGTTGATCCATGAGATTGCTTCGTCGCCCCGCGAAGCGGGACTTCTCGCAATGACATTGCAAGTAAGTTCATTTGTGGATGGGAGTTGAACCAAATTAAGTGAGGACCACTGTCATTGCGAGGAGCGAAGTGACGAAGCAATCTTAAAATCCCATTCTGAATTAAATTGAGGTGCTATTCTCTTCCCGGATATACCTTCAGCGCTTCCGAAAGGATCATCATGGCATTTTTAAGGTCGGCGATTTTTAATACATAAGCAATGCGTACCTCATTTCTTCCGGATCCGGGAGTCGAGTAAAAACCCGATGCAGGAGCAACCATAACAGTCTGATTATTATATTCAAACTCTTCAAGAAGCCATTGTGCAAACTTGTCGGCATCATCAACCGGTAGTTTAACCACCGTATAAAAAGCGCCTTTTGGTTTAGGGCAATAGACACCCGGTATTTTATTAAGAGCTTCAACCATGTAGTCTCTTCGTGCAGTGTACTCGCTGTTAACTTCTTTAAAATACTCATCAGGAGTATCAATTGAGGCTTCACCAACTATCTGTCCGAGCCCGGGAGGAGAGAGGCGGGCCTGGGCGAATTTAAGTGCTGTAGAAATGATGTCTTTGTTTTTTGTAATCAGGGCACCAATCCTTACTCCACATTCGCTGTAACGTTTTGAAACAGAATCGAGCATAATGACATTATTCTCAATGCCTTCGAGATTCATCGCTGAAAAATGCTTAGCACCGTCATAGCAAAACTCACGATAAGCTTCATCGGAGAAAAGGAATAAATCATGTTTCTTTACGATCTCTTTCAGATGAAGAAGTTCTTCCTTTGAATAGAGATATCCGGTGGGATTATTTGGATTACAGACTATAATGCCCTTAGTTTTTGAAGTGATCTTTTTTTCAATATCCCTGATAGGAGGAAGTGCAAAATCGTCTTTTATATAAGAGGTCACAGGAACAATCTTAATCCCGGCAGTTGTTGCGAAACCATTATAATTGGCATAGAATGGTTCCGGTGTTATGACTTCTTCACCCGGGTTAACACATGACATTAGAGCAAACAGTATAGCTTCGGATCCACCTGTTGTGATCAGCATTTCGGTATAGTCGATATTTATCCCGATCTTATGATAATAAGTTGCCAGCTTCCGGCGATACGATTCATTACCTGCTGAATGGCTGTACTCAATCACCTTCAGATTAATGTTGCGCAGAGCAATAAGCGCTACTTCGGGAGTAGGAATATCGGGTTGCCCGATATTAAGATGGTACACTTTTCTCCCTTTACGCTTAGCTTCTTCAGAATAGGGAACAAGTTTTCTTATTGGTGAGGCAGGCATTGCTTTGCCTTTTTCCGATATTGATGGCATAATATTTTAGTTTTAAGCTCTTAATTAAACAGAAAAACAAAAGTAAATAAATTAGGATACTGAATAAATGATTTATGTTATTTAAAAAATTTTCCTCTTTCAACTCTTCAACTCCTTCAACTTTTAATAGTTTCGTTAATTTTCATATTTTTGCAATTCTATTTTACGAATTTAACACGTACAAACAACAATGGATATTCCTTCAAAATACGAGCCGGGGAAAGCTGAGAACAGATGGTACAGGTACTGGATGGATAATGGATTTTTTAAAAGCACTCCCGATGGGAGAGAACCTTATACTATTGTTATTCCTCCACCCAACGTTACCGGTGTACTGCATATGGGCCATATGCTTAACAATACAATCCAGGATGTCCTGGTTCGCAGGGCAAGAATGCAGGGAAAAAATGCCTGCTGGGTACCCGGGACTGATCATGCTTCAATAGCTACCGAAGCAAAAGTCGTTGCTAAACTTAAAGCTGAAGGGATTGAAAAACGTGATCTTAAACGGGAGGAATTTCTGGAACATGCCTGGGAATGGACCCATAAACATGGAGGAATGATCCTTGAGCAGCTTAAAAGACTTGGTGCTTCATGTGACTGGAACCGTACGCTTTTCACCATGGATGAGAAGAGGTATGACTCTGTTATAAAAGTATTTGTTGATCTATATAATAAAGGTCTTATTTACAGGGGTATAAGGATGGTTAACTGGGATCCCCAGGCTATGACAGCTGTCTCTGATGAAGAGGTCAATTATACTGAGGAAAAATCAAAACTTTATTACGTCCGTTACAAAATAGTCGGAGAGGAGGGGTATGTGATGGTCGCAACGACTCGTCCTGAAACAATACTGGGAGACACAGCTGTATGTGCAAATCCTGATGATAACAGGTACACCCATCTGAAAGGTAAGAAAGTCATAGTTCCTATGGCAAACCGCGAAGTGCCTTTCATATTTGACAGTTATGTTGATCCGGAATTTGGAACAGGTTGCCTTAAGATTACTCCTGCTCATGATATTAATGACTACGAGATAGGGCTCAGGCATAAGTTGCCGTCTATTGACGTCTTCAATGAGGATGGTACCATGAGCGAAAAGGCAGGGATGTTTATAGGCGTTGACAGGTTTAAGGCAAAAGAACTTGCCGAAATGGAGCTTCAGAAAACGGGAAACCTGGTTAAGGTTGAAAACTACGATAACAAAATTGGACGTTCGGAACGGACAAATGCGGTTATTGAACCAAGGCTTTCCCTTCAGTGGTTCGTTAAGATGAAAGACCTGTCGCAACCTGCATTGGACGCAGTTTTGAATGGAGATGTTCACATTCATCCGGCAAAGTTTAAAAATCTTTACTGTCACTGGATGGAGAATGTCCACGACTGGTGTATCAGCCGTCAGTTGTGGTGGGGCCAAAGGATACCGGCATGGTACTACGATAATAATGAATTTGTAGTTGCAGAGAATATTACTGATGCCCTGGAACTGGCCAGAAAGAAAAGCGGGAAGCCTGGTTTGAGCAAAACCGACCTACGCGAGGATGATGATGTTCTTGACACATGGTTTTCATCGTGGCTTTGGCCTATTACGTCATTTGATGGGATCAACAATCCGGAGAATGCAGACATTAAATACTATTATCCCACGAGTGATCTGATTACAGCTCCTGACATCCTGTTTTTCTGGGTTGCCAGGATGATCATTGCAGGATATGAATACAGGGGACAAAGACCTTTCGACAATGTTTATATAACCGGTCTGGTTCGCGACAGACAGAGAAGGAAAATGTCGAAATCGCTTGGTAACTCTCCTGATCCGATTGGACTCATTGAAAAATATGGCGCAGACGGAGTTCGAGTCGGGATGCTCTTATGTTCGCCTGCTGGTAATGACCTGCTTTTTGAAGACAGTCTGCCGGAACAGGGACGTAATTTTGCAAATAAAATATGGAATGCTTTCAGACTTGTAATGAGCTGGAATATTGACGATACAATCGATCAGCCTGATTCATCAAAAGTTGCCGTGAAATGGATGGATGAGGTAATGAAGAAATCTATTAATGAAATAGATGTGAACTTCAGAAAATTCAGGATTTCAGAAGCTCTGATGATCACATACAAATTGTTCTGGGATGAATTCTCTGGCTGGTATCTCGAAATTATTAAACCCGAATATCAAAAGCCTGTTGACAGGAAAACCTATGATGTCACGGTCACTCTTTTTGAAAAGCTTGTGAAGGTAATACATCCCTTTATGCCGTTCATTACAGAGGAGATCTGGCAACTGCTCCTTGATAGAAAAGAAGGTGAAAGCATTATGGTGACCCGGATGCCCGAGGCTGAAAAATTCAATAAGGAGATGATCGCCGGGTTTGAATCCGTAAAGGAAACAATCAGTGCTGTCAGAACAGTAAAGAAGAATAAGAAAATTCCAAACAGGGATAAGATTGAGCTTCTCATCCTTAGTGATAAAAGTGGTTACGATACTAAATTTCTTCCGGTTGTAAGCAAACTCTGTAATCTGTCAGAAGTAACATTTGTTTCTGAAAAACAGGAAGGAACAGCGTCATTTATGGTAGGTACTACTGAGTATTTTATACCGCTTACCGGCAAGCTTGATATAGAAAGTGAGATTGCAAAGATTAAGGAAGATCTGAATTATAACAGGGGATTCCTTGTCAAAGTCATGAAAAAGCTCGGAAATGAGCGCTTTGTAAAAAATGCTCCTGCCAGTGTTTTGGAGTTGGAAAGAAAGAAAAAGAGCGATGCTGAGTCGAAGATAAAGTCGCTGGAGAAGGCGCTGAAGTCATTTAAGAAGTAGCCTGACTGCTTTTACGGCATCAGCTTTCTTACAAAATAATTCTGATCAACAGGAACAAGTTCCCAATCGTCATTAAGGATCAGATGCCAGCCATCACCTGAAATATGGTTTTTGTCTGCTCTGAATGCTTTCGCGGTGATACGGATAAACTTCAGATTATTGGATACAAGACAACCGCCCTTGTCAACTGTAAGTTTACCCCAGTTATCTGATACCCTGATAGAATTATACAGCGTTCCAAGAGTATCAAGTGAGTGAATATCTTCAGGTTCAAAATCAAAATACGGGCTCTCAAGTTCAAGAAACACAACCGGTTTCTCAGTGAAAATGCTTACCTGACTGTGAATGCTTTCCTTGATATCTGCATCCCTTTTTTCTTCCTCCTTATTAACAGCCTCAATATCATAATTTACTGCAAGGCTGCCTGCCACGTCCCTGCAGATGGCCGGCAAATCAATATTATATAGTTCTTTTACTGCATTTCCAAGATCAAAATTATCGGTATTTATTTTTTTAATATCGTATCCTTTATCATAAAGAAGTGAGGCGTACAGTGCCCCATGTATGATACCATATGACCGTGCATAGGATTGCATGGAATAAATCCGGTCGAGGTTTTCAAAAAGCCTCGTCTTGAATTCTTCTGGTGAATTAGTGCAAAGCAGGGTATAGGTAAATGTTGCAAGTCCCTCATAAGTTTCAAACTTATTTTCATCAGCAGCATACTTGTGATAAAGTTCTCTGTTGGATCCTCTGAAAATAAGGGCATCCCTTATTGCGAGTTGCCGTTCTTCCCCTACGGTATTAATTGCTTTCCGCAAAGCTTTCCATTCCAGCTTGATCCAAAGCCTTGCTTCCTTTTCATCCATATTATTTACGTTGAAGGTTGAAGTAATAACTCCTCCATTTTCCTGAAATCGATGGAACAGACTGTGAATTGCCTTGGTTTTTATCCTGTATTCATCTTCTTTTTCGGCCGGAAGAGGTGCCATGGCAAACTGCATTCCTCCGAATTTCACGGGAGCATTACTTAGTACAAGTTCTTTTGGATAAAGGCCGGTATAAACTTCATCCTTCGATTTCAGAAGACCTTCATTATCAGGTTGATTAGCTGTAATTCTGCGAGTGACTCTTTCTACAAACATTATAGGGCCATAAAGATTTTTCCCCCATAGTTTCCCACTATCACGGTTGCATATCTCCTCAATATCTTTAAAGTACCGTGATGCTTTTTCAGGTGTAAAGTAAGACTCATTGTTTTTTCCTTTACAACTTATAAGCATCAGGAATATAGGGAAAAATATCCATTTTTTCATTTTAGCTGTTTTGTGGCTCCGAAAGTAATGAAAAAAATTACAGAAAGTCAAACACCCACTTAAGTATGGGTATTGAGATTTATTAATAACTTTAAGGCACGTAAAAAAACGACAATTTCTTACTAACAGTGCATGATAGATCATTCGGATAATTTATCTCTTCTTTTTCAGGTAAGCGAGGTTGTTGCGAAAAGTTCTGATCTTGAGGAAGCCCTCATCCAGGTAATGAAGGAAATGGCTGATAAATTTAGCATACTCCAGGCTTTTCTGACAGTTTTGAATCGTAACTCCTCTAAAATATTTATTGAGGTAGCTTATGGTTTAACAAAAGAACAACAAGACAGAGGTGAATATAAAATAGGGGAAGGGATTATCGGAGAAGTAGTTAAAACAGGAGAGCCTGTCATAGTACCACATATATCAGATGAACCTCGTTATCTTAACAAAACAAAATCCACAACCAAAATAGAAGATGAGGATTCCTTCTTATGTGTTCCGATAATAGCAAAAAATGTGATTATTGGCACCCTTAGCGTAAAACTTAAATACTATTCCACCCGCTCTTTTAAGAATGAGTTACAGTTTTTTACCATTATGGCTGCAATGTTTGCAAGGCTTGTAAGATCAAGGCAGGATAAAATAGAAGAACTGGAAAAACTTCATTACCGGAAACTAAGGGAGCAGGGACTTTACAGTTATAATGACAGGATCACTTCACTTGTTGGCGAATCAGGGACGATGCAGGAGGTTTATGACATGATTTCAAAAGTGGCAATGACAAATGCCACAATCCTGATACGTGGTGAAAGCGGCGTCGGGAAAGAGCTGGTTGCAAGTGCGATACATGATCAAAGCCCGCGCAATAAGCAACAGATGATTAAGATAAACTGCGCTGCTATTCCTGAAATGCTGATCGAAAGCGAATTGTTTGGTTATGAAAAAGGAGCATTCACAGGAGCAGACAAATTGCATAAAGGCCGTTTTGAATTAGCCGAAAAAAGCACAATCTTTCTCGATGAGATCGGCGACCTGTCTCCAAACCTGCAGGTCAAGCTTTTAAGAGTCCTACAGGAAAAGGAATTTCAACGGCTGGGTGGAAGCGAAACGATCAGGGCTGATGTCAGGATCATTGCTGCCACAAACCGTAACCTTGAAGAGTTGATACTTAAAAACGAATTCCGTGAAGATCTTTATTACAGGCTAAATGTATTTCCTTTGTTTATACCACCTCTCAGGGAACGCCGGGGAGATATCCCCCTGCTTGTAAATCACTTTATTGAAAAGTATAACAAAATACATGGTCTTGAGATAAAACGAATAAGTTCGACTGCTATAGATCTTTTAATGACATATCACTGGCCCGGTAACATCAGAGAACTGGAAAATTGTATCGAACGTGCAGCCATTCTCAGCACCGACAGGGTGATTCGATCACATAACCTTCCACCAACTTTGCAGAGTGCAGCTTCTACACACTCGCGCGTAGAAGGCAGCCTGGAAGCCATACTCGAGAATGTAGAAAAACAAATGCTGATCGATGCTTTAAACATGTCTAAAGGAAACATTTCAAAAGCTGCAGAACAACTTAAACTGACGGAACGAATGATGGGACTCAGAATTAAAAAGTATCAGATTGATCCAGCAATATTCAAGAAGTATAAATTGACTTAAAATCGACAGATCAGAAACTCTTATAAATCAGTCGTTTTCACTTGGTATTTTCATGATATGAAGGAAATCCTACAATTATGTAGGATTTTTTGTTGATTCCTACAGGTTTGTAGCCTTTTTCAGTCTGTGAGAAAAATCGGATTTTTATTTGGTCCTTCCGTACTGCTTGTCTTTTAATAGGTTACTGACTTTTCTTTTATAATCCAGGAATATTTTTTCAAAGAATGGCATGTATTTGGCCTAATAGTCTGCCAGATACAAAATTATACAGCAATGTACCTTTTGCCATCATGAATGTATCGAGAGAATAATTTATAACTAAAAACTGGAACGTATGAAGAAAATTGAAGCGATTATCAGGACATCAAAATTTGAAGATGTCAAAACCCGGCTAAAAGAAATTGGCATCGACTTCTTTTCCTACTGGGATGCTGCCGGAATAGGGAATGAGCATTTGCGCGGACATCACAGCTACCGCGGAACAGTTTACGACACACAGTACATTCCGAGGATATTCATCTCGATTGTACTTCGTGACATCAATGTTCAGAAAACTATCGACTGCATTGAGAAAGCCGCATTCACAGGTGAGATCGGTGATGGAATGATCTTCAGCTATAACATTGATGAATCGGTCAGGATAAGCAATGGAGCACGAGGTGAAGCCTCAACTGCTGGTCCGGGCGATGTAAAATTAACCAGGTAATAATTATTTAAAATTTATAATAATGACTAAAAAACTTATATTATTCGTCGCTGCGTTAATTATGACAATTGGACCCGTTTGTTATGCAGATGGACCAAAAAAACCTGATCCCAGTGGTGCAAATACGGGTACTGCAACAGAAATTTCAGCGGCAACTCCGGGGTCTCCTACAATATTGGAAGTAGCCAATCAGGTAGGTCACAACAAAGTTGCTCTTAATATTATGTGGACCTTAATTACCGGCTTTCTGGTAATGTTCATGCAGGCTGGTTTTGCAATGGTTGAAACAGGTTTGACCCGTGCAAAAAACGTAGCACATACGATGGCAATGAACTTAATGATATACCCGCTCGGTATGCTCGGTTTCTGGGTATGCGGTTTTGCTATTATGTTTGGAGGAGTAGGGGCAATAACTACCATGGGTGGTTTTGACGGGCTAAACCATGAGCTAACAATCAAACTTTTCGGACATTCATTCGGACTGCTTGGTTCAAAAGGATTTTTTCTTAGCGGCACTTATGATGTTGCAGTGTTTGCGTTGTTCCTTTTCCAGATGGTATTTATGGATACTACAGCCACAATTCCGACAGGAGCAATGGCTGAAAGATGGAAATTCTCCGCATTTGTATTATATGGAATAGCAGTAGGGACGATCATTTATCCGGTATATGGAAACTGGGTATGGGGAGACGGTTGGTTAACACAACTTGGTTCAAATTTCCATTTAGGACATGGACATGTTGATTTTGCCGGGTCATCTGTAGTACACTTAACAGGAGGAGTTATAGCTTTAGTTGGCGCATGGGTACTAGGCCCACGTATCGGCAAATATAATAAGAACGGATCGCCCAATGCCATTCCTGCACATAGTATTCCTATGGCAGTAATAGGTACGTTTATTCTTGCTTTCGGTTGGTTCGGTTTCAACCCGGGTTCAACTCTTGCAGGCGGTGATCTCAGGATTGCAGTTGTCGCCGTCAATACCATGATTGCTTCTGCTACCGGCGCTTTTGCTGCAATGGTGTACATGTGGTGGTTTAAAACCAAAAAACCTGATGTCAGTATGATTTGTAATGGTTTATTGGCAGGTTTGGTGGCTATTACTGCACCTTGTGCATTTGTAACTGTTGGCAGTGCAGCTCTTATCGGCTTAATTGCAGGTGTGCTTGTTGTTGAATCTTCATTCTTCTTTGAAAGAAAAGCAAAGATTGATGATCCTGTAGGTGCAATTTCAGTGCATGGTGTGAATGGTGCCTGGGGCGTTATTGCACTCGGATTATTCGCTGATGGTACATACGGTGATGGATGGAATGGTGTAGCAGGTACCGTAAAAGGTTTATTTTATGGTGACTCCGGACAGCTCTTAGCTGAAGTTATCGGGGTATTGGCTAACTTGATTTATGTAGGGCTGATTTCATATTCAGTTTTTAAAGTGATAGATCTGATCATAGGCAACAGAGTATCAGCAAAATCTGAAATGGAGGGCCTTGATTTTCCGGAAATGGGCGCAGATGGTTACTCCGGTATAAAACTGGATAAAAACGCCGAAACTCCATTATCAAGATAAAGTTATTTAGCTGGCAGTAGGGAGCATCATTCTATTTCCCATTATAATTTGCTCCCTGACTGTCTTCATTCTATCTGAAAAAGCTGTTTAATTATTTATTCTAAATCAATTTATCATGAAAAAACTCTTCTTAATATATACGGTTTTGTGTTTTTCAAGCAGTGAATTAACATTTTCAACTCCCTCAACGCAGATATGGATTCCTTCCACAGATTTTCAAAAGTGGAAAACCATGCATCTGGGTCTTGATAATTATATAAGGATATCGAACATAAACGGTATTCGCGGTGCAGGCATCTTAGATATAGGTTTAACAACCGGTATCCTGCCTTTCGAAAAATTTCAGGGAGAGATTGGCGTGGACTATTTGTACATGGGAGATAGCAATTACGATGACCATCCGATTTATTTCAATGCAAAAATAGGGTTGCCTGAAGATGCATTTTTTAAGGGTTTTCCGGCTGTTGCTTTAGGGGATTATAACTTCGGGCTAAAAACGAATCTTACCAATTATAACATAATATATGGGGAAATTGCAAAAACAATTCCCATGCTTGGCAGACTTAGTGTTGGTTATTATACTGGCAATGATAAGGTTCTTGTTGATGAGAATTTGAAGAAAGCAAATAAAGGCGTTTTATTATCATGGGACAGAACGATGACAGAAATCTCTGATAAACTTTGGCTGGCTGTTGATTCCCAGGGAGGTAAAAATTATTTGGGAGCCTTAAGTTTTGGCGCCTCATGGGCTTTTTCTAAAAATGTCTCGGTGATTTTCGGGTATGATATTTATAATAACAAAAAGGCTTATTATAATACCAACAACCAGAATGCCAACACTTTTACTGCACAGGTTGATATAAATTTCTAAAGGATTGAAATGATTTTTTAGTTTGCTAGTTAGTTAAAAGGGCTGTCTCAGTTGAGGCAGCTTTTTTCTTCATCTTCTGTCAGTGCGGCCATAATGATTTAACTTCCCTGATAATCATTATCTAAAAGGCTTTAAGACTCATATCCAGGCTTTTGATATGATGAGTCAGAGAGCCCACAGATATGAAATCAACACCACATTCCGCATAAGATCTGATTGTTGAAAGATCAATTCCACCTGAAGATTCTGTCTCAAACCTGCCGGAAATTTCTTTAACTGCAATTCTCGTATCCTCAATGCTGAAATTATCAAGCATTATGCGATCCACCCCTCCGGCTGAAAGAATTGTTCTTAGATCCTCAAGGGATCTTGCTTCTATCTCTACCTTCAGATTCAGATTATTCCTCTTCAGGTACTCCCTGGTTTTACAGATTGCTTTGTCAATTCCTCCGGCATAATCGATATGGTTGTCTTTCAACATGATCATATCGAACAAACCCATTCTGTGATTTAATCCACCTCCGATTCTTACAGCCTCTTTTTCAAGAAATCTGAACCCGGGTGTAGTTTTACGCGTATCAAGTATCTTGGTTTTCAACCCTTTAAGCTTGGTTGCATATTCGTGCGTACTTGTGGCGATTCCGCTCATTCTTTGCATGATGTTCAAAACCAGGCGTTCTGATTTAAGGATTGATTGCTGACGGCCTGTAAGGTAGAATGCGATATCTCCGGGAACTATGCTTGTCCCGTCTTCAAGAATCAGATCAGGTTTAAGATTTTTATCGATTATTGAAAAGAGTTCTGTTGCGACACTGATTCCTGCAAGTATTCCTTTCTCTTTTATGAGAAGTTTGGCCTTCCCGTTTGTTTCAGCAGGTATGCAGGCAAGGGATGTGTGATCGCCATTCCCTAAATCCTCAGCGAGACTTCTTAAGATGAATTCCCTGAGAATTCTATTTTCCATTGTCAGATTCAATACGTATCTGATGTATCAGCAATTCCTGGTCAACTTTTTTAAGAAGGAAATAAACACGAAAATCTCCTTTTTCTGTCTTAAGATTGCCTATGGCATATTGCGCATCATTTTTTGCACCCTGATGACGGATCGTAAAGTCTTTAGTCTGGTACTCAGCAAAAAAGTCTTTAAGTATGGTTTCAGCTACATTCTTTTTATAAAAATCCTCTTTATCGAGCAGAAGAAGCTCAATTGTAGAGTTCATGTACTTCGATAATTCAGCTGCATTACCCGCTTTTATTGCTATTGCAATTCCTCCGGGTATTTTTGCCTGATCCTGCGCCCTGGCAGTAAGACTGCTCAAGGTTATTAATACTACCGGAATAATATTTACGGATTTCATATCGATTCAGTTTAAATATTGCGGACAAATAAATCAATGCACTACAAATTTAATACTAATTTGATTATGATAGACCTATTCTGCATAATCAATAGTATTATCGCATGTGTTAAGATGCTATAAAATGCTATTTTTGTATCAGTGGGATTGTTCATTCATGAAAAAAAATTGAACCATTTTATATGAAGATTGCCTTATTGCAGACAGGAAAAACTACTGATAAACATATTTCGGAGTTAATTGATCTTTATACAAACCGTATAAAAAAATACTCTGTTTTTGAGATCATAACACTTCCTGATGTAAAGAATACCAGGAACATGCCAGTCCAGGAACAAAAGATTAAAGAGGCTGCAAAAATCATTCAGTCGCTTAGTGAAGATGATTATGTTATATTACTTGATGAGAAAGGGAAGGAGTTAAGGACGCTTGAATTTTCAGGAGCTTTGGGGAAAATGTTTTTACTTCCAAAAAAAAGGATCGTGTTTGTTATTGGTGGCGCGTGGGGCTTTCCCGAAACTGTTTATACCAGGGCCGACTATAAAATGTCTCTGTCAAAGATGACTTTTCCTCATCAGCTGGTACGATTATTGTTTCTTGAACAGCTTTACAGGGCATTTACAATTATCAAAGGAGAACCCTATCATCATGAATAAGCTTTGATTATTATATTATGAGAGCTAATCGTTATACCATATTTCTTTCCGCTCTGACTGTCGTATTCATAATTCTGGCCCTCGTCTCAGAAAAAGTATATTTCAGTGATTTTGAGTATCGCTTCAGAACAAAGATGTTTAACAAAACTCTGGTTGTTAAAGAAACGGTCATGGAAGATTGCCTCAATTCCATCCGGCCTGTTCTGGCAAAAGAAAATGATAATGATACAATTTCACGAAATGACCTTTTTAAAGCAGCAGAAGAAAACAGGATCAGTATTCTTGAATATTTTGACAATAAACTTGTCTACTGGTCGGATAATGAGTTTGACGTGCCTCCGGTATTTATTGATTCGCTATATAACAAACCATTCGTTTTTTTACAGAATGGATGGTTTCTTACCAAAACTATTCGTGCCGGGAATGAAAAAATAATTGGTTTGCTTAGAATACATACTGATTATGGTTTTGAGAATAACATTATTAAAAACGGGTTCCAAAAGGAGTTCAGGATACCCGAAAACGTTGAACTGGATACCGACAAAGATGCTTCCGGATTCCACATTTTTAATAAAAAAGGCGATTTCCTTTTTTCGCTCGTATTCCCTGCAGTCAAAGGGAATACATCTTTTATGCTTGTTCCGTTATGTTTATGGGCAGGTGCATTTGTCCTGATTATTCTCTTTACTTTCGGACTCGTTAAATTATTTGTCAGTAAGGGGAAAGGCCTTTTGGTAGCCGGTTTTACCCTGATAGTTTTTGCTCTTGTTTATCTGTTTATTCTCTTCACCGGGAAACCTCTGTCTGTTTTTCAGACTGAACTTTTTTCTCCCTACAGGTTCTCTTTAAACAAGCTTATCCCGTCATTGGGTCACCTGTTAGTGCTCGGTATTCTTGCTGCAGCTTTTTCAACAATTCTTTACCGTCATTTTCCGGTTAAGGAGCAAAAGAAGAGCAAGGGAATTTCAAATTATCTTTTCCTTTCAGTTTTGCTGATGGGCGGAGCTCTTATTTTATGTTTATTTCAGTGGATTTTCGGTGAGCTTATTGCAACCTCAAATATAAACTTTGAAACTTATAAAGTGCTGGAGTTGAATATGTTCAGCATTGTGGGATTTGTTTCAGCTTTCCTGATTATGC
>Ga0182027_10001993_pt1 | contig 33351 bp, 30 predicted proteins | sample 712E1DmetaG_FD_121300 | JGI IMG/M metagenome (GOLD analysis project Ga0182027, IMG submission 121300) | Permafrost microbial communities from Stordalen Mire, Sweden - 712E1D metaG (Illumina Assembly) | ecosystem: Environmental > Terrestrial > Soil > Wetlands > Permafrost | place: Sweden...
GATAGTTTCAAAAGGTCTAAAAAGGAGAAAGGAAGTGATGGAAAAAACAATGGGAATTTTACCTTCCAAAGCTAAACCGACACCAATGCCGATTAAACTTTGTTCAGCCGCACCGACATTATAGAATCTATCGGGAAAATCTTGGCGAATTTGGTCCCACATTTTATAGCCAAGATCTCCGGTAATGACAATTATTTTGTCATTGGTTTTCATGGCCTGATAGACTTCATCGGCAAAGCGGCGGCGGAGATTTTGGCTGAAATCGATCATTTTAGAGTTTTGGTAACTAACTGATAATCTTCTTCTTTCATGGTGCAATAGTGGGCATCTTGGCCAACTAAAAATGGGAATTGTTCAGAACAGGTTTTAGCAAATATAATGGTAGGTTCTGTATAATTTTTCTTTAGGGCTTTTATTGTTTGAGCTTGGTTGAGGCCGTTAATTTTGACAATTTTAAATCCAAAACCTTTAAATCTTTTTTCTAAATTTTTACTATTAATTGGATCATAGGCACCCCAACCGTTGACTGAAGCGATAATTTTTAGATTGAGAATATTATGCTCGTAAATAATTCTTAAAGCTTCCCAAATACTACCCTCTGCGCATTCTCCATCGGAAATCATACAATAAACAGTTTTTTTTCGATCGGCTAAAGCCATACCAATGGCAATTGGTAAACCCTGGCCTAAACTACCAGTAGAAAGATCGATGCCCTTGCTTTCATCTCTGTCCGGGTGAACATTATAATCAGTTAAATTGACATTTTTGAGATATTTATATTTTTCTAAAACGACATAAAGTGCGGCGCCGGCATGACCATTTGATAAAATGAATTTTTCGTTTTTATCTTTAATTTGGTAAATTGCGTCGATTATATCAATGACACTTAAGCAAGAGCCAATATGAGAAGTATGGGCATCATTAATGATGGTCAGTAATTTTTTTCTGAGTAACTTTTGATTATAAGTAAATTTCATAAAATTATTTTTGGGCAATTAGACAAAGGTTGCCTAATTTTATCTTAATTTTTTGTTTTAGTATTGAGGAAGAAGAATCAAGAATTTTATGTTTGAAAGATTTGGGCATGGGAAAGAGCCAAAAAAGGTGTTTCAGAGAGAGAATATTGGCCGGTGAATAGACCTGATTGACATGATAGCCATTTTTTTCAAAAATTGTTTTGGCAGTTTGAGGACTATAGAGAACGGTGTGTTCGATATCAATTATGGGGCTTTTTTCTTTTAAAATTTTGGCAGTAAAACTTTCCACATTATGGTTAAAAGCTAAAAAGTAGCCGCCTTGATTAGAAATCCGATAGCATTCTTTAATAAACTCATTAGGGTTCGGAATATGATCAAGAGTTTGAAATAAAAATATTAGATCAAATTTATTTTTAGGAAATAAATTGTTTTTGAACATGTTGATAGTGATTTTATTTTTTATATTTTTAGAAGCTTTACTGACAGCGTCGGTGCTTGGTTCTATGCCAAAAACATTTTTATAGCCGGATTGATAAATTTTTTCAAGAATAAAACCATTACCACAGCCAATTTCTAAAATATTGGCATTTTTAGGGAGTTTTTTTAGGATAGGTTTTAAATTTTCAAAATAGGTATCAACCAGATTTGTTATTTCGTTGTCGTAGGTCAAAATACTTTTTTGATAAAGTTTTTCCAAAAGCTTGGAATCGGTAATGGGGTTAGAACGAACTAAGCCACATCCTAAACATTTAACAATTTGATAATGTTTCCGATCCGGTAGACGGCGGGCAGAAAATATTTCAGTATTTAAATCAGAGTCTTTAAAATTCCTTTTATATAAAATTTCGTAATTGTTAAGGGTGCCACAAATAGGGCATTTGGTTTTTTTATATTTTATTTTGGTCATAAAGTTGATAGTTTTTTTGGAACCAATTCCAGGTAAGTTTTAAACCTTGTTCTAGGTTAATTTTGGGTGTCCATTTTAGAAGTTGTCGGGCTTTAGAAATATCGGCGACCCAATTGTTGGTGTCCCAGCTTCTCCCTTCCATAGTCCCCCACTTGAATTGAGCATTTTTTTGGGTGACTTTGACAGCGGTGTCCACCATTTCTTTAATAGTTGATTGAACGCCGGTGCCAATGTTGAAATATTCTCCGGGATTATTTTTTAATTCGTCAATTTTTAAATAGGCGTCGACCATATCGTCAACATATATTTGATCACGGGCGGTTTCGGGAGCCACCAAATTCATTTCTTGATTAAACATCAAAGCATTCATTAAGGTGGGGACAAAACGTTTCGGCTCTTCTTAAGGGCCATAAACCGAAAAAGGGCGAATGGTGACAATAGGCCGATGTTCTTGCTTGGCAATGTGGCTGCAAAGAAGGGTCTGGGCGCATTTGGTGACGGCATAATAACTATTTGGTTCAACAATATCAGTTTCCCGCATAGCAAATTGTTTGGAACCGTATTCTGACGAGGAGCCAGTGTTGACAAATAAATCATAATCAACGGTATTACAGGCTTGAAGTAAATTCCAAGTCCCTAAAATATTGGTTTCAATTATTTGATTGGCGTCTTTTTGATAGGAATAGGCCCCATTGGTAGCCAAATGGTAAATAATATTTGGCTTGACTTTTTTGACGATTTCAATTAATTCTGTGACCTTGGAGAGATCAGAATAGTGGATAGTGACTTTATCCAAAAGATCGGCAATTCTCCATCTTTTAGATTCTTTTCGTAAAATTAAATGAACTTCTTGTTTTTGTTCAACCAAGCGGCGAAGTAAAACTGAGCCGATAAAACCCGAGGCGCCGGTAATGAGAAAAATGTTTTTGGTAGCCATATATTAGTAATTATATATAAAATTTATCGGCATGGTTGAGAAAGTGAAGCCGTATCGTAATTGCTTAAATTATCAATTCGACAATAACCTGAGGGAACTTGATCCCAAAAAGAGATTAATAAGGGTTTTTTGCTTTCAATGTTTTTGGTAAAAATATTCCAATAGTCTGGATAAATTGGCAGTATCATCGATGCCCAATTGACATACATGGGTTGAATATTTTTGATTCTGGTATCGAAGGTTAAATATAAGGCGTTGGGGCCATTAGTGATTACATTTCCCTGAGGATTTTTGGCAAAATAAGTGGTTATTTTTTCAGACATGTATTGGTAATATTTGGCCTCATCAGGTGGTAATTTTATACCTTTTAAAATTGAAGGTTCCTGAACATATTCATAATTAATGTTTATTTTTTTAAGACCTTCATCAATGCGATAGGAGACGTCCGGAATAAATATAATTATTATTATTAAAATTGAAATATATTTAGAAATATTTTTTGAAAACTTAAATTCAGTTAGTAAATATTTTTGACATAGTTGATAAATAAACAAGCAAAACAAAGGGATTATAGGTGTGGCAGACCAATATTGATGACGGATACAATTAACCGGGTAGTATTGAAGCCAGGAGGCTAGACCAATAAATATTAGAAATGAAATATATTTATTTTTATAATTTGTAGCTAATAATGGAATAGTCGAAACCGGAATTAATATCCAGACTGAAAGTGGACTGATGGAGACTGGAAATAGACAATTAATAATATTTAATAGACTAAAGCCATTGGTGGTGCTTTCTCCCCAGAAAAAACTAAAAAGAATGGATTGTTTGAACCAATCAAGCAAAGAATGATTAAAAATAAATAGGAGAATAAAAAATAAGGAAACAAAAAAATTTATTAGGATAAAGTGGGATAAATATTTGTCAAATAGTTTGAAACTTATTTGTTTGGTGAGAAGTAAAAAGATAAAGTAAACACAGATGGCAAGAAACATAAAAACACCGACAGGTTGACGGCACCAAAAAACTAAATTGGTGGAAAGACTGGAAAAGATAAGATATTTAAGTGATTTTTTTTCAAAAAAGATAATAAACAAATAGGCAGCCAGTAATTGAAAAAATAGAGCATAAATTGATGACCAGGGAAGAAAGGTCATGGAATAATATGGAGCCATAAATAACCATATTAAAAGTGAGAAGAAAAGAATTAATTTGGGTAGAAATCTTTTAAAGATTAAATATAATAGTAGGGAAATTAGAGCGTAAACGAAGGCAGTTAGAAGTTTGATGGTAATTAAATATGGACCAAATATTTTTAGGGCAAAAGCTTGGATAAAAGTTGTTAGGGCGCCGTATTGAGTAAATGTATCTTTAAACAAGGTTTGACCTGACATAACGTCCATGGCTGGCTTAAAAAGAATGCCATCATGGTGGGGATCGGCGCCTATTGTGGAAAAATAACCAGCAATAATTAAGGTAGCCGAAAATATAAATACAGGAATAAATATGGCAAAAAATTTATTTAATTTCGGATCACTTTCCAATTTTTTTAGGTATTTGAAATATTTTAAAGGGTTAATAAATATGATTAGAAAGAGAAAAAGCGGTATAGAACTTTTAAATACTATTTTGTTAATATCGCTTTTTGGAACATAACTTAGATAGGTTTTAATTTTATTAATAACGAAGGGGAGAATTTGTTTTGGGTTTTGGGTTAAGTATGACTTGGAATATGAATATTTAGCTAGAAAGTTTTTGGACTTAGAATGAAGCGATATAGAATTATTTTGGGTGCCGGAAATCGATTCTATTTCAATTTGATATTCTTTATTTTGAGAATTGGTAATGATGGGAAAACCGAAAGTAAAATAATATTCAGGGTTAAATTGGTCAGTATTATATTTATTTTGGTAATACCAATTGGCAGAATTTTTTTCTTTAATTCGAAACCAAACCCAATCGCTGTTAATTTTTTGGTAATTGTTAAAGAAAAAAGCGGCTGTGCCTAAGTTGTTGTATTTGGCAGTAAATGTTAAATCAATTTTTTGTTTAGCCAACAATTTTTGATAATTTTGAGGTGGGAAATAGATTATTTTTTGAACTAAAACAGTGGCTTGTTGGTCATCTTCGCCTTGAGAACGATATTTGATGGTGGAATAACTCTGAAAAGCAAAGATGATTAGAGAAATTAAAATAGCAATTAAAAAAACAATTTTGTTCTTCACTATTCTTGATTGTACTCTACGATTGATTGAGACAAAAGAGACGATTTCTGGTATAAATCATTAGTGAAAAGAATTAATAAACTATCTATAGTGATCCCTGTTTACAACGAGGAAAAAACCATTGGAAAAATGTTGAAGAAAATTTATGAGGTTGATTTTGGAAAAATAAAATTAGAGATAATTGTGGTAAATGATGGATCTAAAGACGGTTCTTTAAAAGTGTTGTCTGATTTAAAGAATGAATTTCCAATTAAAATAATCAGTTACGCAAAAAACCGGGGTAAGAGTTGTGCTTTAAGAAAAGGTTTTAAACATGTGACTGGTGATGTGGTAACAATTCAAGATGGGGATATGGAATATGAGCCAAAAGATTTTGTAAAGATGTTAGCTAAAATGTCTGAAAATGGGGTCCAGGTTGTTTATGGATCAAGAAGATTGAATAAAGAAAATGTTCAATATTCTGGGTTGAGTTTTTATGCGGGTGGATTATTGTTAACCTATATGGCAAATATTTTTTATGGTGGTCATATTACTGACGAACCAACTTGTTATAAAATGTTTGAAAGCAAATTGTTGAAAGGAATTAAACTAGAGTCGAAAAGATTTGAATTTTGTCCTGAAATTACAGCCAAAGTTTTACGGAAAGGGGTAAAAATATATGAAGTGCCAATTTCTTATCATCCCAGAAATACTTCTCAAGGAAAAAAAATAAAATTAACGGATTTTTTTGAAGCGGTTTGGACTTTAGTTAAGTATCGTTTTGTTGAATAAATGGATACCAAGAATTTTAATATTGTTGATAAAATTATTGCCAAACTTAGGTTGAAACAGATAATTGGTTATGTTGAAGACGATGAGGTAATTTTAGATTTTGGCTGTGGAAGTAAATCGTTTTTACTTAACAGTGTAAGTTCAAAAATTAAATCGGGATTAGGTTTGGATTATGAAGTTAAAAACAAAAAAGAAGGTAATATTGAATATATTAATTATAAATTTAATGGAAATTTACCATTAAAAAATAAAAGTTTTGATAAAATATTTCTATTAGCAGTTTTGGAACATATAGAAACGGATAAAGCGAATGATTTGTTTTTGGAGTTTAAAAGAATTTTAAAAAATGATGGAAAAATTGTGTTGACAACGCCGACACCAAATAGTAAATGGTTGCTGGAGTTTTTGGCATATAAAATGAAATTGATTTCCATTCAAGAGATAAAGGATCATAAAAAGTATTACGATAAAGGTGAGATAAAAAAATTGGCAAAAGAATGTAAACTAAAATTAGTCGATTATAAATTATTTCAGTTAGGATTAAACAGCCGTGCAATATTGGAAAAAAATAATTAAATATTTTAATGTAGTTGCTTTGATGTTAGGTTTATTGATTCCTTTAGCATTATTTTTAAACCGCTTTTTAATTCCGGATATATCTTTTGATTCTGTTAATTATCATTTATACCTTGGATTTAAGGGTGTAAATTGGCAGAATAATCAGTTTGAATTTTACCCGACAGGTATACATAATTTTTCGACTATTTTAGATGTACCAGGATACGTTTTATCTGAGGTTTTTGGTTACAGATTGGGATCAATTGGCTCGTTAATATTTCTGTACTTATCTATATATGTAGTATATAAAATTTTTCGTTTATATAAACCTAAATTTAGTTTTTTGGACAAGTGGTGGTCTGGTTTAATGTTCATAAGTATGTTTTTATCATTTGAGTCGTTTCTTCAGATTGCGACATATTATGTTGATATCGAAGTGGCATTTTTAATGTTGGCTAGTATATATTTCCTGTTTAAGTATGAAAAAACTTGGAATATATTGGACTTAGTTTTGTCTTCGTTTTTTACTTCATTGTTTGTTTTGGGAAAAATGACAACTTGGTATTTTTTGTTTCCTTATTTCGGATATTTATTAGTAATTATATTTTGTAATAAAAAAAATAATTTCAAACAAAAAATATTTAAACTTTTATTAGCTGTATTTATTTCTTTATCTTTAATATTACCTTGGTTGTATAAGAATTATGTTTTAACAAATAGTCCTGTTTTTCCTTTTTATAATGGAATTTTTAAATCTGATTATTCTACTAAATATAATTTTTCACAAGTTATTTTTGGAGGTAGAAATACTTTTGAAAAAGTATTTTGGGGTATTGTATCTGTAAAATATCCAGTAAGGTTAGGTGAAGTACATGATTTGTTTACTGATTATAAGATTAATATTTATTTTATAACGTCACTATTGATTTTTATGTGGTCTTTGTTTAAAAGAAACGTTTTTTTGAAGAAATTTTCTGGTTTTTATCTTTTTACATATTTATGCTGGAGTTATTTTTTTGGTTATTTGAGATATGGATTAATTTTGGAATTTTTAGGAGGATTACTATTGATTATTTGGTTTGATGAGATGAAATCTATCAAGAAATATTTATTGATAATCCCTATAGTTTTGTTAATGATCCTTCAAGGAAAACGAATAGTGAATTTGAGCCTAGCTTATGATATTAGTTTTCGTCCGGGATATTTCTATAATAGAACTAGTTATCCAAAAGAAATAGTTAATTTTGGAAAAAATAAAATCCAAATTGATAAAAATATTGTAGATAAATATAAGCCAAATGTGTATTTAAATTGTGCTATCCCAGATATGACTTTTTATGTATTATCGGACTTTAATAATTTACCGGTATTTGATATTGACTCAAGAGCTTATAACGATTTAGTTTTAAACCCACAATATAATAAGGCATCAAAATCGAGGTTGGAGAATTATCTTGGAAACGAAAAAATTAGATTTGTGACTATTACTTCAAAGGATGGATTGGAAAATGGCTATACAGATTGTGTAAATAATTTAAAAAATAAAGGATATAAAATTTTGAATGAAGTAGTTTTGGATAATTTTTTGGGATATAAAGGACAAAAAATAGTGTATATTTTTGGAGAATATCCCTTATAATTTTTTAAAAATCATTTCCTAACCATAGAAATAGCCTTTTTTTAGGGTTAATTCTTTTCTAAAAACACTGGCAAGGTATGAAATTTCTTTTTGATTAGTATATTTAATATTTCGGCCTTTAAAGTCATATTGAGTTTCAAACCAACGCCAATCATCGGGCCACTTGCCAATATGAAGGGTTTTAAAACCGTTTTTTATAAATAGATTTTCAATGGTGTCTTTAGTTAGTTTTTGAATATGCCCGCCGCCTTCAGCGTGAATTAAGTGGTAAAAGATGTCGGTAAAATTGGTTGATTCAGGAAATCCAATATATATCAAACCATTTTTTTTGATAAGTTTACTGATGCCTTTTATTAAATTTGCAGGCGATTTGACATGTTCCAAAACATGATTGGCCACTACCATATCAAATTTATTAATTAAGTTAATTCTCTGGTGAATAAAATGGTTATTACCTTGATATATTTCTAAATTTGAAAATCGGTTTAGACGATTAAGCTTTGAGGCGTCATATTTAAAAATAGTGACATTTTTGGGTACTATTTTAGGGAAAAAGTTTAGATCACAGCCAGTTATCTTGGTGTTTGTATCGATCTCTGACCACCATTGGCTGCCATTTGGTCCGGTGCCAACATCAAAAATATTTTTTCTATTTTTTAAGTACTTTTCTATACCTATGTATTTGCTCTGCATTATATTTTAGAAATTATATAAATAATTTTTTGACTGGTGGTGCCATTACCAAAAGGATTTTTCCATGAGTGTTTAATCTTTAGCATTTTTCGGGTGGCGGATAGAATATTTGAATATTGGAGGCCTGTAACAAGGTTGGCGCCGACATCGATTGTTTCAGGGCGTTCAGTGTTGTCTCTGAGCGTAATACAGGGAACTTTTAATATGCAGGCTTCTTCCTGAATACCTCCGGAGTCCGTAAAAATTAGTTGGGCATTTTTTTCCAGCGACAGCATTTCTAAATATCCTACCGGAGCAAGAACGTTAAAAATATTTGTATCAAGTTTTATATTGAAGATATCTATTTGTTTTTTGGTTCTTGGATGAACAGGAAAATATATTTTAAAATTATATTTTTTGGAAATGTTGGTTAGGGCGTTAATTATTTTTTGAAGATTTTCTTTGTTATCAACATTACTGGGACGATGTGCTGTGAGTAAAAAATATTTTTCGTTGTTAAAATGCTCAAATTCTTGATGGTCTTTTATTAATTCCAAATTTTGAAGAATGGCATCGACGATGGTATTACCAACTATAAATATTTTTTGGGAATCAGTTCCTTCCTTTATTAAAATATTTTTTTGAGTTTCAGTGGGAGCAAAAAGGGTGTCAGAAATATGATCGGTTTTGATTCGATTTATTTCTTCTGGCATACTTTTATCATAAGAACGGAGACCGGCTTCAATGTGAGCGACTTTAATACCTAATTTGTGGGCGATTTCGGCTCCAGCTAAAACAGTATTGGTGTCTCCTTGAACTAAAACCCAATCTGGCTTTTCAGTTTCTAAAATATTTTTAGATAATTTTTGGATTAAGGATATTGTTTTGATTCTGCTTTGGGAACCGATGTTGAGATTATATTTAGGCAGAGGAAGTTGTAATTCTTTAAAAAAAATTTCATCCATTTCAGGACTGTAATGTTGATTGCTGTGGATTATAAAGTAATCTATTTTTCTTTTCTGAAGTTCCCGAACTATAGGTGAAAGTTTAATTATTTCTGGTCTGGTGCCTAGAATTATGGCTATTTTCATTTTAGTTCCTTCCGATATTGATGAGCTATCCATTTAGTATGCCATTTATCTTCAAATTTCTTTTTATTAGCTTCAAAAAGATCGATGTATTCTTGAGAAACAATTTTTTTAAATGAGGCGCCGCCGAAATGATGAATAAAGGCATCATCGGCGCAAAGAATCTGATAGCCGGCTTTTTTGATTCGATAACAATAGTCGTCGTCTTCGAACATGCCCCGACCGAAGCGTTCGTCTAATTCCCCTATTTGATCGTAAACATGTTTTGGACAAATCCAACAAAAGGCAGCCAGATTTCTTAAGTCCATGGTTTCACCCCAATGTTTTGAAGTATATTTATGTACTCTCTTTTCCATTTGTTTTTGATTGGTGTGGTCGTATTCAATATCAATTTTTGCTTCGTTGCCGATGCTATTGGTGACAGGACCAACTAATCCAACATTACTTTTATTTACATGGAACACCAATCTTTCAATCCATCCTGGAGTGGCAAGAATATCATTATTGAGCAAAACAATATAATCCCCGGTGGCCAGTCTAGTGCCGATGTTGTTACCTTTAGCAAAGCCATAATTTTCTTTGTTTAAAATTAATTTGATTTCCGGATTGTTTTGATATTTTTTAAGCATTTTGACTGTATCTGGCTGAGAGGCATTATCAACAACAATAACCTCTTTATTTGGATAAAAAGATCTGTTTAAAACAGTGTCAATGCTGTCTTTTGACATTTGAGTGCCGTTATAAGTAAGAATGACAACGCTTACCTTTTGAAAAAAAGTGTTTAGATGTTTAGATATTTCTTTGGCTTTATCGGTCCATTGGTTTGATAAGGCAATTTCTTTTCGAGAGTTTAGTTTATCTGTTTTTTCTTTTAAGGCCAAATCAATGTTCTCTAAAAAATTGGTATGGGTCTTGGAAAGGTATAGAAGTGACTGATATTTTTTTAATTCAGGCAGATAGGTGCTGACAACTGCTTTGCCTTGAGAGAAATATTCATAAATTTTAACAGGATTGGTGGCCTTGATTAAGGGATTTATTTTGAAGGGAATTAATGAAACATCAAAAGCTTTTAAATAGGCAGGAATTTCTTGATACTTTTTCTCGCCTAATAATTTTATATTGGAATATTTTTTAGCTAATTTTGTAATTTTAGGATTAGATACCTCGCCGATAAGGACAATTGAATCTTTATTATATTTTTTAGCGACTTTTTCAAGTAAGACGGTGTCAAACCAATTTGATAAAGCGCCATAATAGCCGATAATCGGGTGAGTAAGATTATTAATGTCTGGGGGAGTAATTAATTTATTAAAGACAAAGTCTTTAAGATTTACGCCATTGCCAATAAGAATGTTTTGGTTTGAGGTTAGGGTATTGAGATGTTTTAATAAAAATTCTGAGGTGCAAGTATTAAATTTGGTAATATTGGCGAGAATTTTTTCTTTATTAATATTTTCCTGGGAAGTTTCTGAGAAACCAGAGTGATTATCCATACAGTCGTAAATCAGTGGCATTGATAATTTTTGAGCCAAATCAGTCCAAAAGGGATGCTCAATAATAGCCACAGGATTAATTATTTTGGCTTTGTTGATTAGAGTTTTAATTGATCCCAACATTATTTTTACGTCTTTTGGTGTACAAGAATCATTGTAAATAAAATGTTTAGCTGAAGAAGAAATTTTAATTCTATATAAATTTTGGTCTATTTTTTCGGTTTCAATGGCTTGAAAGCCGTTGTGAGATGGTAACTGAGGAATAAATTCATGTTCAATGAAAAATACGCGGTGGCCTAATTTTGATAACTCAGTGGCCAGTTGTTGAGGCCGTTGAAAACGAAAATTCCAGGAAATTAAACCAAAAATTAATATATCGTGTTTTATTTCTTTGGGTTGTTCTCTAATTGATTTTTTCCATTCTTGTTCCAGAGCATAAGAAATTTGGTTTCTTTTGTTAAAAATAATTATCCTTGATAAATATCGTAATATTCGTTTTCGTTGTTTAATTGGAAATAGTGAGATGAACATTTTTATGGGATGTTTAAATATTGCTTTAAGTATTTTATAACATTTCCAAGGGAATGATTGTTGAATCTTTATCATTTTTTGATATAGATATTGGTTGCTTTCCTTTTCGTGGGCTAGTTCTTGAGCGAGAAAGTTAATATTATCAAAGTACTTTTCTAACTTAGTTTTTGTTTTAGTGGTCACTTTTTTAGTAGTTTTTTAATCCTGTTGTATATTGGCCAAAGTTTATATAACTTGGAGTCTTTGATTTTAGTGAGTTCTTTTTTAAGATTATTGTTTTCTTCTGATAGTTTATTAATTGTTTTTATATGTTTTTTTAATTTGGAATTAAAAGAATATTTTGATAAATCGCCATATTTATTTTGAGGTTTAAGTTTGGAAATGTTGTTATTTGGGTTATTCTGGATGTGACAGACAAGACTTATTGTTTTAGGTAAAATTGGGCTAAATAATTGGTTTGATAGTTTACTTAATTCTAGTAATTCCACTAGTGATAAATGAAAATATTTTTTCGAAATTTGGTCATATTTTAAATATTCACTAGATTTACTAAATTGTTCTATTGGTTCATTGATATAAGTATGTTGGACAATATATGACATTAATTTGTCTATATTGTTTTTTTGCGGTAAGTCACCTTGTTGATTTTGGATTTTTTTGCCTTTTATAAAAAAGGACAACAAATAGATGTTGTCAAAAGACTTGATAAATTGGCAGTTATCTATTTTAAAACTATATTTGTTTAACAACCTGATTATTTCATTGAAAGAAAATACGGTTTTGTGATGAACCTGTGAAAAGTATGTAGGGTTGAAAACAGCTAGTAATTTTTCAGAGTTAAAATAAGGAATATCAAGAAAAAGTTTTCCGTCTGGTTTTAGTATTTTAGAGATATTTTTTAGTAGTAGATTTGGATTGTCGACATGTTCAATGACATCCATGCAATATACTTCGTCAAAAGTATGTGCTTTGAGGGACATGCTTAATGCATTCATGACGAAAAATTTGCTTTTTGGATATAGTTGTTGGCAATTATCGATAAATTCTGCTGAAATATCTATTCCGGTAACACAGCCTCTTTTTTGAAGTTGGGCAATTTTTGCTCCACGACCACAACCGACGTCAAGAATTTTTTTCATAATTTTTTAATCATGACAAAGCCAGAATGATGGTGTTTTTCAATATATAACAAAGTAATAAATCATAGTTATTTTTTCCATGTAAATATTTTAGAAAAAAAATTATTAGGAGTAGGTGATAGTAGTAGTGATGAATTATTTCGTTGTGTTAGACAAAGTCCCGGCCATAGAGGAATCCTAAAAGTGGAAAATTTGGAATTTTTTTTGAGTTTTCGATGATAATAATTTTTTATACCAAAATCATATCCGAAAGTACTTTTATCAACTAAAACATCATGAAATAATATTATTCCATTTGGACTTAGTAGGGAAGAAAATTTTTCAATGTATAATTTGGCACCTTCGTTCCAGTCTAATATTCTTGGACTGCCATATGTGTAATCTCCAATATTTTTTTGATATTTTTTATCAACAATTTTGTTTGTATACGGAATATCAGATGCTTTTACTTTTTGATTTGTAAATTTACTACTAATAAACATTTTTTAATTAAATATTTTTAAGAGTTTGGTATTCAGTGTATTTAAGTAAAACGATTTTAAATCATTTTTTATTGTCAGAAAGATACTCTTGGATGATATTTTTAGGATCGCCTTCGGAAATTATTCTGTGATGGTTTAGATAAATAACTCTGGTGCAGAACTTTCCGACCTGGGGCATGCTATGAGAAACAAAGACAATAGTAATGTTGTTGTCTTTTTTATACTCGTTCATTTTTTTAAAACATTTGGCCTGAAAATCAGTGTCGCCGACGGCGAGAATTTCATCAACTAGTAAAATTTCAGGGTGAACATGAATGGCGATGGAAAAGGCCAAACGCATATACATACCGGAAGAATAATGTTTGACCGGCTGATCAATAAATTCCGAAATTTCAGAGAAATCAATTATATTTTGGAGATTTTTATCAATTTCTTTTCTTTTTAAGCCAAGAATAGCACCGTTGAGATAAATGTTTTCGCGGCCGGTTAATTCAGGATGCATGCCGGCACCTAATTCAATAAGAGGGGAAACTTGACCTTCAACAGTGACTTTACCAGAACTTGGGGACATCACGCCGGCGATTAGTTTAAGAATGGTGGACTTGCCAGAGCCGTTAGGACCGATAATACCTAGTACTTCACCTTTTTTAACTTCAAAACTTAAATTATCTAGTGCGGTAAAACCAGTGGTGGTATCTTCCCCTTTTAATAAGGCTGGTAAAAATTCTTTGAAAGTTTTTTGATTTTGTAAAGAAAACTTTTTGGTAACATTTTCAAATTTAATAACAGTATTGTCCATATTAAATATTGTCCGCAAAGATTTTTTCGCGGGATTTAAAATAAGCGAGACCAAGCAGGAGAATAATAAATGAGAGGAGCAAGGCAATTAAAAGGCTGGAATAATTGGGAGCTCCCCCACCCAAAATAGTTTGACGGTAGGCATTGATAATGACAGCCATAGGATTTAATTGAAACAAAATTCGATATTTAGCAGGAACTAAATCAGCCGGATAGAAAACCGGGGTGGCATACATCCATAAAAGGATAATCATATTTAAAAGATATTGGATGTCGCGGTAGATAAGATTGGCAGCAGCAAAAAATAAAGAAAGACCAATAGTAAAAATTTGTTGAATAAAAAATATGGGAATTATCCAGAGAATGTTGGCATTAATTGGCAGACGATAGGCAATCATATAAACAATCAGAATAATGCTCGCAAAAAGGAAATCAACAATTTTGGCAATAATTGTCGATAAAACTAGAATAGTTCTCGGGAAATAAACCTTGGTGATCAGCGAAGCGGAGCCGACCAGCGAGGCACAGGCGGAGCTTAAAGAACCGGCAAATAAATTCCAAGGCAGCAAAGCGACAAAGAGAAAAACGGAATAAGGAATGTTACCGGCGGCATTGGTGGGGATGCGTAAAATTATGGAAAAGGCAAAACTCATAACCAACATTTGAGCCAGTGGATTCAAAATTACCCAAAAATAGCCTAAAATTGATTGTTTGTAGCGGGCTTTGACTTCCCGGCCAACCATTTGCCACAGCAATTCGTGCCATTTGATGACGTCTTTGAATTCCTTAATTAAGGGCAACATGAGTTTATTATAAAGCAAAATTTATTTTAAACCAGAAAGGTACCAGTCGATGGTTTTTTGTAAACCGCTTTTTAAATCTGTTTTGGCTTGAAATCCAAATTCTTTTAAGGCTTTGGAAGTGTCAAGGCAGCGTCGGGGCTGGCCGTCGGGCTTGGTTTTGTCCCAAATAATTTGGCCTTTAAAGCCAACTAGTTTATTAATGGTACTAACTAGGTTTTTTATAGTTATTTCTGTACCGAAGCCAATATTAATCGGTTCTGATTGATTGTATTTTAGGGTGGCAGAAACAATGGCCCGGGCAGCATCTTCAACATAAAGAAATTCACGGCTGGCAGTACCAGTTCCCCAAACTGTTATGGAGGCATCATGATTTTTTTTAGCTTTCACAGCTTTTTTTATGAGGGCAGGGATGACGTGTGAGGAGCTAGGATCGAAGTTATCGCCCGGACCATATAAATTGACCGGCAGTAAATATATCGCGTTAAATCCATATTGCTGTCGATAGGCTTGGGCTTGAACTAAAAGCATTTTTTTAGCCAAACCATAGGCAGAATTAGTTTCCTCTGGGTAGCCGTTCCATAAGTTTTCTTCTTTAAAGGGCACTGGAGTGAATTTCGGATAGGCGCAAACAGTGCCAATGGCCACAAACTTTTTAACATTGGCTTGACGGGCCGCCTCCATTAATTGAGCGCCCATAATTAGATTGTCATAAAAGAGCTTTCCTGGAATTTGCTGGTTTAAACCGATACCGCCGACTTTAGCGGCTAAATGGATAACTATATTTATGTCTTTAACGGCTTTTTGGCAATCTTTTAGTTTAGTAAAGTCAAATTCTTTTTTAGTTGGTGTAAAAATATTTTGAGGTAAAAATCCACATTTTATTAGTTCTTTTTTGACAAATTGACCTAAAAATCCATTTCCACCGGTTAAAAGAATTTTTTCAGTCATTTAAAAATTTTGCCAACCGTTAACTTTAGCTTCATTTTCTAAATCAAATTTAACCATTAAAGCAACCAGTTCTTCAAATGTAGTTTTAGATTCCCATTTGAGAATTTTTTTGGCTTTAGAGGCATTACCTTGTAAAAAATCAACTTCGGCGGGGCGAAAATATTCCGGATCAATTTCGATTAACACTCGGCCATTTTTTTTATCAATCCCCTGTTCGCTGAGGCCTTTTCCCTGCCAGATAATATCAATATCAACATTTTTAAAAGCTAAAACAGCAAATTCACGGACACTGTGGCTGACACCGGTAGCAATAACAAAATCGTCGCCTTGTTTTTGCTGAAGCATTAACCACATGCTTTCAACATAGTCCTTGGCATAGCCCCAGTCACGTTTGGCATCTAAATTTCCTAAATATAATTTTTCCTGTTTACCCAATTTAATATTGGCGACTGCCCGAGTGATTTTTCGAGTCACAAAAGTTTTACCCCGGCGGGGCGATTCATGATTAAAAAGTATGCCGTTACTAGTAAAAAGTTGGTAAGATTCACGATAATTTTTAGTGATCCAATAGGCAAAAACTTTAGCGCAGCCATAGGGTGAACGAGGATAAAAAGGGGTGTTTTCGTCTTGAGGACTGACCAAAACCTTGCCAAAAATTTCACTGCTCGAGGCTTGATAAAATTTGGCTTGGGGATAGCCATTCCGAATGGCCTCAAGTAATCTTAAGGTGCCTAATCCAACAATATCGGCCGTATATTCGGGTATTTCGTAGCTAACTCGGACATGGCTTTGAGCGGCTAAATTATAAATTTCGTCTGGTTTTAAATCCCGAATTAGTCTATCGAGTACGGTAGCTTCGGCAAGATCACCATAATGCAAAAATAAACGATGATTTTTAGTATGTGGATCTTGGTATAAATGATCAATTCGATTGGTGTTGAAATTACTGGATCTTCGGACAATGCCATGAACCTCGTAGCCTTGGTTTAAAAGGAATTCGGTCAAATAGCTGCCGTCTTGGCCAGTAATACCAGTAATTAGGGCTTTTTTAGTTTTCATTAGCTTTAGATTATTATATATCATAGTGGATGGGATATAATTTGAGCAATATGAAAAATATTAAGGTTTGTACAATAGGCGGCGGAACCGGAATGCCAGTGATTAATGAAGCTTTAGTCAAAGCTGGTTTTGAAGATATTAAATCAATTGTGACTACTTTTGATAACGGCGGCGATACCGGTCGTTTGCGGACTGATGAGCGCGGTCAGGTATTGGCTACTTCGGATTATTGGCGTTCCTTAATTTCACTTTGGAAAGATGGTGAACAGAAAAAAATCTGGGAAGATATGCTGCGTTATCGTGATGGTCGAAGCCGGAATTTTGGCAATACTTTTTTTCAATTTATGTCGGAAAAATCCCGCGGTTTGGCTAAGGTTGATGAGTTATTTAAAAAATTAACTTTAGCCGATTTAATGGGAAAAGTTATTCCGGTATCTTTATCTCCTGCTGATATTTGTTTTGAAACTAAAAGTGGTAAAAGTTATTGCGGGGAACATTATCTTGATGATTTAAGAATGTCAAAAGATTTTGTTAAAAAAATTTGGTTAGAACCAGAAGTAGAGGCTAATCCTGAGGCGATTATGGCGATTACAGAAGCGGACTTAATTATTGTTTGTCCAGGTAGCGTCTATGGCTCTTTAATTACTAATTTTTTAGTTAAAGGAATAAGCGAGACTTTTATCAAAAGTAAGGCAAAAAAAATATTAATGGTGGATATAATGCAATCGGCTAATGAAGGGGAGATTGTGGGTCAATCGGAATATTTAGAAGTCTTTAAAAAATATTTGAGGGTTGATTTTGATTTGTTGTTAATGGCTGATTTAAGTAAACTTGACCAGAAAAAAATGAAAAAAGTTTTGGATTTTTATAGTTTAGAAAATTCTAAACCAATTGAATATATTGATGAAAATAAAAGTATTAAGACTGTTTTAGCGGACATTGCCACTATTGATGAAGTTAATTGGCGGCTGAGACATAGTAAAGTAAAATTGGCTAAATTTTTTGCTAAAATGGATTTATGTCTCAAAAAAGATTAAAGAAATTAAGACAAGTGGTAAATGTTTCTGAAGCTAAAACTGAGAAAGTTTTTTTGCCTAAATTTTGGGAAATAATTAAAAAGAATTGGATATTTTTAGTAATTATTTCAGTTTTAGCAATCGGAATTTATGCCAACGGAATGAGTGGGGCTTTTGTATCTGATGATTATGCCACAATAACCCAAAATCCCAAGATAGGTGACTTTTGGTACACCATGACCCAAGATAAGGGTTTTGCAAATTCGATGCATATGTCGAATTATTTTATTTATAAAATTTTTGGTTACGGTAGTCCTGTTCCCTATCATGTTTTGTCTTTAATTTGTTTTTTGATTTTTAATATAATTGCCTATGTATTGATTAAATTGATAATCGATAATGACTTAGTGGCTAAAACGGCCATGCTGATTTTTGTATTTATGCCAATTCATGTTGAGGCGGTGAGCTGGATATCAGGCAGGATTTATTTAATTTTGGGAATATATATTTGTTTATCGTTAATTCAATTTATTTATTACCTTGATGATGGGAAATATAAACATTTAATCTGGAGTGGGTTGTGGTTTTTGTTAGCTTTTGAAACTGACAAACCCAGACCTTTTGGAGCCATTTTGTTAATGGGATGGTACTTAATATTTTTAGGATGGAAAAAGGTTAAAGATCGTTTATCTAAATTATTATGGCCGTCAGTTTTGGTATTGGTTGTTTTAATTTTGGTGGCTTGGCCATATATTAATCAAAGAATAAATGTCGTTAACTCTGGCTATAATGCTTCTGATAGTGTTTTTTATAATCCTTTTTTTCAGTATCCTACAGCAATACCTAACTATTTGCAGTTATTGTGGTTTCCGGCTGGTTTAACTTTATATCACACCATGTATGTTTTGCCTATTTGGTTAAATTGGGTGATTACAATTAATTATTTGGCTTTGATTATCTATTTTTATTTCAAAGATAAAAGGTATTTTTGGACATTAGGTTTTATTTTTGTTTCTGTATTCCCTTCTATGTCGCCGATAAAAGTTAGTTGGCTCGTAGCGGAAAGATATATGTTTTTAGGATCTTTGGGTTTTGCCTGGTTTGTGGCTTTACTATTAGGCGACCACTGGAAAAAGTTTAAAATTGTTATGCCGGTAATTTTGGGTGTTTTGATAATTTATTACGGAATAGTTATATATATTAGAAATATTAATTGGCAATCGAATCATAATCTTTGGGTAAATACTTGTCAGGTGTCACCCAACAGTCATAATGCTTGGAATAATATTGGTGATGATTACGATAAATTGAAGGACTATACCAACGCAGTAAAAGGATTTACCCAGTCGGTAATGGTTAAACCAAACTATGCTGATGCCTATCATAATCGGGCTAATATCTTCTTTAAGACCGGAAATTTAGATTTGGCAAGAGAATCCTATCAAGTGGCATTAAGATTCGAACCAACCTTATACCAAACCTATTTAAGTTTGACTCAAATTGATTTGATGCAAAAAAATGCCAGTCAGGCTTTAGCTGATGCTTCAAGTGCAGTAAAGTTACAACCAAATGATCCCCAATCGAATTATATTTTAGGAATTGTGAGTGCTCAAATCGGTCGTTTAGATGACGCTAAAAATATTTTTATGAAAATTTTATCGGTTTATCCCGACTACACTCCAGCTTCGGAAGCTTTAAATCAAATAGAAAGTCTGATTAACTCTTCTCAAAGTAAATTAAAATAGTTTCATGATCAAATAGTTTAAGAAGAGGATAAATTAACCTTAGATATGGCTTTTTTTTAAGTGACCAAAAAAGATCTAAAGGAAATTCAAAGGGAAGATAATATATTTTTAAATGTTTAGTTTTGGGAAAAAGTTTCCTGATATTTTGATCGTTTGGTAAAAAAAGATGACGCGGAGGATCAAGATGAAACCATTTATTTTGAGCAATTTTAAAGGCTAGTGAATTGGTGTTGGGAATAGAAATTAAAATATGACCGTGTTTTTTGAGTAAAGAAAGGGATTTATTAATGGCTTGGCGGGGGTTGGAAAAATGTTCTAAAGAATGCCAAAAGGTAATCAGATCATATTTTTGAGTAAAATGATGTTTTAAATAATCATCTTTGATAGTTTTTATATCAGAACTTAAAATTGGATTTAAATCGATACCAGTGGCATTAATAGTTGATGAAAGAGATTTTAAAAAGTCGCCTTGACCGCAGCCGACATCTAAGAGAGAAATGTTGTCCGGAATAAAGTATTTTTTAAAGAGAAATGAAATTTTTTGCCATGTTTTACCTAAAAAACTATTTTTAATTTGATAATTTTTGGGATAATATTTTTGATAATAGTTTTTATCAACTTTGATAATAGGAAAAATGCAGCCGCATTTAAGGCATTTTTTAAAGATAAATTTTTGAGAATCTAATTTATGGCGACCATGGAAATTAGTCGCTGAAAATAAAGTGAGGTTTTTTTTAGATAAGCAAAGTGGACAAGTCATCGTGTTATTATTAGCTAGTTTAACTTATTTATGAAAAAAATAAATATTGGAAGCGGTCCAATTTCAGCTAAAGGCTGGATTAATTATGATTGGGGTTTATTGCCATTTTTAGGGAAATATAGATTAACATCTATATTTGTTAAATTAGGGATTTTACCCAAGAGTTACGATTGGAAGTGGTCAAAATTAGAATTGGTGGATATTAGGAACAAATGGCCAATTTCAGATTCAACAGTAGATTTTGTCTTTTGTTCTCAGGTTTTGGAACACTTTAATCCGGATGAGGGAGAAAAAATTATTAAAGAAATTTACCGGGTTTTGAAAAATGGCGGTAAATTAAGGTTATCTATTCCGGATTTTGAAAAAATTTCTAATTTTTATCTTGATGAACACAAAATTAATGAAATAAATGAAATTTTATGGGGTTATAGAAAACAGGAATACCAGGGTATTATGGGCAAAATTAAAAAGTTATTTATCAGAGGTCATAACTGGTTTTATGATAAGGAAAGTATGAAAGAATTACTGAAAAATAATGGATTTATTAAAATAAAATTTTTTAAAAGAACAAGAGGCACTGTTCCCGATTTAAATAAATTAGAACTTGAAGAACATGAAATAACTAGTTTATATTTGGAAGCGGTGAAATCAGGCTAGATTGATAACAATTTTTCGGTCGATTAATCTTTGATTAAAATACAGTTTATATTTGTCGGTGATTTTCCGTAAAATTGATGGTGGAATAATTAAAGTGGTGAGAAAGAAAAACCAAAAACGATAATTCAGTAAGTTTTTAGGGTTATAAATAATTAGATTCTTTACTTCGTTAAAATATGAAGAAAAATTGCCGTAGTTTCTGATTTGAACTAGGCCGACGAAATTTTGGGCGATAAATTCTTTAATAATTTTTTGGCGGAATTTATCATATTTTTTTTCGGAGAAGATTTTTTCAATCATTTCTCGCCAACAAAGCATGGGGGAACGAATGTAAATATTGGTACGGGTAAGACTAGTACCGATTCTGACAGCCAGGGGATATTTTTTGATAAAAATAACGGGATGAGTTTTTAAAATATTTAGCCAAGGATAGGCGTGACTTATCCAACGTTCGGGATCAAAATCAATGGTCATTAAGTCGCGACGGTAACAAAGACAGGAAACTTGATCAAGGGTGGAAAGAAGTAAGAGAATTTTATCAAAAGAGCTCTTTTCTGAAACTAGCAAATCGTTTTTGGAATTAGTAGTTAATTTCAAACGAACAGGTATTTTATAATCGTCAACAAACCAATAATAAGGACGAGTTAGGGCGCCCGCATTTGGATATTTAATTAAGGCATCGTGGTACCACTTTAAAGTGTTTTTATCGATCAAATCGTCGCCGGCTAAGATAAATAGATATTTACCACGACAATCTTTTATGCCTTTGTTAAGATTTCCTGGATAACCCAAGTTATGTTTGTTGCCATAAACTTTAAGACGTTTATCTTTATAGTTTTGGGCAACCTTAAGACTTTGATCTTTGGAACCGTCGTCACGAACAATAATTTCAAAATCCTTAAAGGACTGATGAACAACACTGTCTAGAGCCGCTTTTAAAGTTTTTTCGTGGTTATATGAAGGAATATAAACGCTAAAATATGGGATCTTCATTAAGAATTTTGGAGAATTTGTTTAATAATGTCGGCAGAACGGGAATCCCAAGACCAATGATTTTCAATTAAATCAACAGCCTGTTGGGAATACTTAGAATAAAGTTTATCGTTTGTGGTTAATTTAATGATATTATCGGCAAATTCATCGAGATCAAAACATTTAGTTTTGATTAAACCCTGAGGGTAATAGCTAATTAAGGCTTCAAGGTCAAAACAAACGCCAGGAAGACCCCAGGCCATGGCTTCGGCAGTGGCCATACCGCCACTATCGTAGGTAGCAGGATGAATGGCAATAGCTGATTCCTGAAAGATTTTGAATTTTTCCGGACCGTCAACAAAACCAAAAAGAGTAATATTTTTGGAAAGACCGAGTTTTTTAATTTTTTTCTTAATGTCAGACAACAGCTGACCATTGCCGATCATAGCTAGTTGATACTTTGGAAATTTATTACAGACTCTTTTCCAGATATCAATGAGTTCCAAAACACCTTTTTGGTAATGGAGGCGACCAATAAAAACGGCATTAAATTTTTTATTTTTTAAGGAAGGTTGATGTTTTTTGAGATAAAGATGGGAAGGTTTTATATCAACACCCCCACGAACCACCACAATTTTGTCTTTATTTCTTTTTGAAGATAAGAAAAATTTGATATCAGGATCTGAGGTAACACAAACTATGTCAGCAAAATGATAGACCAGAAAAAAACTTAATTTTTGAGTTAACCAATAATAAAATCCAGTTAAAAAGCGACCGATAGAAATCCGATAAGGATTATTTTTTTGCCAAGGTTTGGGGGCAAATAAGTAAAAGCCGGCAACCCAGGTCATATTAGGATATAGAAGCTTTAATAAAAATGCGGGCAGAAGGTCTGGATAAAAATCAGAGGCGGAATAGATATGAGTATAGTCTTTTAATTGAGAACGATATTTAAAAACTGCCGTAATACCAGCAAAAGTGCGTTTTATGGCGTGGAGAAAATAGTTAAAATTAGAATAAACTTGAAATTTAGCTTTTTTGGGTGAGGAGAGAAAGACTTTAACTTTATCGGTGGCATGATATTTGGCCAGTAAATCGGCACCTTCACCGGTGGCTAAAAGCCCTGAAGGATATTTTTGACTCCAATTTCTGACTAATTCTATTAAAATACGGTCACCACCACTTAAACCGGAGTCTGTTAAATTATTGTTCGAGACAAAAAGTATTTTTATCATCAGATAATGTATTATAAAGAAATGTTTGTTAAAGAAAAGTATTTGATTTGCGTTGATTGTCAGGGTTCTTTAAGTAAAAGTGGTAATTTTTTAATTTGCCAAAAATGCGGTAGAAAATATAAATATAGTAATGGAATTTTAGACTGTATCGGAGAAATGGCAGAAGAAAAAATTTTTTCTCAAAAAAAATGGGACATTTTTTATAAAAATTGGCAAGGCAAAGGTAAGGTTGATGAAGAATATGAAAAATCATTACCAATTTTTCAAAAATATGGTGTCGAACAGATCCTAAAATATTATAAAGTTAATAAAAAAACTATATATTTTGAATTAGGTTGCGGTACTTTTACCATTGGCAGTCTTTTGGCAAAGGAATGTAAGCTGGTAATTGGGATTGATTTTTCTATGCCAGCTTTAAAAATTGCCAAGAAAATTATGGACAATAACGGCATAAAAAATTATCTTTTAATTCGCGGCGATATTTTTAAAATTCCTTTAAAAGATAAGACAGTAGATTTACTATATGGCGGCGGGGTAATTGAACATTTTAAAGATACTAGCGGTTGCATAAGAGAATTTGCCAGAATAATGAAAAAAAATGGGATAGCACTTAATGCTGTTCCTTTTCTAAATATCGGTTCATTAACTTATCGACAGCTTTGGGGAAATATTCCCGACTTTCCAATAATTAAACAGTTAGCAGAATGGATACATTTAAAATTATTGAAGGGTAAACATATGTATTTTGGTTATGAATTGTCTTTTACAAGATTAAAACTTAAAAAATTACATCTAAAGTATGGTTTTAAAAAGATTAAATTTGTTAGATTAGACTGTGAAATAATGTTGGGATTTTTGCCTGTAATAGTTAGACCAGCAGCAAGATATTTGGCGGAAAATTGTTCTTGGTTTTGGCCAATGATGTTGGTGGTGGCTAAAAAATGATTATTGACGCCATTCAAGACGATTGACAGATTTGAGTAGATGTAACTTGTATTTTAGTGTTACGGTAAAATATATCCACCAGGTAAGCCAGCAAGCCAGAGGATGAAAAAACCAGGCAGGATCTGGTTTTCTAAAAAAGCCCCTAAATGAATCAAAAAGAGTCGGAAGAATTAATAGACTATATAAACTAAAAGATAAAATATGATTAGAACTTGACCATTGGTATTGACGAAATTGTTGAAAATTATAGTAATCGGCAAGACGGCGTTGCTGTTTTTTGATGAATTTGGAAAGCGATGATTCACAAAAAGTGTGAATAATGCCGACTTTAACTTTAGCGAAGTAAAGCGGTTTGGGAGCCATAGCTAAAATATCAATATCAAAAAGATAATCGCCTTTGAAAAATTTGATGATGAAATCTTTTTTGAAAATTGTACCATTTGCACCGATAGTAGGGATATTTCGATTGTCATCAATACTAATTTTTAAATATTCATGTTTATCTATAGTTGTTAGTTTTAGGTTGGTCCATTTTTGACTAAGATAACTAAAGCGGTCATAGTTACCGTTAAAAAAGGCATAAGGGTCATTGGCACCTAAGAGAGCGGAATATCGTTCAATAAAGCCAGAATTTTTTCGATAGGTAAAAGAAATCGGCTCACTGCCAATAATTTTTGGGTCTTTAAATGGCAGCATCATTTTAGTCAGCCAATCTGGTGATGGCAGGATATTGTCGGAGTCAATTAGAGCGATAAATTCGCTTTGTGATTTTTTCAGACCTAGGGCTTTTGCCGCCTCGGCAGTTTTTAAAGGATTGTTGATAATTTGGCAATGAAATTTGTGAGCAATTTTTAAGGTATTATCGGTGGAGCCGCCATCAACAATTAGAATCTGATATGAAGAAAAGTCCTGTTTAATAATTGATTTAAGACATTTAGACAAAACTTTAGCCGAATTTAGGGTAGGAATAATAATACTAAGTTGTGGGGAAATCGCGGAGTTTTTCAATGTATTTGACAGCATAAGTGGCAAAAAATTTAATATCGTCTAAATTTCTGATAGAGCTTATTTTACGCCATAAAAATTTGGGAGTTAAAACACCATAAAAAAGTTCTCTAACTAGTTTTAGCTGAGTTTCCTGGTTAATTGATGACTTCATTATTGGTTGTCGCATATCATAATAATCCCAATTTTCGGTTAAAAGTAGATTATTTTTTTGACAGTCAGCAAAAAGCGGGGTTCCAGGATAAGGAATGATAATGGTGGCCTGCATAGAATCGGCCAGACCTTCTTTAAATAAATGCCGGGCCTCATAGAGAGTATTTTGGGCATCTTTAAGTTTTTCCCAGGGATAACCAATCATAATAGTGATATGTGGTTCAAGACCAGCATTTTTGGCCATAATTAAGGTATTTCTAGCGTCAGAGACCTTGGTATTTTTGTTAATCTTATTCAGCGTTTGCTGATTACTGGATTCCAGACCGTATAAAATAAAGCGAAAACCGGCTTGAGCCATCAGATTATATTGTTCCTGGTTAAGGGCGCCAAAGCGCATGTTGCAGCCTAGAACAACTTTTTTGTTCAATCCCCTGTCGATTAATTCATGACAAAGATCGTTTAGCCAGGGGCCAATAGGCAGAGTGCCGGCATCATCAAAAATCTCTCTGACGCCCAATTTAACTAAATATTCAATCTCTTTAATGGTATGTTTGACGGAAAAGGTACGAAAAGTGTTGCCGGGGTGAGTAGTGGTCCAGGAACAAAAAGTGCATTTTCCCCACCAGCAATCACGGCCGGACATGAGGTAGGCACCCGGTTTATATTTATAGTTAGTATTATTAAAACCGTATAATTTCCAATTGGTTAATTTTCGGTCAATAATGGGTATATCGTCTAGATTATGATGTTTTAAGGCAAAGATGCCGGTGTTAATTATTTTACCTTTAAAACGGAAGTAAAAGCCCGGTTCTAATTTAGTTTTTTTGGTTAGATGGGAAGCCAAATTCAACATCATAAAATCGTAATCCCCACCGGTGATGACATAATCCACCGGGGAGTTTTTCATTGATTCCAAGGGTAAAGCGGTGACATGATCCCCCATTAAAACAATCTTAGTTTTAGGTAAATATTTTTTAATTTCAGAAATAATTTGCCAGTGTTTTTTAATAACCGGAGTTTTGGATTCAATAAAAATTAGGCTTGGTTTTCTTTTAAGAAGTCTGTTTAACCAAAATTTATAGGAAATTTTTTCAGCAATAGCATCGTCCCAGTAAACTTGGTAACCCAATTTTTGGAGAGCAGTGGCACCGTAAGCCGGAATAACCGGTAAAATGACATTACCGGTATTGGTCCACTGAAATTGGCGGTTTTGCGCCAAAAATGGGATGCCTTTGGGTGATTCCAAGGGCGGATAGGAAATAGAAATTGAAAAATTTTTTTTAGCCACCGATATATTTTCCGCTGTGGTGATCAACCGGATGAGCGGTAAATTTTAAATCAAACTTTAATAGACCTATTATAAACAAAAGTCCGTAATAAAGGTGGGTGATAGGAATAGTAATAACAGTCAAAATAGACACTAGAAATGGGACATTGGAAACAAGAAAATAAACAAAGTTCAGAAATAATAAAAATAAATATAAATATAATGGCCAATAAAAATGGTTAATGGGTAAAGTTAAAAGATATATTATAAACAATGACGGCATTATATAACCTATCTTCAGGCTATTTTTGGGGAATTTTCTGGCAAAGAGACCCCGGTGGAGGGCATAACGGCTGATTTGTTTTAGGTGAGGAATCAGAACTGAGCGCCGGTGATGAAAAACTTTAATACTGGGGTGGTAAAAGATTTTTTGCTGAGAATTGATTAAATCTAAACAGAGAATAGTATCTTCACCAGGCCAATATTTGGAATTAAAACCGCCAATTTTCTGAAATATTTTTTTATTGATAGTGAAATTAACGGTGGGATAATCATCAACAAAACGGGCTTTTTGAGGATAGTTGCGGTATTGTCCAGCACCACCGCTGCCCATAAATGATGACCATAAAAGACCAGAAGCTTGTTGGTAAAGGTTGTCTTTTGGGGGGGTAAGACAGGGACCAACAAAGGCGGCATAATCGGGATGATTTTGAATTTGACGATAAATATTTTTTAACCAGTTTTTTTCAGGATAGGAATCATCATCCAAAAAACAAAGAAAATCGCCTTTAGCCTTTTTGGCACCTAAATTTCTTTTAAAACTGGGATCCGGGTTTTTAGAAATTTTGTCGGTAATTACTAAAATTTCAAAATTTTTAAAAGTTTGTTTTTTTAAATTGTATAATGTTTCCTTAAGATAGGCATTTTCTTTTCGTACAGGAATGATAACTGAAAAAATGGGCTTCATAGTCCGGTATTAATTTTCATATCTAATTCAGGGTCGTAAATCCAGTGGCGTTTATTTTTATCGTCATAGTAGTGAAGGAGACGAAGACGATAAAAAACGGCCAAGGCATCTCTAAGACTGTTGAATATGGTTTTTAAACCCGTAGCATGGGTTAAACTTTCGAAAACATAATTAAGTTTAATTGGGGCTTCGTAAATTCTCTGATATCCCAGGTGATTAGCTACGGATAAAATTTCCAGGTCAAAAGCATAATTTTTGACTAAAAGTCTCGGTAAAACTTTTTCTAAAACTGAGCGGCGGAATATTTTTAAACCAGCTTGGGTATCGTGGACGTTAATACCCAAAAGAAATCGGGAAATTAAATATGCGCCAAAACTAATAAGTTTGCGATCGAAAGGATAACTTACCTGCGAAGCAGGGTGGCGTTTAGAACCAACAATAATATCGGCTTGATACCATTCCATGTGTTCTAGAATCATAGATAGACCGTTTGGGTCAATTTCCATACCAGAGTCAATAAAGGCGATGTAATCGCCTTTGGTTCTGGCCATAGCGTAGCGTAAAGCGTAGCCCTTACCATGATTATGGGGATAACCAATTACTTTTAACGTTTTAAGGCGACATTTAGTGGCTTCCGAATAGGTCTGGTCGATTTCAGTGCCATCGACAACAACTATTATTTCATAGGGATAGCGAATTTGTTCCAGGGTGTCATAAATAGAATAGATATCTTGCCTTATTGTTTTAGCCTGTTTATATGCAGGAATTATAACGGAGAGAAAATGATTGTTACTTTTTTTCATTCAGTTCAACTAAACGGTAAAGGGCCAGGGTTTGAAGAGCAGTAAATTTCCAAGAGAATATTTTAGCGCGGATTTGACCGTTTTTAGAATATTTTTGTCTTAATTTAAGATTTGACCAAAGTTTTTCTAAAGATTTTTCTAATGAAATTTGGGAGTATGGATCAAAATATTCTCCGTTAAAATCCATAATTTCCGGTAAGGAACTATCCTCCGAATAACAAACTGGGGTGCCTGACTGCATGGCCTGTAGTAAGGGCAAACCAAAACCCTCAGAATATGAGGGCTGGCAATAAATTTTAGCCAGATTATAAATGGCCGGTAATTCTTTATCGGGAACAAAACCTAAACATTTTATAAGCGGAGAACTTTGAGACTGAAGCCAAAGAATGTCTTTGGTCCAGGGGTGATCAGGAACTTTTTTAGTAGCGGCCAGACCAATGATAACTAAAGGGTAATTTAGTTTCAAACAAGCTTTAACTAAAGTGGGGACATTTTTATTCCAATTGATATCACCGACAAATAGGACAAAGTCGTCTGGAAGTTGATATTTTTCTTTAATTTTTTTTAATAATTTTTGATCAGTAATTTTTTTGAAATCAGGTGTGGCAGCTTCGTAAGTCACAAATATTTGATCTGATGGATAATTAATTTGATCTAAAATTTGATATTTGGCGGAAAATGATGGACAAATAATATAATTAGCTTTTTGTAGACGATGTTTTTGAATTAACCATTTTAGTTCACCTTTTAAACCAACCGGAAAATGAATTTTAAAGGCCCGGGGAATTAAGTCGTGACAGGTGACAATATAGGGAATTTGGTTTTGGGGTAAGGTTAATTTAAAAGGATCAAAATAGGGATAATGAACTAGAGAATAATTATTAATATCTAATGACGAGTTACTAATTAAATCTATTTGATAATTTTTAAAATCTGGATTTATTTTAATTTCTTTTTCCAGAGCGGCGACTAAATTACGGGTGTAATAACCGACGCCTCGAGTAGAGTTACCATCGTTTAAAGGGCTGATATCAATAGCGATTTTAAATTTTGGCATGATTTAGTTCGAAAAGCTTAACGTAAGCAATGGGGAAACGAAGCGAGGAATACCAAGCAAAAACCAGACCTTGAAAACCATCGACATAACCACGATGTCGAATATAAGCTAAACAAAACCAATGACATGGTTTAAAAATAAAATAGTTAAGAAAATTTAAAAAATTTATTTTAACGCCGGCGTCCTTAAAATCCTGAGCTAATAAGGAAGTATAGCGGTCGTTGCGGAGGAGATAACGACTGAAATTTGGATCGGCATAATGGAGTAAATCAGAATTTAGCTGACCAACTGGACCTTTAACTTCCGCTTGTTCATGGACATTTTTACAAGGGAGCTTACCAAAGCCCCGACGATAAAGTCTGATGGTAGGATCGGGGTACACTCCCCCTTTAGTTAAAAATTTGCCTAAAAAGAAATTTTTTCGATTAACCCAAAAACCATTAAATTTAGTGTTGGCAATAGTTTTTAAAATTTCTTCTTTTAATTTTTCAGTGACTACTTCATCGGCGTCAAGCTGAAGAATCCAATCACATTTACAGGCATCAATAGCTTTTTGCTTATTGAGATGGAACATAGGAAGATTGACAGAATTAATCAGTTTCACCTCTGAATATTTTTTGATAATATCAACAGTATTATCTGAAGAAGAATTATCGACAATAACAATTTCATCGACCCATCCAGAAACTGCTTTAAGGCAACGATCGATATTTTCAGCTTCATTATAAGTGGTAATGGCGACAGAAAGTGTAGTTTTCATATTACTTAGTATATATTTTAAATCCTGCAGAACCATTTGGGAAATCGATTACTTTAATTGGAAGTGAGGGAATAGTTTCGCCGGCAGCAATTACCAGTGAATCTTTGGGAATAGTACTCCAATCTATTTTGCCAAAGTGGATATTATCAATCTGGGGAACGGTGGAAAAACCAAACTGATCATTTGGGGTTAATTTGGTTTGAGTCTGAGCTTTTTGAGGAGAATATTGGCTAAAGAATAGATAAAGAATATAAGGCTGGTCGTATTGATTGGTGAAATAAATATTTTGATAATTATTTTTTTGAGTATTTAAATAACTAACAAGCTCTGGAAAACCAGTATTCCAGGCAAAAGGATAGCGTTTCGGGGCATGAATATAATATGAATCCATATAATAGAGAAAAGAAATTAGATATAAGAAAAAAACCAAAATTATTAAAAATTTGTTTTTAAGAGTATTTAAACCAAGGGCAATGAGAATCGATAAAGGAATTACCATCGGCAAAGCTCTTAACGCTGATGGAGCTTGAAAAGTAAGTGAAGCAGCTAGCGGGGAAATAAATAAAAAGCTAAGAGTAAAACTTTTTAAGTGTTCCTGTTTAGACCTTAGAAGTTTAATAATTCCCAAAATCAGGAAAGGTAGTTCAAGTAAATATAATTGTCCCATATCAGGATTTTTGGATCGGGGAACATCATCACCACTGATAAATAGAAAATTTAAGTCAAAGTGACTGCTATATTTTTCTACCCAGGAGAAAGCATATAAGACTCGTTTATTGTGCATAATACGATTGATTAATTTGGTATTACCATGTTGATTTAAAAGTTCTTCAGAGCGAGATAATGGACCTGGGTCGGAGGTTAATCCCACACTGCCAAAACGAGCCACACCACCATTTTTTAAAAAAGAGAAAGAAACCGGAGCGACTAAAACCAGGCCTATCAAAAGAGCAATAATAAAATGTCGATTAAGTAATTTTTTAAAATTGATTATTAAAAGAATTAAAAATAATACTGGGGCGATAATTCTTTCGGCGTGGTAGGTAGCTAAAGCCACAATTAAAGGAAGTGAAAAAAGATAAATGAAAATGATTTTATTTTTTATAATAAATAAATAAAACCAATAAATTCCTAAGAGTGTGAAAAAGAGAGCCGTACTGGCCTCCCAGGCTCCCCGGGAAAACTGCAAGTGCCACGGAGAAACACTTAATACAAATGCCGACAATAGGGCAATATTTTCTGATTCAGATAATAAGAGAACTAATTTATAGAGAACAAATACGGTGAGTACTGAAAAAATTAAATTGGGTAAACGAACAGCAAAAACGTTAAGACCAAAAAGCTTAATGAAAGGGAGATCAAGGTAGATATAGCCTCCGGGTTTATAGTCGCCAAAAGACTCAAAGTGAAGGGGCCAGGAGGCACCGTGTTCATCTTTCCCAGTTTGAATCAGGGAATAGCCATTGTAGCCCAGGGCGGCTTCATCAGGATTTAGAGAAGGTAATTTAGTAATTTGCCAAGCCCGAAGGATTAAAGCAAAAATAATAATTAACCAAATTTTAGGGATTTTTGTAAGCATAAAAGGTGGAAATGTTATTAATGGGTGATAATGGTGTCAATTTGTTTAGGTCGATCCCCTGCCTGACGGCGTCATCATAGGAAAATATGGCCAGAGTTGGTTGTTTTAATGTTTTCAAATAGTTAAAATTTGGAGTTTCAAAAATAATATTGTCAATTTTTTCAACAGATCCAATATCATGGCCATTATTAATTAAATTAGCCTGTGCCTGATATTTTTGAGGTTCATATTGATTATAGAATAGATAATAGATATATGGTTGACTATAAAAAGGGGTGAAATAAACGATTTTGTTTTGTCCGTATTTAGTGACATATTCAACCGCACTTTGGTAGCCATAATTCCAATCTTGGGGTTTCTTTTTTAGCATATGGTTGTAATAAAGATCTAAATAGTAGAAAAGAGAGAGTGAATAACAGATAAAAATAATTGAAATGAACAACAGGTTTTTGAATTTGGAAAAAACAAAACTTAATCCGAGAGCGGCAAAATAGCATAATGGCAAAGAGAAACTCATAGCCCTGGTGGCATGAATGGTGTCTTCGGTTAATGCGGCTGGAATGGGGGCTAATAGTAACCAAAAAAAGAAAAAACGATTTAGGGAATTCTTTTTGGAATCAGTGAGATATTTAAAAAGCCCGATAATTAGAAAAATAATTGAAGGCAAGAGTAAAACACCAGTATATGGGGCGCTGTTTTCAGGATTTTGCCAATCACCTTCTGTCAGTAAAAATTTAGGTGAAAAATAATTGAAATAATGAGAAAGTAGTTTTTGCACATAATAAATATATTGATTATGAAAAAGTTGAAAATCGAGTTGATCTGATTCTTTAATAATTTGTGTCGATTCGCTTAGAGATTGTGAATGGGAAAAGAGACTAAGAACTGTAAAACGGTTGGCAGCTGACTGAAAAAGTAGGGAATATAAAAGAGGCAAAGTAAAAATAATTAACGGCAGAAAAAATCTTATAAAGAATTTTTTAGAGAAAAAATCCTTGGAAAAATTGACTATAAACAGAACGATAATCAACAATAAACTGATTAGTTTACTGGTTTGATAGGTATAAAGACTTAATCCAAAAATAAGGGAGGACCAAGAATATTTTTTGTTGAAAAAAAGTTGAGCGGCTAAGAGCAATTCAATTGTTAAAATATTGCTTTCCCAGGCTTGTCGGGAATAATGGATATTGTAAGGATTAAAAGCAATAATAGCGGAAAAAAGAAAAGACAGTATTTTAGAATGACTATTTTTTTTAACAAATAAGTAGGCAAATAACGGCAAAATCGAACCTAAAATTATGGAAGGTAATCTGACAGCCAGAGTGTTTAAACCAAAAATGGCGACAAAAGGAACGGTGAGATAGACATAGAGACCTGGCTTGTAATCGCCAAAAGATTTA
>Ga0182027_10001995_pt1 | contig 33335 bp, 34 predicted proteins | sample 712E1DmetaG_FD_121300 | JGI IMG/M metagenome (GOLD analysis project Ga0182027, IMG submission 121300) | Permafrost microbial communities from Stordalen Mire, Sweden - 712E1D metaG (Illumina Assembly) | ecosystem: Environmental > Terrestrial > Soil > Wetlands > Permafrost | place: Sweden...
CCCTTGCCCTGGTCGTAGGCCACCAGCAGCTTCCGTCGCAAATCATCCGAATAGGGTCGCGCCATTGCATGTGCGCGGACCATCGCCATCAATACTATACACCATCAGGAGAAATGCTCTAGCGGGGCTAGCGGAGTTAGGGAAAAACAGCGGAGCTAGCAGAGTTGGCGGGGTTAGAGGGGTTAGCGGAGATGGCCGTGCATGCGGGCTGGGACAATTCTGCGCTGCCATTCGGTTTAATCTATAGATAATATAGACAGTTACAGATCTACCGGCCGCAGGATACCTGTTTTGATGGCCAAAACAGAAGGTGGTCAGAATTCTGAAAAATTTGCGGATTGGGGCTTTGACAGGCGAGGTATTTTGGCGGTACATTAGGCGAATAAAAGGCGAAAATACCAAAACGCCTTAATCCGGACGCCTCAAATTGTATGCCTACTGCCGCCGCACTTCGTTTGGAGATCGAGCACGCGCTGGAACGTAAGTTTCCCGCGGCGCTGTCGCCTGCGCCACGCGCAATGCACGAGGTTGCGGCGACGGGAATTGCGGCGGTGGACGAGCTATTGCATGGCGGTCTGCCGGTGGGGGCGATCAGCGAGTTGACAGGAGCAGTGTCGTCGGGGCGTACGAGCTTGGCGCTCCAGTTTGTGGCGGGGCGGACGGCGGAGGAGCGGGCATGCGCGTGGGTGGATGTGAACGACGCGTTCGATCCCGAGTCGGCCGCGGCGAATGGCGTGCGGCTGAAGCAACTGCTGTGGATGCGGTGTAAAAGCAGGGAACAGGGATCAGGGATCAGGGATCAGAAAGATAGGGACCAAAGGAGCGAGGAGACAAGGGAACGAGGGGCGCCGTGGGTGAGACCTGCATGGGCACGACTCGAGCAGGGGCTGCGGGCGACGGATCTTCTGCTACAGGCAGGCGGGTTCGCGGCGATCGTGCTGGACCTGGGCGATACGACGCCGGAGCAAGGGAACCGCATTCCACTGGCGACGTGGTTCCGCTACAGGCAGGCGGCGGAGAGGACGCAGTGCAGCCTTGTGGTTGTGGGCACGCGCGGGTATGCACAGTCGGCGGCGGCGGTGGTGCTGGAATGTGCAGTGCGGCGGGCGGAGCAGGCGGGCGGACCAGTGCTGCGGGGCTTCGAGTTTACGGTGCGGCGCGAGAGAGAGCGGTCGGCGCCGGTGGAGATCACAACGCGAAAGCCGCCGGCCGCGACGTGGCAGGCAAACGCGGCGTGGGATCTGGAGAAGCGCGCATGAGCCTTTATGCGTGCGCATGGGCCGCGGAGTTTCCGGCGCAGGCGCTGCTGCGGCTGCGGACGGACCGGCAGACGGAGCCGGTTGTGGTGCTGGATGGACGCGCACCCGAGGAGTGGGTCTGCTCACTGAACCGGCTGGCCGAGCGGAGGGGCGCGGCGGCGGGGATGACGCGGCTTGAAGCGGAGAGCACGGTTGGGCTGCGGCTGCTGAAGCGCTCGGCGGAGAGTGAGGCGGCGGCGCGGGCGGTGATGCTCGAGTGCGCGGCGAAGTTTTCTCCGCGGATCGAAGAGGCGTGTACCGATGCGGGCACAGCGGAGCCGCGCAGTGGGACGGCGTGCGCTTTTGTGCTGGACATTGCGGGCACGGAGCGGCTGTTCGGGCCGCCGGCGCAGTTGGCAGAGCGGCTGCGCGAGGAACTGGCTGCGGCGGGGTTTCGCGCGGCGATTGCAGTGAGCGCGAATTTCGATACTGCTCGGATGAAGGCGGCTGCCATGCGCGGGATCGCGGTGATCGCAGAAGGGGCGGAGGCGGAGGCGCTGGCGAAGCTGCCGATTGCGGCATTGGGACTAGATGAAGAGTATGCGGCAACCTTCGCGCTGTGGGGCATTGGCACGCTGGGTGAGTTGGCGGCACTGCCGGAGGCGGAACTGGTGGCGCGGATGGGGCCGCAGGCGCGCGTGTGGCGGGCGCTGGCGCGCGGTGAGGCAAAGCATGCTTTCGAGCCCATCGAGGCGGAGTTTGCGCTGGAGGAGTTTTGCGAGTTCGAGACGCCGGTGGAGCAGATCGATTCCCTGCTCTTTGTGGGCGCGCGGATGATCGATTGCCTGGCGACGCGAGCCGCGGGGCGTGCGCTAGCGCTGCGCTCGCTGACGGCCGAGATGGGGCTGGAGGGCGGAGGGACGCATGGTTGCGCGATCCGGCCGGCGGTGCCGACGATTGACCGGAAATTTCTGCTCAAGCTGCTGCAACTGGAGATCGGAACGCATCCTCCGCAGGCGGCTGTGGTTCGGCTCGCGCTGCGGGCCGAAGCGGGAGCGCAGAGCAAGGTGCAGTTGGGATTGTTTGCGCCGCAGACGCCGGAGCCCTCGCGGCTGGATGTGACGCTGGCGCGGTTGCGAGCGATGGTGGGCGAGGAGCGCGTGGGGTCGCCAGTGCTCGAGGATACGCATCGCGCGGACGGATTCCGGATGAAGGGGTTTGCTATCCCAGGTCCCAGAAGCGGGACCTGGGGCACCCATAATCGTGGCGAAGCGGAGATGGAGGCGGGTCCGCGGATGGCGTTGCGGCGCGTGCGGCCAGCGCGGGCGGTGCGGGTGGTGCTTTCTCCCGCCCTCTCCACAAAAACAACAGATCAGATTTGTGCTATCCCCGGTCCCCAAATGCGAGGGACCGGGGGCACCCAGACTTCTGTGATGAGGCCTGCAGCGTTCAGCGATGGAGAGAACAGGTACGAGATTGCGGCGGCGTATGGACCGTGGAGGACGAGCGGATGCTGGTGGGCAATGGAGGCGTGGGACACGGAAGAGTGGGATGTGCTGGCCGCGATGAACGGCGGCCGATCGGTGGCGTGCCTGTTGACGCGCGACCGGGCGCGGAATGCGTGGCGGCTGGAGGCGTTTTACGACTGACCAAAGCATCGATATTCCGAGTACACACTCGGTTCCGAATGCACGCTCGCCGGGGACACCGGTTTGCCATCCAAACGACGCGTATAGGCCAGCGGCCGCAGAGGAGCCGTGCGCAGGTACGACGGTGCGCGCGGCAGCGTTGGTGAGAGACAGCGAATACATTGAACTGCATGCCACAAGCGCGTTCAGCTTTCTTGCGGGAGCGACGCTGCCGGAGCAGTTGATCCAACGCGCAGTTGAGCTGGAGATGCCGGCGATCGCGCTGGCCGACCGGAATGGCGTATACGGTGCGGCCCGCTTTCATACAGCGGCGCAACCGTGCGGGGTGAAGGCGCACATTGGCGCGGAGATTGCGGTGAAGAGCTTTGGCAATCGGCTGACGCCGCCGGGATGGCTGCCGCATCAGTTTCCCGAGGAGCCGGCGCGGGTTGTGCTGTTGTGCGCGTCGCAGGTTGGCTACCAGAATCTTTGCCAACTCATCACGCGCTTCAAGATGCGCGAGGCGACGAAGGCGGAGGGCGCGGCGACGGTTGAGGACCTGGAGGAATTTTCCGATGGACTGATTTGCCTTACGGGCGGCGAGGAGGGACCGCTGGCGGCGGCGCTCGCGCGCGGCGGAGAATGCGAGGCGCGGAAGACGGCCGAGCGGCTGGCGGCAATTTATGGGCGCGGTAGTTTGTATCTCGAACTGCAGCGGCACCAGGAGCGCGAAGAGGAGTGCCGCAACCAATCGCTGCTGGAAGTGGCCGAGAGCCTGGGCCTGCCGGTGATTGCGACCAACGGCGTGCGCTATGCGGAAGAGAAGGACCGCGAACTGCTCGACGTGTTCACGGCGATCCGCAATCATACGTCGCTCGATCGTGCGGGACGGCTGCTTACGCGCAACGATGCGCGGCATCTGCGAGCAGCGCGAGAGATGGCAGCTCTCTTCCGCGACATTCCCGAGGCGATTGCCAACACCCGCATTGTGAGCGAGCGGCTGGAGTTCACGCTGGCAAATTTGGGCTACGAATTTCCGCATTACCCGATGCCGGAGGGCGAGACGATGGACAGCTTTTTGGCGAAGCGGGTGGAGGAGGGCGTGCGCAAGCGATACGGATCGCCGATGAAGCGGCATTTGCTGGACAAGGCACGCGCGCAGGTGAAGCACGAACTGGCGCTGATCGCAAAGTTAGGGTTCGCGGGGTATTTCCTGATCGTGTGGGACATTATTCGCTACTGCCAGTGGCGGGGATTTCTGGTGCAGGGGCGCGGGTCGGCGGCGAACTCGGCGGTGTGCTATGCGCTGGAGCTGACGGCAGTCGATCCGGTGGGGATGGAACTGCTGTTCGAGCGGTTCCTGAGCGAGAACCGCGGCGAGTGGCCGGACATCGATCTCGATCTGGCATCGGGCGACGAGCGCGAGCAGGTGATCCAGTACGTGTACGAGCGCTACGGCGGACTGGGCGCAGCGATGACGGCGAACGTGATCACGTATCGCGGGCGGTCGGCGGCGCGCGAGGTGGGCAAGGCGCTGGGATTCGAGGAGGAGCAGTCGGCGCGGCTGTCCGGGTTGATGGGCCATTGGGAGTGGCGCGGCCCGAACGACACGATGGAGAAACATTTTGCGCAGGCGGGATTCGACGTGCGGCATCCGCGGATTGCGCGCTATCTCGATTTGTGCCTGCGCATAAAGGATCTGCCGCGGCATTTGGGGCAGCACTCGGGCGGCATGGTGATCTGCGCGGGGTTGTTGAATCGCGTGGTGCCGATCGAGCGAGCGTCGATGCCGGGGCGGACGGTGATCCAGTGGGACAAAGAAGACTGCGCGGACATGGGGCTGATCAAAGTGGACCTGCTGGGGCTGGGGATGATGGCGGCGATCAAGGAGTCGATCGAGCTGATCCCGCGGCACTACGGCAAGCAGGTGGATTTGGCGCTGCTGCCCGAGGATCCACTGGTGTACGAGACGTTGTGCAAGGCGGACACGGTGGGCATGTTTCAGGTGGAGAGCCGCGCGCAGATGGCATCGATTCCGCACAACGCGCCGGTGCGTTTTTACGACCTGGTGGTGCAGGTAGCGATCATCCGGCCGGGACCGATTGTCGGCAAGATGATGCATCCATATATGCGGCGGCGGCAGGGCAAGGAGGAAGTGACGTATCCACACCCGTTGCTGGAGCCGGTGCTGAAGCGGACGCTGGGCGTGCCGCTGTTTCAGGAGCAGTTGCTGCGCATGGCGATGACGGTGGCGAGTTTCAGCGGCGCGGAGGCCGAGGAGCTGCGGCGCGCGGTGGGCATGCGGCGGTCGATGCAGCGGATGAAGGACCTGGAGGGACGGCTGCGCTCGGGGATGACGCGCAACGGCGTGGATGCGGCGGCGCAGGAAAACATTGTGCAGGGGATCTCGTCGTTTGCCATGTACGGATTTCCCGAAAGCCATGCGGCGAGCTTTGCGCTGATTGCGTATGCATCGGCGTATTTGAAGGTGCATTTTCTGGCGGCGTTCACGTGCGGATTACTGAACAATCAGCCGATGGGGTTTTATTCGCCTGCGGTGCTGGTGAAGGATGCGCAACGGCACGGGCTGCGGGTGCGGCCAATCGATGTGCAGCGGTCGGAGTGGCTGTGCACGCTGGAAAGGGAGGAGGATGGGTCGGTTTCGCTGCGGCTGGGGATGAATTATGCGAAGGGATTGCGGCAGAGCTCGGCGGAGGCGCTGATTGCGGCGCGCGGCGCAGGAGGGTTGGCCAGTGTGGACGATTTGACGCGGCGCGTGCCGGAGCTGAATCGGAAAGAATTGGTGGCGCTGGCACAGATCGGCGCGCTGAATGCGCTTGGTGAAGTGGAACACCGGCGCGATGCGCTGTGGCAAGTGGAGTGGGCGGGACGGCCGGTCGGCCCGCTGCTGCGCGGGGTTGAGGCGGCGCAAAAGGACGGGCGCGGCGATGCGGCTGCGAGGGGTGAGGCTGGACGTGCGGATGGATGCGGCGGGACGGCTGTGGGCGGCGGAGCGGCGATGCCGCTCAAGCAGATGACGACGGAGGAGCGGCTGGCGGCGGATTATGCGGGGACGGGACTGACGACAGGACCGCATCCGATGGCGTATCACCGCGAGGAGTTGCGTGCAGAGGGGATTTTTTCGGCGAGGGAGTTGGAGGCGTTGAGAAGCGGCAGGCGCGTTGCGATTGCCGGATGCGTGATTGCGCGGCAGCGGCCGGGCACGGCGAAGGGATTTGTGTTTTTGTCGCTTGAGGATGAGACAGGAATTGCCAACGTGATTCTGACGCCGGATATTTTTCAGCGCGACCGGCTGGTGGTGACGCGGAACCGGTTTCTGCGCATTGAGGGGCCAGTGCAGAACCAGGAAGGCGTGATCCACGTGAAGGCACAGCGGATTGAGCCGCTGGAGATTACGCGGGTGGAGGTGAGGTCGAGGGATTTTCATTAAAACAGCTTCTAGCTGCTAGCTTCTAGCTCCTAGCCTGCTCGCGCTCGGTGGACCTTAGCGGATAAGGTGAAGCCGCAGGTCGTTGCAGGGGAAGCTAAAAGCTAGAAGCTAGTGGCTAGAGGCTGCTTTTGCTGTTCCCTGCCCTCAGGATTGCGCGAGAGCGCGAATCCCCCTACAATAATGAATAGAGAAGAATTGCAGGAAAGGTCTGAATATTCAGCGATGCCCAAGGAAAAGATTCATCCCAATTACGCCGCGGTGCGGGTGATGTGCGCCTGCGGAAGCAGTTTTGAGACGCGGTCGACCCACAAGGGCGACATTCACGTGGAAATTTGCTCGGTTTGCCACCCGTTCTTTACCGGCAAACAGAGGCTGGTGGATACGGCGGGACGCGTGGAGCGGTTCCGGCGGAAGTACGCGAAGAGCGACAAGGCGATCGCGGCGGCGAAGTAAGCCGAGGCAGGAGTTGGACCAGTGGGCCTCCGCCACGGCGGAGGCTCACGTTTGTTTGGGGGGAAAGGGCAGCTTCTAGCCTCTAGCTCCTAGCTTCTAGCCGTTCGTGCCACGGAGATGAAAGCTATGCCAGGACCAAAGAGTTCGATTCAGTCAGAGATAAAGATCGATGGTTTCTCACTGGTCTGGAATGTGCATCGCGAGCAGCAGTGGTGTGGCGCTGATCGGTGGAAGGGTCTGGCAGTTCATGTGCAAGTCGTGGGAGTTGCACGCCGCGAGCTTTTTCTGGAGTATCCGCCAATACGAACACAAAAGGACGGCTGGTCACGCATTGATCCACGTCGGGCAAAGATCACTGCTAAGCGAGTCGAGTCTCATATCCGCGAGGCAATGGCGGCGGGCTGGGACCCGGGCTCGCGAGGTAAGCCGTTTGTGTATCAAGTAGCAGAGTTGCCAAGCTGATCAGGAGCAAAATGCCACGCCGCGGATTTACGGTGAAGAAGGACTGGGACAATCCGGTGGAGCACGCGATGCCCGCGGAGGCGCGGGTTCCGGCAGAGTTGCGGCTGGGCGCGGTGGTGGTGCGGCCGGCGACGGTGCTGGCGCCGATGGCCGGAGTGACGGATACGGTGTTCCGGAGGTTCATCCGGCATGCGAGTCTGTTTACCACAGAGCAGAGAGCAGAAAACAGGGAACAGGGATCAGGGATCAGGGATCAGAGAACACAGATCAGGGATCAGGGATCAGGGGTCGGGGATCAGGAGTCACCGACGACAGGCGTTGAAGCGGCGATTTCGAATGTGGAGTCTGGGTGCGGACTGCTGATGACAGAGTTCACGTCGGCGGATGGGCTGGCCAGGATGCGGGAGACGAAGCGGCGGCGGTACCTGACGTTTTACGACGATGAGCATCCGATCGGAGCGCAACTGTTCGGGTCGAATCCCGAGACCCTAGCCGAGGCGGCGCGGATTGTGGAGGAGACGGGATTCGACACCGTGGATTTGAACCTGGGATGCCCGGCGAAGCGCGTGGTGGGATGCAACGGAGGGTCGGGGCTGCTGCGCGACCTGCCGAAGATCGGCGAGATTTTCCGGGAGATTCGCAAGGCGGTGACGATTCCCTTCACCGTGAAGTTCCGCATGGGCTGGAACGACGAGCAGATTGTGGGCGTGGAGCTGGCGCGGATGGCCGAGGCCGAGGGACTGAACGGGCTGGCGCTCCATGCTCGGACGCGCGAGCAGGGCTACAGCGGGCAGGCACAGTGGGGATGGATTGCCCAAGTGAAGCAGGCGGTGCGGCTGCCTGTGATGGGGAATGGGGACATCCGCACGCCGGAGGACGCGGCGGCGATGGTGGCCGAGACGGGCTGCGACGCGGTGATGATCGGGCGTGCGGCGCCGGCCAATCCGTGGATCTTCCGGCAGATTGCGCAGTACACGGCGACGGGTAGCTACGAGCGGCCGGCAGTGGAAGATCGCTACCGGATGATCCGCGCGTATTTCGAAATGCTGCTGGCGGAGGCCGAGGCGACCAAGGACCTGCCGCGCGATGCGAAGATGGGCGATCCGGTGGGAAAGATGAAGCAGTTCGCCACGTGGTTCACGCATGGCGTGACGGGCGGCGCGAAGCTGCGTGCGGCGATCTACCACGCACACACCGGCGCCGATGTGCTAGGCGAGGTGGAGCGGTTCTTTGTGCCGCGGATCGAGGCGGGTGAGGCGTTCGAGGCGGAGACCGGCGAAGAAGATGCGGCAGCCTTCCCCGATACGGCGCTGGTCTGCGACTAGTGCTTTGACCGAATGATTTCGTAATCGCTCATCGACATGTGCGGGCGAGGACGCCCGCACGACAGCCGGTCTGGAGACCGGCGGTACGGGTTTTTTGCGCCACGCGAGAAATGCGGGCTAGGCCGCGCTTTGTACCCGCCAGGCATTCCGCCAATCCAATGTAACCTTCCCTTTCATCAGCCCGTATATATCGAGTGATGGCGCTGGATTCAGAACGGAGTCCGGAAGGTGCTGGAGTGTGCCCTTTCAAAACGCAATCGATGCGGCCGAATCGCGGCGGCCAGGGGAAATGCCGTGCTTGACAATTCCGGCGACCTGCGGTACAAACTTGACTGTAAGTCATATATGAGTTGTGGACGAATATGAGGAACGGTCAGAGCAAAAACCGCACGGATGTGGCGAAAGATCGCCGCAAGGCGGCCGTGTCAAAGGCCCCGGCAATGGGCCGCCGTGAGCGCCGAGCCGCGGAAACCCGGCTGCGTCTGTTCCGAACCGCACTTCAGCTCTTCGCCGATCGCGGATTCCAAAATGTCACTGTCGAGGACATCACAGAGGGCGCAGACGTAGGCAAAGGGACGTTCTTCAACTATTTCGAGAGCAAAGACCACGTTCTTAGCGTCATGCCTGAGTTGCAGTTGGCGCGCGTGCGCGAGTCGGTTCAAGCTGCAGCATCGGGCAAGATCAGCATCTATTCCGCAATTCACCGCTTGTTTCTAGGCTTGGCGGAGGAACCGGGCCGCAGCCCTTATCTTGCCAGAGCCGTAATTGGATCCTTTCTGGCCAGCGACGTCGTCCGCAAACTTATCGAGCACCAGATGTCTCAAGGCCGGTCGATGATTGCCGGCGTGATTGTCGCTGGGCAGAAACGAGGCGAGATCGATCGAAAACTCAAGAGCGAGGACATCGCTCTGCAGATGCAGCAAATACTCCTTGGGACCACCTTGCTCTGGTCGCTACACGGCGAACCGGAGCTGAAGACCTGGGTGGAAAACAGTTTTCGGCACTTTTGGCGAGCCATCGCCACAAAGGGACGCGAGCGGAAGCCATGACATCAAAACACCAGTTTGCAGCAACCGTCTTCTTGATCCTCACGCTTGGCGGCGGAACAGAATGGCCGCGAGCCGCAGCGCAGGCGCCCGCTCCTTACCGGCTCACTCTCCAAGAAGCCATTCAGAAGGGGCTTGAAGCCAATCTGAATGTTCTACTCGCCGGTGCGCAGGTGGATGCAGCGGCGGGCACGCGCTTGCGTCGCCTTTCCACCGCCCTGTTGCCGCGGGTAAGCGCGGAGGCCTACGCCAACGTGCAGAATCGCGACCTGAGCGCGTTTGGGATTTCCTTTCCCGGCCTTCCGAAAGTGGTAGGCCCATTTTCCAACTATGACTTCCGCCTTTATGCGCAACAGAACGTGGTCGATCTAGCGAACTACCGAGGTCTAAAGGCCAGCGAGCAGACGCTCAACGCCGACAAATTGAGCTATCAGGACGCGCGCGATGTGATTGCAAGAGCGGTTGCCGAGCTCTATCTGAACGCTGAATCGGCCGCCGCGCGCGCAGCGGCGGCACAATCGCGCGTAACCGACTCGGCCGCGCTTTACCAGCTTGCCAAAGACAAACACGACGCAGGAACGGCGACGGGCGTGGATGTGCTGAGGGCAAGTGTGCAACTTGCCAACGACAAGCAAGCGCTTCTCATTGCGCAGAACCAATACCAACAGGCTTTACTCGGAATGGCGCGCGAAATCGGTATCGATCCCGGCACGCCGATTGAACTTGCCGAGACTCTGGAATTTCACCCATTGGCAGAGCAGCAGGCCGAGACGCTTGTGCCTGAGGCGCTGGCCGCGCGCGCCGACTATCTAGCGCTTGCTTCGCAGCGTCAAGCGATCGTGGAACAGCAGCGCGGCAACCGCGCCCGTTGGTATCCGAAGTTGAGTCTCAATGGAAACTACGGCGGAATCGGCCGGAGCATTGGTGGCATTCAGGGCACGGGTTTGATCCAGGGGCAGATCGACGTCACGTTGTTCGACCGGGACCGCAACGGCGAGGCGCAGGAGCTGGCGGCGCAACTCAAAAGCGTCGACGACCGCGTTGCCGATTTGCGTCGCGGCATAGAAGAAGACATCCGCCAATCGCTCTTAGACCTCGATTCGGCCAGACAGCAGGTGGATGTTGCCAGTCAAGGGCAGGACCTGGCTCGCCGCGAACTCGAAATGACGCGTGACCGTTTTCAAGAGGGCACGGCGAACAACGTTGAAGTGATCACTGCCCAGGATGAGCTTGCGCGCGCCGAAGAAAACTACATCCTTGCGGTTTGGAGCTATCAGGATGCGAAGTTTGCGCTGGCCCGCGCTCTTGGCGATACGGAAAAGAACGTGGCGGAGTTTGCAAAACCATAAGACCGTCACCATGAGGATGAATCACGGAATTCCAGGCAGGGGTTTGCGATGAAGAAAAGGATACTGGTACTGGTCTTGCTGGCCGCGGCGATCGCAGCGGGGATTTATCTTTACCCGAAGTTTGCTCGAAAGCCAGCCCCCACAAATGAGCTCACGCTTTCAGGAAACATCGAGGCCCACGAGAGTCTTGTCAGCTTCAGGGTTCAGGGGCGCATCGCCGAGCTGCCGGTCGAAGAAGGCCAGGAGGTACAGCAAGGTGCTTTGCTGGCGCGGCTTGAAGATGCGGACTACCGGCAGAGAGTTCGTATGGACGAAGCCGGCATTGGCGTGCGCGAATCGGATCTGGCGCTCACGCAGGCCGGCACACGCGAGCAGGAGATCAAGGCATCGCAGCAGAGCATGCTGGATGCGAAAGCCGATCTTGATGAAAAGCAGATCGACTACGATCGCGCGCAGAAGCTATTCGCCAAGGATGAAGTTTCCGCGCAGGACCGCGACCTTGCGGCAACAGCTTTCAAGCGCGCACAGGCGGTTCACCAAGCTGCTCAGGAGCGTTACAACGAAGCCGTAGAAGGCAGCCGCAAAGAGGAAATTGCCATTGCGAAAGCCAATGTCACGCAGGCCAGGACCAATCTCGGGCTGTCGCAAGTCGATCTCGGTTACACCGTTCTGCATTCGCCATACGCAGGCGTGATTACCGTGCGCGAGGCTGAACTGGGAGAGGTTGTATCTCCGGGGACTCCGGTCGTCACGCTGGCCGACCTCGACCACATCTGGCTTCGCGCCTACATCGCGGAAACCGATCTGGGCCGCATTCGCTGGGGCCAAGATGCAACCATCACAACAGACACTTATCCCGGCAAGCAATACCACGGCCGCATTTCGTTCATTTCGCCTTCCGCCGAGTTCACTCCCAAGAGCGTCCAGACCTACACCGAGCGAGTTACGCTGGTCTACCGCATCAAGATCGATATCGACAATCCAAACCACGAGCTAAAACCGGGCATGCCTGCCGACGCGCGCATTGAAGTCGCTGCTGCGAGCCCCTCGCCGGCCCCTGCCGGAGCTGGGCCCAGCGGAAAATGAAGGATCAAGCCCAAGCCGCGATCGTTGCCGATGGCCTGACGAAGACGTTTCCCGGCATCTGCGCAGTGGATGCGCTCAGCTTCGACGTGCACACAGGCGAGATCTTCGGACTCGTCGGCCCGGACGGCGCAGGGAAAACCACTACGCTGCGCATGCTGGCGGGCATCCTACCGCCCGACCGAGGCAACGCGTCGATCGCTGGGGTAGATGTGGTGCGCCAGCCGGAGCGCGCCAAGCACTCGCTGAGCTATATGCCACAGCGCTTTGGTCTTTATGAAGAGCTCTCCGTCGACGAAAACATCCGCTTTTACGCCGATTTGTTCGGCGTCAAGCGGAGCGAACGCGAGACGCGATCTGTCGAACTTTTGCGAGCCGCCGGGATGAGTGAATTTCGCAGACGCCATGCGGGCAAATTATCGGGCGGAATGAAACAGAAGCTGGGTCTGATCTGCGCGCTGATTCACCGGCCTAAAGTGATCCTGCTCGATGAGCCGACGACAGGCGTCGATCCCGTTTCGCGCCGCGATTTTTGGCGGATCCTTTATGAGTTGCTCGCGGAAGGGGTCACAATTTTGACCTCGACGGCCTACCTTGACGAAGCCGAACGCTGCCATCGCGTCGCCCTCCTGCATCAAGGCAAACTGCTGTTTTGCGATACGCCGGACAACCTGAAGAGCAAGTTGCGCAAGGGCGTGGTGATGATCGTTTCTTCGGATCCGCGCAAGGTTCGCGATGAGTTGAGAGACCAGGAAGGCATCTCAAGCATGGTGTTGCACGGCGATGGCCTGCGGGTCGTGGTGGACGATGCAGCGCGACGCGCGGCCGCGTTTGAGCTGCGATTGCGCAGCGCGGGCGTGCCCTTTGATTCGATTCAACACGTCGCTCCGACGATTGAGGACCTGTTCGTTGACATTGTCGGCGCCCAGGCGGTTGCCCATGCATGATAACGGCAGCTCGGTTGTGATTGAGGACCTGGTGAAGCGGTTTGGCGACTTCACGGCTGTCGATCATATCGACCTTTCGGTTCGCAAGGGCGAAGTCTTCGGGTTTCTTGGTCCCAACGGCGCAGGCAAGTCGACGACGATTCGCATGCTCTGCGGGTTGCTTCGGCCCACATCGGGTCGGGCGTTCGTTGCCGGTCTGGACGTCGCGCGCAAGCCCGAAGAGGTGCGGCAGAACATCGGATACATGTCGCAGAAGTTTTCGCTCTACAACGATCTGAAAGTGATCGAGAACATTCGGCTGTTCGCCGGCCTCTACAGCGTCAAGCCGGCAGAATTGGCCAGCCGCATTGAATGGGCGCTCGAGATGTCGAATCTGAAGGGCCGCGAGAATCTCATGACGGGTACTCTTCCGGGCGGATGGAAGCAACGGCTCGCCCTGGGTTGCGCTGTCCTGCACAAGCCGCCGATTGTGTTTCTCGATGAGCCAACTTCCGGAGTCGATCCCATTTCGCGCCGCCAGTTCTGGGAATTGATTCACCAGATGGCTGAAGAAGGCGTGACTGTTTTCGTCACCACTCACTACATGGATGAAGCCGAATACTGTAACCGTCTCGCGCTCATCTTTCGCGGCAGGATTGTCGCCCTGGGCACGCCAACGGAGTTGAAACAGAAATCCATGAAAGGCGACCTGCTTCTGGTAGAGTGCGCGCCTCTAGGGGCGGCGCTCGAGACTCTGCAATCGGCGCCCGGCGTGCTGGACGCGGCCTTCTTCGGCAATGCACTGCATCTGGTTGTCCGCAACGCCGGCGAGACAGAATCGCAGCTACAGGACTACCTCGCACAGCACAGCATAAAGCTCAATCGCACAGAAAGAATTCGCCCCAGTCTGGAAGATGTCTTTGTTTCGCTGACCACCGCGCGCGGGACTGCGCAGGAGCACGTGGAATGAGCGGGAGACGGCTTTGGGTGATGGCACGAAAAGAGGTGGTGCAGATCCTGCGCGATCCGCGCAGCCTGATGATCGTCATCGTGATGCCGGCGATTCTGGTCATACTTTTTGGCTACGGCGTGAGCCTGGACCTGAAGGGGCTGCCAGTTTACGTATATGACCAGGAAGGCAGCCAGCAGAGCCAGGATTTGCTCAAACATTTTCAATCGAGCGCATATTTCCACGTCGCGCGAACCGTGAATAACTACGCTGAGCTCACCCGCGCACTTGACGATGGCAGCGCCAAAATGGGCATCGTGATTCCCTGGGACTTTTCACAAAAGCTCGGCGAAGGCGGTCCGATCCAGATCCAAGCTCTGGTGGATGCGACAGACGACAACACGGCCAACGTCCTCATCGGCTACACGCAAGGCGTTGTACAGGAGTATTCGGCGGAAGCGCAATCGGACTACCTCAGCCGGCTAGGAATGGCTGTCCCGGCAGCGCCCATCCGCATCGAGACTCGCACCTGGTACAACGAGGATCTGGAGAGCAGCGCCTTCATCATTCCCGGAGTTCTGGCGCTGGTGATGTCGGTGATCGGCGCATTCCTCACTTCGCTGACCATCGCCCGCGAGTGGGAGCGCGGCACCATGGAACAGCTGATCTCTACGCCGGTCAGCGCCGCAGAAATCATGTTGGGCAAGCTGGCGCCTTATTTTGTTCTTGGCATGGGCGACACCATCCTCTGTGCGCTGATTGCCATCTACTGGTTTCGCGTACCGTTTCGCGGATCGTTCCTTACTCTTCTTGCCAGCTCGGCCATGTTTTTGGTGGTTGTGCTGTTCCTGGGATTCTTCATCTCCGTGCTCGCCAAGGGGCAATTTGCAGCCAGCCAAATCGCGTTGCTGGTCACATTCCTCCCCGCTTTTCTGCTTTCGGGATTTCTTTTCTCGATCGACCAGATGCCGACCGTCCTGCAATGGATTACATACATCATTCCTGCGCGTTACTACGTCAGCGTATTGAAGAGAATCTTTTTGAAAGGCACGCCCACCGCCATGCTGTATGGCGACCTTGTGCCACTGGCGCTTTTTGCGATCGTGCTCGGCGTGCTCGCCACGCGTTCGTTTCACAAGAGGCTGGCGTAGGGGGAACAGGAGAAGACACATGTTTGGGCGCATGAAGCAGATGATCATCAAGGAGGTGATTCAGGTCGTTCGCGACAAGCGGACGCGCTTCATTCTCATCGTGCCTCCCATTGTCCAGATGCTGATCTTCGGGTACGCCGCCACCTTCGAAATCCGGCACGTCTCCACGGTTGTGGTGGACTTTGACCATAGCCAGGAAAGCCGCGACCTGATTTCGCGCTTCACGTCTAGCCCTTACTTCGCCGTGCAACGCCAACTGGATAACTCCGCAGAGCTCACGAATCTCATTGAAGAAGGCCACGCCACAGTCGGGCTGGAGATTCAGGCCGGCTTCGCGCAGGCCTTGCGAAAGGGCCAGGCCGCTCCATTACAGGTGATCGTGGACGCAACGAACTCCAACAGCGCGCTCATCGCCGCCGGGTACATCACGCAGATCGCCAGCGGCTACGCCGCGGACTATCAGCAGGACCGCATGGCGCGGATCGCTCCGCAACTGGTGCACGTTGTGCCGTCGATCGAGCTTGCACCTCGTCCCTGGTACAACCCGAATTTGAGCAGCCGCTGGTTTTTCATCCCCGGAATCATCGGCAGCCTCACGCTTGTGCTGGTCATCACCCTGACAGCTTTTGGCGTTGTTCGCGAGCGCGAGATCGGCACACTGGAGCAGATCATGGTCACGCCGATCCGCCCGGCAGAATTCATCCTGAGCAAAACGCTGCCGTTTTTCGTGATTGGCCTATTCGACGTCTCGCTCATCGCCGCGGTCGGCACGCTATGGTTTCAGGTTCCGTTTCGGGGCCACCTCTCGGTGCTGTTTCTCGGCTCCGTTCTGTTTCTCGTGTGTATGCTCGGCGTGGGCCTGCTGATTTCGACGGTTTCGTCCACGCAGCAGCAGGCCATGGTCACGGCGTTCTTTTTCATCATGCCGGCCATCGTTTTTTCCGGTTTCGGATTCCCCATCAGCACCATGCCGCCGTGGTTGCAATACATGACCTACGCCAGCCCGCTGCGCTATTTCCTCGTGGTGCTCCGTGGAACCTATCTGAAGGGCGTGGGACTGGATATTCTGTGGCCGCAGATGGCCGCCATGGCGGGTCTGGGCGTGGGGCTGCTTGCCATCGCCATCCTGCGTTTCCGCAAGTCGCTGGATTAGTTCCAGCGCGAGCATCTTTTCCACATTCGGTCACGGGACGTGCACCGAGGCTCGGCGAGGCCGAATGCGCTAGGCTGGAAAGCGGAATGACGGTTTGCGCGATTTGCGACGACGTAGGGCTGGTGCGGGTGATGGACGCGGCCGGGAACTGGGTGAGCCGGCCGTGCGAGTGTCAGGAAGCAGAGCGGGAGCAGCGCCGGTTTGCGGCGGCGCATATTCCCGCGCGCTACCGGGACTGCACGCTGGATACCTTCCACGTTTACCATGGGGCCGACCGGTCATTGGCGGAGGCGCTGCTGAAGGCGCGGAGGTTCGTCGAGGAGTATCCCGTAGATACCGGTGGCCGGGGTCTTCTTTTCGTGGGCGGGGCCGGCTTGGGCAAGACTCACCTGGCGGTGGGCGTGCTGCAGCGGCTGGTGAGGGAGCGCGGGGCCAAGGGGCTTTTCTGCGACTATCGCGAACTGCTGAAGAGCATCCAGAACAGCTATAACCCCGAGGTGCGGACGACGGAGCTGGAACTGCTGAAGCCGATATTTGCCGCCGAGGTGCTGGTGCTGGACGACCTGGGCGCGCAAAAACCCAATGAGTGGGTGTGGGACACGGTGGCACTGATCCTGAACACCCGCTACAACGATCGGCAGACCACCATCATCACTACCAACTACCCTGACCTGCCCGCCGGCGCCGGCGCCAAGACCGAAGCGGAGCGCGCCGCCCGCGAGGACACCCTCGGCGACCGCATTGGCGACCGCATGCGCTCCCGCCTCGCCGAGATGTGCATGCGCGTTGAGGTGAGAGGCGACGACTTTCGCCAGTCCGTAAAGCGGGCGCGGTTCGGGTGAGAAAGGCAGCCACTAGCTTCTAGCTCCTAGCCCCTAGCTTTTCGCCTCGATCCTCCGGCCGACTGTCGCTCGATCTCCGGGCGGCGGAGTTTCACATGGAAAACTACCAAAACGACAAGAGACTGCCGAGAAGCAGGAGCATTGCTGCGATGGTCAAGCCCTGGTATGCCCAGTCGGCCAGCTGGTTGGGCTGCTGAGCAGCGCTCGTTTGGGCGGGCTGCGAGGTGGAGGCGATCGAAGGGGAGGGGGGCATCGATTGGCCTGCCTTTCATTCGTCGTGCAGTAAGGTTTACGGTTCGATCACGTTTCTGGTTCCTCTTTGCCCGCTTCCAGTTCCCTAGCACCGGGGTTTTGGAGCCTTGTAGGCTGCGGTTCGCGAGCAGATGCGTCTCTCATGCCTGCTTAGACGCGGAAATTTCGCGCAGGACTCGGGCCAGAGATGCAGATTTGATGAAGAAGCTTTGGGCGTTGCGGATGGGCGGTGCGGGGGCGATGGCGTGGGGCGGCGGCCGGTTGTGAATGGGCCATGGGGCCGGCGAAAAGGGGTGTACAATCTCGCTCGTGAGTACAGGTCCGCAACTTGTGCGTCCTGCGCCGGCGCGGGAACGCAACTGGCTGCCCATGGCGGCGGCTGCGGCGATTGTGCTGGTTGCGGCGGTTGGGCTGGTACTGATCTTTGATCACGGGAAGCGCGCACCAGCGGCGATGCCGATCTCGGCGGCCACCGATCCCTACGCGGCGAACCTCGCCTTCGGCCAGCTCAAGATGAGCGAGTCATCAAACCTCGCCGGAGGGAAATCGACCTACCTCGACGGCCAGATCACGAACAGCGGCAGCAAAACAATCTCGGCGATTACCGTGCAGGTCCTCTTCCGCGACGTTGCACACGAAGTCGCGTGGAACGATACCCAGCCGTTGCGGATCATCCGAACGCGGGAACCCTATATCGATGTTGAGCCGCTTTCAGCGGCTCCGCTGGCCCCCGGCGATTCCCGGGATTTCCGGCTCATCTTCGACAACGTCCCGCAGGATTGGGATGGCGCTTTCCCTGAGATTCGGATCATCCACGTCGAGCTAAAATAAGCGCTTTCAGTGAGGTCCCGGTTCAGGGCTCATCGCTTTACAGCGTAGAAAGTACGCGTACGTGCAAAATTTACCCGGCAACAGGCGTTTACAGGGAGCAAAAACCACGGTTCCTGCCCGTCGCCCAACCTCATTGGGATCCATATTTTCAATCAGATACGAGTTTTTCCTTGGATACCCTTTCTTTGGCAGCAGCATTGCTCTTCTTAGGGCGAGCGGACGGCAGCGCTCAGACCGCGGAAGGAAGTCGGAAAGCCGCGAGCAAAGAGGGGTCAATTCCATGAAGCACTCTGCGAATCTTTTGATTTCGTTCCCCCGCCAGTTGGCCTTACTTACGCTGGCATCTGCGATCGCCATCCCTGTGTGGGCGCAGGACCAGGTGAACACAGGCATTTCTTCCCAGAGCACGCCTCCTTCGGCTGCGCAAGAGCAGCCCTCCCAAGCGGTGCACCAGCCGTTGAGCGCGCCGAAGGAGGGGTTCTGGGGTCGCGTGTATCCATTTGCCCGCAAAAAGTGGGTGAAGAGGCAGACCGACCCGATCAACGACCGGTTGACGGAACTGGACGAAGTGAACGCCAAGAACGCGCGCGACATCCAGGACGTGGACGCGCGGGCGCAGGCTGGGATTCGGAAGGCGCAGTCCGCGGCCGATGCGGCTAATCAGACCGCCATGGCGGCAAACTCGCAGGCGCAGAACGCAAGCAGCACCGCGCAAACGGCGTCGGGCCACGTGGATCAGATCAACACCACGGTCAGTGGACTCGATCAATACCACCAGGTTACGGACCTGGAGGTCCGCTTCCGCGGTGGAAGCCCAGCGCTGACAACCGAAGCGCGCACAAAGCTGGATGAGCTGGCTGCGAGCCTAACGGGCCGCGAGGGCTACATCCTGGAGATGCAGGCGCAGTCGCCGGTGAGGGGCAGCGCGGGCATACAGAATTCCGAGCGCTTGTCGGAAGCGGTCAAGCGCTATCTCGTAACCGAACACCAGATTCCCGTCTACCGCATGCACTCCGTGGCCCTCGGCAATGAGGCGTCCACTGCCGGCCCCGGCGAAGAAGAGCAGGAGCGGGTACGCTACAGCAGCGTGCATTTGCGGTTGATGGAAAACAGTTTGGCGGCCCGGGCAGGAGCGTCACCCCAAAGCGCTCCCGCCGCAGCTGGCACAGAGCAGCCGTAGTATCGCGGTTATCCTCCCCCGAGGCTCTGCTCCTGTGCCAACGGCCACCCCGCCGTAGGCCGCCAACCAAGCTCTCGCAACGCGAGAGAACCAAGGCAACTTGGCCCCCGTGAACACGGGGGCCGTTTTTTTGTACAGGGACCGAGGGGACGAGGGAACGAGAAGGGTGGGGAGCGAGTGAGGCGGGGTCTGAATTCGTCGGATGTCTAGATTCTAATATCTGTTATAATCATAAGAACGGGGGCGACAATGATCAAGCTTAAGGTGACGACCGTAGGCAGTTCAGCGGGGATTGTGTTGCCGAAAGAAGCCCTGGCGCTTCTCAAGGTGGCGAAAGGCGACTCGGTGTTTCTCACTGAATCGCCAGGCGGCCTGCGCATTACTCCGTACAACCCGGACTTCTAGGAACAGATGACATTGGCTCGCAACTTCATGCATGAGCGGCGTGATGTCCTGCGGGAGCTTGCAAAGTGAGCCAGGAAGAGTGGCGCTGGGTATCAGAGGATGTAGTTCTGGCAATTCATGACGAGCAGCTCGCGGAACACGGCGGCATGGCGGGGCTGCGAGACAGATCCTTGTTGCTCTCGGCGCTCGCCCGCCCGCAGCATCTCGTAGCTTACGGCAGTCCCGATATTGCCGATCTTGCTGCCTCTTACGCTGTGGGCATTGCACGCAACCACGCGTTTATTGACGGAAACAAACGCACGGCCCTGGTTGTGGCGGCCGGCGTGTTCCTGCCTCTGAACGGCTACAAGCTCACTGCCAGCGATGGGGAGACAGTGAGGGCGATGCTGGCCGTGGCAGACGGAACCATGTCCGAGCCGGAGCTGGCAATTTGGCTGCGCGTATACCTCAGACGACGCAAAACGGAATGAGCTTTTCGAGCGAACAGTTCTCTTCGCGGTGATTCCTGCGCAGGCGCACGCTTTCTTTGCTTCCCCGCGGTAGTATTCTGAAAATTCATTGGACTTTCGGATGGAGGGAATATGCGCAGGATTCTTCTCGTTGTTGTGGCATTGGCGTTTGCCGCGGGCTTTTCCGGATCGCTTTGGGCACAGGGCGCGCCGCCTCAGTCGAGCGCCGGGCAGCCATACACCATCGAGTACTACTACAAGTGCCAGTGGGGTCATCAGGAGGAGTTTCTCCAACTATTCAAAAAGAACCACTACCCGCTGCTCGAGAAGATTCAGTCGACGGGGCGGATTCTTTCGCTGAAGATCGAGTCGCCGGCCTACCACACCACCGAGGATGGGCGCTGGGATTATCGCGTGACGATCGTCTACAAGAACTCGACCGTGGCGACGAGCTCGAACCCGGACGAAGCGGCGTTTATCAAGGAGCTGTGGCCGGATCAGGAGACGTACAAGAAAGAGGAGCAGCGGCGGTTTGAGATTCTGCTCGGGCACTGGGATCTGCCGGTGACGGATATTACGCCGGGAAAACCGTGAATCGTGGGTCGTGTTTCGTGGACCGTGGACCGCGGTCAGAGATCGTCGCGGGCGCGCCATTGGCGGACGAGGTCGGCGGCGGCTTCGGGCCAGGTGGGAAATTGAAATTGAAACCCGGCGTCGAGCAGGCGGCCAGGGACGACATAGCGGCTTTTGAGGACGAGCTCGGGCTCCGTGCGCAGAAAGAACATGCCGATGGCCATGAGTGGGGCGGGAGCGGGCAGGCCGTTGGGCACGTCCCAGGCCTCGCGCAGGGCCCGCATGAACTCGCGATTGGGCAGCGGGTCAGGAGCGGCGAGATTGACCGGGCCCGCGATCTCCTCTTGGCCGATGAGGAATTCAAGAGCGCGGGCGAAGTCGGACTCGTGAATCCAGGAAACATATTGGCGGCCGTTTCCCTGCGTTCCGCCAAGGCCGACGCGGACCAGATTCGAGAGGACCGCGAAGACGCTGCCCGGCGAGGGGCTAAGAACCAGAGAGGTGCGCAGCGCGATCTTGCGCGTGCGCGGCGTTGCAGTTGAGAAGAACGCGGCCTCCCAGTCCTTGACCAAGCGGACGGTCCAGTTCCATTTCTCGGGAGCGCGGCGGCGGCGCGAGATCCATTCGTTGCCGCCCAGCTCGCCAGTGGCTTCGTCCATGGGCAGGTCGAGTGCATGGCGATAGATGGTGGCCGACGAGGCGTTCATCCACAGGCGCGGTGGATTGCCGAGGATCGCGAAGGCTTCGTGCAGCAAGCGGGTGGGCCCAATGCGCGAGTCGTATAGCTCGCGGCGGTTGCGCGCTGTGTAGCGGCAGTTGATGCCGCGGCCGGACAGATGGATGCAGACGTCGGCGCCGTCGAGCGTCTCAACCCAGGGCCCAAGAGTTCGCCCGTCCCAATGAACCGTCTGCCAGGGTGCGGTATATGGCCCACGCGTGAGGATCGTGACGTGATGGCCGCGCTCCTGAAAGAACTGCGCCAGCATGCGGCCTACCTGGCCGCTGCCGCCGGGCAGCACGATGCGCAAGGGGCGGACGGCCTGAAAGCCTGGAATGTCCATGCAATCAGCGTAACGCGCAGCCGCGCTCTTGATGGCTCTTATTGGTGCGGCGGGAGCGGGTAGCTCTGCAGAAAGCGACGGCGGCGGGAGGCCTGGACTTCGTGGACGATGACGACGATCGCCAGGATGATTACCAGCAGCGGACCAAAGAAGATCCAGGGCGAGAACACGACGCGGTCCTTGCCGATGGAGACGGATTCCGGCGAATGCACGACGCCGAACATCGCGACCACGTCTTTGTGCACGGCGACGTTTTCGCCCAGGCGCACAGAGCCGAAGAACGAGACGAGGTCGCCTCCGATCGAGGAGTTGTCGGCGGCCCTGACGCTGCCGAAGAAGTTGACTACGTCGTGGTGCGCTTCGCCGTCGAGGCGCACGTCGCCGAAGAAGACGACGATATCGCCTTGGACGCTCCCTTGAACGCGCACGCTGCAGAAGAAGCAGACGGCGTCGTGCGTGGGGGCGTCAGGGGTGACATCGATGTTACGAAAGAACTGCACCGCGTCCTGGTCGGCGCGGGCAGGCGCGGCGGCAACCGCCAGAGCGGCGCCGAGAAAGCAAAGGACGAGCCATTTCCCATGCATAGGCGCAACTACCCTCTCTATACGCTCACTATACGCGGAGAGGCGGCTGGAAGTTCCCGGGCGATCCTACGCGGAACTGAGCGCGTAGGTCCATTCGGCAGCTGAGTCGACCAGCACGTCGGGCGGCGTGTCCATGAGGTTTTGCGGCCCAAAGCCGAAGGCGCAGCCCAGGGACCATGTTCCGGCATTGCGCGCCGTCTGCACATCCACCTGGCTGTCGCCGATCATCACAGTTTCGTCGGGCGTGGCGCCGGTCTCTTCCATCAGCGAGCGCAGGCCCAGCGGATCGGGCTTTTTTGCGGGAAAGCTATCGCCACCGTAAATGTGGAGGAAGTAATCCGCAAGTCCCAGCCCCTCGCAGATGCCTCGCGCCGGCCGTACCGGCTTATTGGTGAGCACGGCCATGGTTCTTGACGGGCTGCCGGGCGCGTCATGCAGCTCGTGCAAGGCTTTCAGCGCGTCGAGAACGCCTTCATAGGCGTAGGTAAAGTCGAGCTTGTGCTCCCGGTAGTACTGGAGAAAGAATGCATAGGCCTTCTTGAACAACTCTTCGTCAACGTCGCCGGGCGCCAGGTGGCTGGCCAGGGCCAGCGAGCGGCGCATCAGCATGGGCGCGCCGTTGCCCACAAAACCGGCAATTACCGGGTCGGGCAGCGGGCCCAGGCTGGATTCCCGGAGAGTCGCGTTCACGCTGTTGCACAAGTCCTGCGCCGAGTCGATCAGCGTGCCGTCGAGATCGAAGACCAGCAGCTTCAAGCGCTCCACAGGAATGGGGCGGTAGACGTGAATCATACGTCTAGTGTAACGGGAGCAACACGCTGCACCGGTAGGGCGCCTGCATCGATTACACTTGGCAAGCAAACCCTGGGAGAGGAGTGTCGAGTATTGAAGAAGGTTCTGAAAATTGGGACGGCGGCCGTTGTTCTTGCATTGGGGTCGTGCTGCCTCGCCGCGCAGCAAGCGCCGCGTTCGGTATTCATTACGGACGCTACGGCGGAGCACATTCCCAACCTCGACGCGCTCAAGCAAGAGCTCCGGCAGTACCACGATTGCACGTGTACCTGCGGCTGCTACGCTCACGACATCGACGGGCAGGCCGATCGCGCCATCGCAACCCTGCGCCGGCGCGCCGCTCATCGCCTCCCGCACGAGAAGCTGGCGCTGATTCTGGACATCGACGAGACGACGCTATCGAACTACCAGGAAGAGGTTGGCGCAGATTTTGCTTACAACGCGGCCGTCTTCGATCAGTGGATCGAGACGGCGCAGGCGCCCGCCATTCCCGGCACGTTGCGGCTCTATAAGGAAGCGCAGCGGCTGGGCGTGAGCATTTTCTTTATTACCGGCCGCACGGAACCGCAGCGCGCCGCCACGGAACGCAATCTGCGCGCGCAGGGCTTCGATCAGTGGAACCTGCTCGTCATGCGTCCGGTCGCGCACGACTCGCAGACCATTGGCGCCTTCAAAGCTCAAGCACGTGGCCAGATTGCTTCCGCGGGATACACGCTCGCCCTCAACGTGGGTGACCAGTGGAGCGACTTGAAGGGCAATCCGGAAGCAGAGTTCTCAGTAAAATACCCGGACCCGTACTACTTCATTCCTTAGCGCGGCTTTAGTGGATGCGGATGTTTCCGGAGCCGGTCCCGACATGCACCATGGGTCCGCCGCCACCGATGTTCCCCTTCACGTGGTGGTGCTCCTCCGTCCCTTGCGACACGATCTCGCGGTCACAATGAACGTTGCCCGAGCCCGTTCCGGCATCCAGCGTCAACCCGGCATTGCCCGTCCATAGCTCCACGCTGCCCGAGCCGGTCTGGATTCGCCATGGCGCGGCCGGAGTTCCGGTGACCTTGATGTTGCCCGAGCCAGTATCGGCGCGCAGCCCGCCGCGCAGGTTCTTCAGCTCAATCGATCCCGACCCTGTCCCGGCCTTTACATCGCCTGTTCCGGTCTGCTCGGCATAAATATTGCCTGATCCGGTCTGCAGCGAGAAACCGCCTTGCAAGCCGGTGGCGTGGATGGAACCCGAACCCGTGCTCAGCTTCGCATTCGAACCCACGCCGTCGTCGGTCACGTTGCCCGAGCCTGACGCCGCGTCAAGAAAAGCGTCGGGCGGCGCCTGAATTTCGTAATCGATGCTGATGTTGTTGAGATTCTGATGCCTCAATCCGACGCGCACAATGTTGCCGGTCTGCTCGATGGGAGGATTCGCCGCAATCTCTTGCACCTTCGCATCGCTTCCGCCCCAGCCCGACTTCACCCGCCCGAAGACGTGCACGCGTCCCGAGGAGCCGACGGTGAGATGAATGTAGCCCGAGCCAGTGGTAACGGACAGGTCCACCCTTCCGTTCACCGTCAAGTCGCGCTCAAATGTTGCCTCAGTGGCGCGGGCCGGAAGTGCCGCCAATACGGAGACCACTGCGAACGCCGCTGACACTGCAAGAAGACGCCTCATTCCCATCCTCATTTCTGCCTCATTTCCCTTTCCACGCACCGATCCTGTCCCCTGCTACGCACCCGTTGGCTGGCTGGTTCCAGGAAATGTTGCAAGCCCGCCCGATCTCCAGGTCGCGGAGCTGCAGGGGCAGCGGCGAGTGGAATTCTGCTCGGCGGGAGAAGCCGGGCTCCGCCTAGTGCTATCCTCTCACCCAGATGCACGGACTTTTGCTGTTCAAACCGGTCGGCGTGGCCATGCTGATTCTGGCCAACGCCTACTTTGTGGCGGCTGAGTTCGCGCTTGTCTCCATCCGCGACTCGCGAGTGGAGCAGCTTCTTGCGGCGCGAGTCCCCGGATCGCGGGCCGTGCGGCGGTTGCAGCAGAATCTTAACGACCTGCTGCCCGCCGTGCAACTCGGTGTAACCCTATGCTCACTAGCGCTAGGTTGGCTGGGCGAGCCGCTGGCCGCGCAAATCCTCGAGGGGTGGATGGGAGCGCTGCCTCACGCGCAGATTTACAGCCACGTGGCCGCCGTGACGCTGGGCTTCGCGCTCATCACGTACTTTCACGTCGTGGCCGGCGAGCTGGTGCCCAAAACGCTGGCGCTGCGCCGCGCCGAGGCGCTGGCCGTGGCGGTGGCGCCGCCCATGTTGGTGTTTATGGCTGTGGCCCGACCCGCGGTGCGCTTGCTCAGCCGGTCGGCGGCCCTCATACTGCGCGGGTTCGATATTCCCAAGACCGAGCGCGCCGCATCCATCCACTCGGCAGAAGAGCTGAAGCTGATCGCAACAGCGGCGCGACGCCTGGGCCTGCTGCCCGAGTTTCAGGAGACGCTGGTGCACCGCGCTCTGGAGCTCGGCGACGTCCCCGTGCGCGAAATCATGACGCCCCGGCAGCAGATCTTCTCTTTGCCTTCCAGCATGCTCCTTGAGGAGGCCTGCCTGCGGGTTTTCGGCCGCAACCACTCGCGTATTCCCGTCTATGACGAGGCCCGCGGTCCTGAGTACATCGTCGGCGCGGTGTATGCGCGCGACCTGGCCCGGCTCTTTTACTTCCGCACGTCAGGAACCGCTCCCGCAGCGTCCCAGGGCGAGCTTCGTCTCGCGCAGATCATGCACGAGGTCCTGGTTGTGCCAGAAGCGAAATCCGCGCTGGACCTGTTGCGCGACTTCAAGCAGAACCGCAGGCATCTGGCGATCGCGGTGGATGAATATGGTTCCACCATGGGCCTGGTGACCGCGGAGGATGCGATCGAGCAGCTTGCGGGCGAGCTGGAGGACGAGTTCGATACGCCCTCGCAGCCGCTGCTGAGCAGCGCCGGAGGGGCCGTGGTGATGGATGGCAGCGTGAATCTGCGCGACCTGGAAACGCAGATGGACTGGAGCCTGCCGCGCGACGGGGGTGTGGAAACGCTGGCGGGATTCGTGCTGGCGCAACTCGGCCACATTCCCGCGCCGGGCGAGTCGGTGATTTTCGGGGACAGGCGGCTCACCGTGGTGGAGATGGACGCGCGACGCATCGCCAAAATCCGCGTGGAAATGGTAGAGGCGACACCGCCTGCATCCAGCTGACAAATCCCGGAGTCGCGTGCGAATGCTCCTGCAAGATGAATCTTCGGTGAATGGCAGCGCACCGTACCCCCTTTATTGAGTTGCCTCCATTGGCTCCTCTACCGAGCCAGCCATGCGAATCTGGCTTGCATGGACGACAATAGAATTGGATGAATCTTTCAGACACGAATGAGGGACGATTGGGGCCTGATCAGGCGGAAATTCAGAAATGGACCGCAGAAGAGTTTGAGCGGCTGGTTTTCGAGTGCAAACCCAAGGTTGCCGTGTTCGATTGCGACGGAACGCTGTGGGGTGGCGACGCCGGCTTCGGATTCATGGCCTGGTCGCTGGAACAGGGGCTGGTTTCGCGCTCGACCATCGACTGGATCGATACGCGATACCGCGCCTACCAAGCGGGAAACGTGAGCGAAGAAGCAATCTGCGGCCTGATGGTGCAGATCTATGCCGGCCTGCGCGACGCGGAGCTGCGCGCCGCCGCCGCGCAGTATGTGCACGAATTTGTGCGCGGACGCGTTTTTGCCGAGATGGCCGCGCTGGTGGCCTCGATGCAGCAGGCGGGGATCGAGCTTTGGGCGGTGAGCTCGACCAACCGTTGGGTGATCGTCGAGGGCCTGCGCGATTTCAGGATCCCGCGGGCGCGGATTCTGGCGGCTGACGTGCGCGTGGCAGACGGAATGATCACCGGCGAGATTATCGACGTGCCCACCGGCCCCGCCAAGGCCACCGCACTCAGGCGCGTGGGCTTGCCGGCGCCCGATGCGGTTTTTGGCAACTCGGTGCACGACCTGGCGATGCTCGAAATGGCGCGATGCCCTTTCCCGGTGAACCCTTCTCCGGTGTTGCTTGAGGTCGCGGCAAAAAGAGGATGGGGCTACTTCAGGCCGCGGACTGCGGAGGGCGTTGAAGCCTCGGTGGCCGGCGAATCGCAGCCGGTTTCTTGACGGATTCGCCGTCCCGGCAGGCGTTCGGGCTGTTCTCCCAAGCTGTTCCCCCCAGGCGTCCGTTCTCTGGCCGGATATCTCTTTTGTTTCGTTTACACTGGAAGAAGTGGAACCGAAGCAGACAAAGGCCAGGACGCATACACCGGGTCCCGCCCTCCGCTTTGTGGCGGCGGCGCTGATCGTGCGTGACCGGCAAGTTCTGATCGGGCAACGGCGGGCGGACCAGCCCATGGGGTCGTTGTGGGAGTTTCCGGGCGGGAAGATTGAGCCTGGCGAGAGCCCACAGGAGGCACTGGCCCGAGAGCTGGCCGAGGAGCTTGGCATCCAGGCCGAGGTCGGGCCGGCGGTAACGCGCATTCGCCACAACTATCGTCGCGGCGGAGCCGTGGACCTGCGGTTCTTCGCGGTGCGCGAGTTCGCGGGCGAAATCGACAACCAAATCTATCAGCAGGTGCGTTGGGTCAACCTCGAAGACCTGACAGGCTACGAGTTTCTGGCTGCCGACCGCGGGCTGATCCGGGATCTGGCGGCGGGGAAGCTGCTGTAACTAGTTTCGGCTGCGCAACCCGAGAATTCTCAAGAAAGATTTACAAGGCCAGGAACTTTTTACGTTCCCAAGGCATTACCGCGTATAGAGGGAACAGGCGGATGCTTATGGTCGACGTTTTGCCGATTCCTGGTCTAGGCTCAATGGCAAGAAAGCTAAGCTCAATGCATTCCCCAACCTCAGGCGACTCTTCATCGAAGCGCGTGGAAGAGCGCAGCGACGAACAACTGATGGCCGCGTTTTCGCGCGGCTCCAGCGAGGCGTTCACCGAACTTTTTGGGCGGTTCCGACAACCGCTATTCGGATATTTCTGGCGGCGTGCGGCCGACCGGTCACAGGCCGAGGAGTTGACGCAGGAGACGTTTGCCGCGGTGATTCGCTCCGCATCGCGCTACGAGCCCGGTGCACGGTTCCGAACCTATCTGTATTCGATTGCGCTCAACCTGTTGCGAGCATATCGCCGGAAAGCAGCTTTCCGAGCTACATTCTGGGGATTACTCAAGGAGAACGACGAGCCGTCTGCCGAATGCAGACTAGACGAGCAGGTGCTGACGCGGGAAGCACTCCAGCAACTAGGAGGTATGGACCGCGAAATCCTGCTGCTTCGCGAATTCGAACAGCTCAGTTATGCAGAAATCGCGGAGCTATTGGATTTGCCGGTGAATACAGTCCGATCACGTCTATTCCGAGCGCGCGCTGCATTGAGAAAGCTGCTCGAGGCCCGGCCACCGTCTGGCGACAATCAGATGCGAAAGCAGGAGGAGGACGTATGAGCATAGTTGCAAAACATCCGTTTACTAGCGAAGAATTGATGGCTTTTTGCGACGGCGAACTTTCTACTGCGGAATCGCAAGCCGTGACCGATCACGTCGCCGCCTGTGCGGAGTGCACAGAAGAAGTCGATCAGTTCCGCCACGTCTCGCAATCGCTTTCGCAGTGGGGCGCGCCGCCCGTCTCCGACCGCATTGCGGAGTCCGTTGAAGAGCATCTACGCAAGGCGATCTCGGCTCGAAACCGCCGTGGCGCGTCGACTCGTCTTGGTTCCGCAGGCGGCCGGCGATGGAGGCCGTGGGCCATCGGAGGCGCCAGTGCGGTGGCATCGCTGCTGCTCGTCGCGGTCGGTCTTTCCTTGTCGTACTTTGCAGGCGTAGCACGGGATCGATCAGACCAGAAGCTCTACGCAGTCGCGCAGCAAAGCGAGAGCCAAACCCGCGGTGCCAGTCATGCGCAACCTGCAATCGCCAGCGAATACCTGGAAAGCCGTGACCAGCGGCCTCAGGCGGTTGCGGGCCTGATGATGAACAATCAACTGTCTGCTCCAGCAGAAGGATTTGCCGCCGCGGCCCCGCCAGCGGCATTGAACGCTCCTCTCATTACGCGGTCTGCCAGCTTCCTGATCGTGGCGAAAGATATTTCAGCAACTCGGTCGGCGCTTGATGCAATTCTGACGCGGAATCGCGGCTATGCCGCAGAAATCGACGTGTCCACCCCGGAGAACGACGCCCCCAGCCTGAAGGCATCTCTGCGGATTCCGGTAGCGAATCTTCCGGCGGCGATAGCAGATTTGCACAGGCTGGGCCGCGTTGCTAGCGAATCGGAGTCAGGGGAAGACGTGACGCAGCAGCACGCCGATCTGGACGAGCGGCTGAAGACCGCTCGCGACACAGAGGAGCGTTTCCGCGGCATTCTCCAGCAGCGTACTGGAGGTGTGAGCGATGTTCTTGAGGTAGAAGAGGCGATCACTCGCGTGCGCGGCGAGATCGAGAGCATGGAAGCCGAACAGAAGAACCTCGATCACCGCGTCGACTTTGCCAGTATCGATCTTTCGGTTACTGAGGAATACAACGCAGCGACGGGTACTGGGTCGGCCCCGCTTTCCGTGCGTGTACGCAACGCGTTTGGCGTGGGATATCGCAACGCGGTGGGGACTGTTATCGGGATATTCCTATTCTTAGTCGAATACGGCCTCGTTATTCTAATCTGGGTGGCAATATTTGCGGTGCCGGTGATCCTGTTACGGAGGAGGTATCGCCGAATTCATGCCAAGGTGTAGCACCGACAGCCGACCGTAACAACGCATTCCAGCGTTGGCGAACATGCACCATGCGCGAATGGCGCAGGGGGAGTACAGAGTTTCCGCGAGCGCGGCAATTGTTAGCTATGGCACGCGGACCATGGTCATGGAGCCATGCAGCAACTGGTCGGTCAGGATCATCGTGTTCGGCCCATTGAACACGTAAGTGAACATGGCGTTCGGAGGCTTGACCATCGGCTGCTGCGTGTAGTAGCCGCCCGTGGTTCCAGTCGCGTGATAGACGGGCATGGTCTTCGGCTGCCACTCGGTGACCGAGAAGGCGATGGTGTTCGGGGCATAAAGCTTGTACGGCCCCGATTGCTGGGCCATCGCGGTGCCCTTTTGGGTGAGCTGGCTGTATTGGCCGTTGGGCTGGATCACGATGGTGATAGTGATGCCCTGAAAGACGCCTCGCCATTGGCCGACGACGCTCGGCTGCTGCGCCGGAGCCGCCACGGCGCTGAGCGCAAGGGTGACCGGAAGGACGAACCTGCACAACCGCGGAGTCCCGCTTGCCGAACCTGAGGTGATGTGCGATCTCTTCATCGCAACCTCCTTGTTTACCTTGGGATATTCCACGGATCATACCACCCCGGTCGCACGCCGGCCCAGGCTTTCGCTCTCTGTTCCGGCGCCATTTCCCACAACATGGCTGGGTTCGCGAAGCAATTCTCAGGAAAATCCAGCGCCATCCAATGAGCAATTCATGTATCCTTGACGCAGCCAACAAACCAAATCGAAATCACCGGGCTATTCACCCGAACCTGGACGGCAATGTAGCGGCCGGCGAAGGGGACCAGCCAGGAACGGAGAGAAGCCATGGAATGGTATCTGATGGTGTGGAAGCGTTATGCCGAGTTCAGCGGCCGTTCGCGCCGCAAAGAGCTTTGGATGTTTGTGCTGTTCAATATGATCGTCGCCCTGGCGCTGTATGTCCCCGCCCTGATTGCGGCGACACAGGGCAGCTCATTGAGCACCATTTTCTTTGCGCTGTACTTCATCTACGCGCTGGCCGCACTGGTGCCTGGGTGGGCTGTCGGGGCGCGCCGGCTGCACGATATCGGCAAGAGCGGCTGGTGGTGGCTGATCGCCCTGGTTCCCTTTGTGGGCGCCATCATCCTGCTCGTTTTTTGGGTGATGGAAGGCCAGCCGGGCGACAACCAGTATGGCCCCAATCCGAAATTGCCCGGCCCCGCAGGCACCATCGGCTGACGAAAGCGCACATCCCTCCCCTGCCGCTTCCGCTGGCGCCCGCTCTTTCCATGACGGGCGCCACACCTTTTTCTATGGTTCAACGGCCTGAGGCGGGTCCGCTCCCGGCTTGTGCCCCGTTCCCGGTTCCCTTGTCCTAGTCCCTGCGCTTTAGTGTCCCGGAATCATTCCCCACAGCATCACCAGTGTCATGCCGATCACGATCACGCTGGTCCCCCACGCGATCCAGTTCCACAGGCGCGAGTTTTTGTACTCGCCCATGAGGTCGGTGCGGTTGATGAGCATCAGCATGAGGATAATGACCACCGGAAGCAGGACGCCGTTGAGCACCTGCGAGAGAATCGCCACGTTGATCAACTGAGCATCGGGCAGCAAGAGAACGGCGAGGGCTCCGCCGGCGATGAGCAGCGTATAGAGCCAGTAGAAGAAGGGCGCCTCGCGGAAGTTCTTGTCCACGCCCGATTCGACGCCAAGCCCCTCGCAAACGGTGTAGGCCGTGGAGAGGGGCAGAATGGAGGCGGCGAAGATCGAGGCGTTGAAGAGCCCGAAGGCGAAGAGGAGGAAGGCATAATCGCCGGCCAGGGGGCGCATGGCTTCGGCCGCGTCGGCGGCCACCTGAATGGCGCCCATGCCATGCACGAAGAGCGTGGCCGCGCAGGCCACCACGATGAACCAGGCGATGAGATCGGTGAAGAAGCTGCCCACGATCACATCGAGGCGCGAGGCCGCGTAGTGTTTCACGCGAATGCCCTTCTCCACGATGGACGATTGCAGGTAGAACTGCATCCAGGGCGCAATGGTGGTGCCGACCACGCCGATGGCCATGTACATATAGGCCTTGTCGTGCCAGACGGAGTTGGCGGGCAGCTTGACCGTGGCCCACAGCGCGTCGTGCCAACTGGGTTGCGAAAGCACGCCGGCAAAGATGTAGGCGATGTAGACCAGCGATGCCAAAAGGAAGATCTTTTCCGTGCTTTTGTAGTCGCCGCGGACGACCAGGAACCACACCAGGGCCGCGCAGATGGGCACGGAGAGAAACTTGGGCACATGGAAGAGGTGCATGGAACCGGCGATGCCGATGAACTCCGTGACCACGTTCGTGAAGTTGACGACCACGAGCAGGACCATGAGGACGAAAGTGATGCGGAGGCCGAATTCTTCGCGGATAAGGTCGCTGAGGCCTTTGCCGGTGACCACGCCCATGCGGGCACACATCTCCTGCACCACGATCAGGGCGATGGTGATGGGAATGATGGTCCACAGCAGGGTGTAGCCGAATTGCGCGCCGGCCTGAGAGTAAGTGAGGATGCCGCCGGAGTCGTTATCGACATTAGCGGTAATGAATCCGGGGCCGAGAACGGCCAGAAAGAGCAGGATCCGGATTCGCCAGCGCTTCCACATACCGGTGCGGGTTCCTAAGATGGATTCATTGCAGTTTGAGCTTGGCGGAAAAGTATTCCTCACTGACCATAACAGGCAAGACCCTTTTGTGAGAACCATGGGCAAAGGCAGCCGGACAGAGACCGGCCAGCCCTATCGGATCAGTCTGAAAAGCTCTGCGGCGCCTCGATCCGAGTGAATACAATATGCCGTGACGGCTGAAGCCTCAGGAGGAAGTGCGTATGCAACCATCGGACGCAAGAGGGATCCTTAGCACCCGGCGCAGAATGCTGGGCGCACTCGCCGGCGGCGTCTCTGCCGCCGCGATGCTTGGCACGAATTCCCCGGGCGCTGCTGCAGAGCCCGGTAAACACGAGAGCGCCGTGCCGGAAGAACTCTTCGCGCTTGCCCGTCTTCGCAGCTACAAGAATCAACGGTCCTCAAGCTGGGACCGCACCGGTGGGAATGCCGACTCGGTGGCTGTCGATCCGGGACAAACGGCCACGCTGCTCGACGTCTCGGGCGCCGGCGTAGTGACGCACATGTGGTTCACCATCAATTCACCTGACCCCATGCACCTGAAGAATCTTGTGCTGCGCGCATGGTGGGACGGCGAGAGCGCGCACTCGATTGAAGTGCCGATTGGGGATTTCTTCGGGCTAGAGCCTGTTATTAACTTCACGCGAGGAGCCTGAAGAGTTGAGCGATCATGAGGCAGGCAAAGGCGAGGAAATGGAAGGCGCCAAGGGTGGCGGGGAGTCTTTCGTAGTCGCGAGCCAGTC
>Ga0182027_10001996_pt1 | contig 33329 bp, 32 predicted proteins | sample 712E1DmetaG_FD_121300 | JGI IMG/M metagenome (GOLD analysis project Ga0182027, IMG submission 121300) | Permafrost microbial communities from Stordalen Mire, Sweden - 712E1D metaG (Illumina Assembly) | ecosystem: Environmental > Terrestrial > Soil > Wetlands > Permafrost | place: Sweden...
CGCGTGTCCGCCTGTCGAACATCAAAGACTCATATACAAGTGTGGGCTGGAATTTCAATGATTTCAGGTTGTTCATGAGCTGGTTCTTTCCGGATGAAGGACTGTTTTCCCTTTCCAACCTTCAATATCTTGTCCTTCACATTCCCGGCACGGAAAAAAATCCCTTCAGCGCCGCGCTTTCCTATTTTTATCCCCAGCCCACTTTCGATGACTTGGATTCCTTCCCTTATTTCTTTATGTTTGCGGCGGGGTTAATGGCGTTGGTGACGTTCCCTTCGCTAAGGAAAGCCGTTTGGCCGCTCATCCTTCTTTTGCTGACGTTTTTGGTCCTGATCTTTTATTTGATATGGACGGAAAAAGTCCCTCTGCGCGTCTGGGACTCCTTTCTCGCGACCATATCCGTATTCGGCTTGTTCATTTTGCTTTGGGCAAAATTGGGTGATGATCAGTCCCGGAAAAAAAGTACTTTCGGCCCGGTTGTTCCGGTCTTATTATGCATTGCAGCTCTTTTCGCCCTCTATTATGCGGTCGCTTTAACACAACTGAATGTGGCCAGACAGGCTGCCTATCAAAATGAGCTGTCTGATCTAAAAACCTTGCAGGCCCAGGGGAAGATTCATAGCGGGGCGCTGATCGTTTCTCCTGCGCTGGGACTTCCTTTGGTATGGTCGAACCCGATGTTTTTGGATTTGCCCGGCGTGCAATATCTCGAGATGGGCTGGCTTACCTTTTCACCGCCGTATTACACGGTGCTTCATGAATTCAATGTCCAATCCCTGCCGGCCGGGTTTTATCAGAACGATAATGTGTATATCATGGTCAAGGCGAATTTGCGGGATAGCGTTCTGGAGTTCATCGCTGACCATGCGAGGGTGCGGGTGGTTCCCCAATTAATCTATTCCGCGCCTAATTATGATTTTGACACCGACTATAATAATATTAAGTTATATAAATTGATTCTGCAAAAATGAATGAAATAAATCCGCCCCGATCATTTGTCGAGGCGGATGGTTTTTGGTGCCGGGAATTTCAGGAGGTGGGTGGCAGCGGTGGATTGCTCACCGCGGGTTGCTCCGCTGCTGGGGCGGTGGCGCCCGGACGATGGATTGGCCGTGTGCCGAATATTGTCATCACTACCGCACCAATACCAACCATCCCGATCAGGAACTCTGGAATCCAGCCGATATATTGGATCAAGCCAAATCCGCCTCCTACCAGCATCAATACGAAGGTTCCTAAACCGGCTGAAAGCACGGGTGACCAGTTCTGATGAATAGCCTTGGCGAAGCGCTCGCCGATTTCCATGCCGAGGGCCATTAGGCCGAACATCCAGGCTACCACGATCAGGAACGCCCAGGCAAAGACCGCAAGAGCGGCTACTAAACTTAAGATGATGGTCAAAACTAATACCACCACCACAATGACCAGTGCGATTGGCGAAACAAAGACGGTCAGTAAACCGATGCCGCCTGCAACGATTGGCTCGGCCGCGATGGCTTGCGCCACGCGGTCCATCTGCGAATGCAGGAAGAGGGCCAGCAGCATTGCCAATGCCGCGAAGAGGATCGCAGCTCCTAATACGCCAAAGCCTTGCAGGATCGGGTTGATACCGGTTGCCAGATTAGGTGGGGGGAAGGGTGCGCTCGGCGTAACTGGAATTTGAACATTCGGCGCTGGAATATTTGTGACGATCTGGCCGCCGACTTCTGCGCCCGCCGCGCGTTGTAAAGAACCGCCGACTGTGGTTACATCTCCGGCCACGGATGACTTCTCGCCCATGGTCATCAAGCCGCCGATGACCACCGCATCCCCTGTGGCCGAGCCATCCATGACCAGGCTGCCGCCGATGATCACTACATTGCCTTTTACGCTGGCGTTTTCCTCGATCGTGGCTTCTCCGCCAAAGATAACCAAATCGCCGTCCAAAGTTTCGCCGCTCTTCAACGTGAAGCTCTGTCCGAAGACCACGCGTCCATCCAGGTTCCCCGTGAAAGCATGAACCGGCGTGATCGGCAATAATAACAGGATCAATATGGGAAGTACGTATAATAGTTTTTTCATGTCTATGCTCCTTGCGGCTTTCGGGTAAATCGCCGGATGGAAAGAGCCTCCAGCGCTCCGAGTCCGCTTACCAAAAGAAAAATCACAAACCATCCAACCGGTGAGACGAAATCGGGCAGGATATGCAAAAAGACCCGGCTCACTTCGCTTAACGCTTGTATGGAAGTTAGCATAAAAACCAAATATCCGACCGCGGTGGTGATCCACTGGGCAGGCGAACGCATCGCTTCCTGGATTACCGGACCGGCCAGCCAGTAAAGAAATGCCAGCCCTGCCAGGATCAGGATCAGCGTGCCGATGAATTGGCGGCTGCGCGCGGCTTTGCGATTTTCAATCAGGCGTACCTGAAATCGGGCTGTAAAACCTTCTGCCGGTCGCACCATGCGCATGGAATGTAATGCAAAATTGGATTCGGCGATGGCCGGGCATGAAGTACATGTACGCAAATGGGCTTGCAGGTCGCGCTCCTGTTCGGGAGTAAGGGGTTGGTCTTCCAGGAGCCAATCTTCAAAAGGCCGGTGATTCATGGGGCCTCCTTTCAGGTTTGGGCCGCGGGCGCTCTTCCTGCCACAATCCGGCCAGTTCGCGCCGCGCCCGATGCAGCCGGGATTTGACTGCGCTGACCGTCAACTGCAAAGCTTCGGCGATCTCGGATTCGGAACAGTCATTCCAGTACCGCATGATGATGGCGGCCCGATCCGTTCCGTCCAGGCGTTTCAACAAGCCTTGTATCCGTTCGCGTTGTTCGCTGTGCATCATTTCCGATTCAGGGTTCGGCGCATCTGCGTCCGGCAGGTCCAAACTGTCTTCACCTTCGTCGGCATCCATCGAGATCATGGAGAATTTGCGCTTGCGCAGGCGGTCGATGCAATAATGCGCGGCGATGGATAAAAGCCAGGTTGCAAATGGCCGCTTTTGGTCGTAGCGATGGAGATGTTGGTAGGCCCGCAGGAAGGTTTCCTGCGCCGCATCTTCCGCCGACTCTGCATCACCTAACATGCGATAGCACATGTTATAAACGTGTGTTTGATAAGCTTCGACCAGTTGGGTGAATGCTTCGTCACTGCCGTGTTGAGCCTGGAGCGCCCAGGCCATTTCTTCGTTCACTTTTCTCCTGATGGCTTTCTAATTTACTCTACGCTTCTGGAAGGTAAAAGTTGCAGGTTTGGCAGAACCGCATTTAACCGTGGTTGAATTTTTTTGCCACGGATTTTCACGGATTCTGAGTTCCAATCTGTGGTAATCTGTGAAATCCGTGGCCGGTTTTTAAGAAGAATGGAGAACACCACGGTTGATTGTAGTGCTACCGCAGGTTTTTCAGGAAGGGATATTCACGATTTCTTTTTTGGGTGACGGCTCGATCAGCCCGATCATTGTGATGCTTGCCAGGGCCAGCACACCGGCTGAGAAAAACAGGGCCATGTAGCCGTTCCATGAGCCGGGGGCGGAGTTGTTGAGCACATCCCACAATGCGCCGGCCGCGCGTGCCACTACGCCGCCGCCCGCTGTTGCCAAATTTGTCAGGCCGAGATATTTACCGGCTTCACCGGGTGGGGCCAGCTTGTTGGCGAGGGTCCAGTTTGCGGTCAGGAAGAGACCGACGCCCGCGCCCAGAATACTGCCGAACAATAGGATCGTTCCCTGTGTGCGTCCGAACCATAATAAAAAGGATCCGATTGCCGCCACCACGCTTGCCAGGATCAGCACCTGCTTCATGCCCCAGCGGTTGATCAGCCATCCGCCGATGACGGCAAAGAGGATCAGGGAAAAGGTGACACTGCCGAGTAAAAGGCCTGTATCCCGCGGCGGATTGGCAACTGCCAGCACGTCGCGCAGGTAATTTTGTGCGAAGGCCTGGATGCCATAAACGCCCAGCAGGAACACGAAACGTTGACCGATAAGCCACCAGTAGGCGGTATTGACGCCGAAATCAATGTGAAACGAATCGATCATCCCTTTCCATGGGCTGACGCGCTCTGTCTGCGTGGATGGCTGTTCCGGTGTTCCGAAGATGGTGATCGAGGCGGTCACTAAAAATACTGCGATGATCAGCGCCATGACCAATCCGGCATATTCTGCTTTGGAACCTAGCAGGATGCCTGTGACGACCACGGCCACGGCCGCGCTGCCCATATCAATGAAGATCTTCAAGCCGCTGGCTCCTGCCAGTTGCTCTGGGGGGACAACATCCGGCATCAATCCTTGAGCCGGGCCGTGTGCGATATTGGAACTGATTTGCAGGCCAAGATAACCGATGAATAGCCATGTCAATCCGCCCGACCAGCCGATGACGGCCAGGAACACAAAATCGAACAACGTACCAATCGTGATCCACGGGCGCCTGCGTCCCCAGCGCGAGGTCCAACTGTCGCTCAATGCGCCCGAGAGCGGCTGGATGATCACCGCGATCACCAGCCCGATGGATGTCAGCAATCCGAGATAGGTATTTTTTTCATTGCCTGGCACAGTGTTGGCAATCACGGCCGGCAGGACGATTGCCATCAGCCCATTCCACATAAACGACAGTCCCACCCAATAAGTATTTACGGTGATCATTTGCAGGACCGAAACAGGTTTTTTCATGCGAATTTTCCTCTCAAGTTTGATGGTAACACGGCCGCGATGTGTTCCATCATGATCTGCGCGGCCTGCTTGTCTTTTTCGTCGGACGATAAATTACCTGCAATGGCTGGATCATAAACTTCGCCAACATGGAGACAGAGTTCTCCATCTGATTCATAAACGCCAACCGGTACGAATCTCAGCCCCCGCGCCGCGAGCAGCAGGCCGAATCTTCCTGCGCCGGGTGCGGGCATCGTCAATTTTCCGCCGACCTGGTCTCCGCCTTCGGGCGCCAGGCCGATGATTGCGTCCTTTACCTGCTTTGTATAATCCAACACCGCGCGTACCGCCTCGGCGCGCGCTTCCGCGTCGCACGGACGCGGCGGCATCGGAGGCATGGCGGTGAATCCATAAACGCGTGCGCCGCGTTTCAGGATAAAGCGCGAGACCGCCATTCCCAGCGGCGCATACCATTTGCCGGGAAAGGTCAGCTCGCCGGTCATGATCCAATGAATATTGGATGGCACAATAGACGAAATGGCAATGGCCATCCATTGCGCGGCAAAGCCTGAACGATAATAATGATTGACTGTGATCACATACCCGCTGCCGGCTGGAATATTTTCCCGGCCGATAACTCGTAATGGCGGGATTAATCGCGAGACACAGGCCAGCGCATCATCTCGGAAGACGCGCTGTCCTAGAAAAATCACATCGCGAACCAATCCTGTGATTGTATTAGATGGATAAGAATAAATGGGATACTTCATTCGCCGCACAAATGATTACATGCGACTTTAAGATTCATAACAGTAGGAGCGCAGCGTCGCTGTGCCCCTACTTGTCATCTGCCAGCGATCCAATGGCCCGCAATAGTCCGAGCACCAGCACGCCCAGCTTCAAACCTTCGCTTGGAGTGATGGCAGTTTCGCGCTCATTCTTTTCCGCCCTGCGGTTGATCAGCAGGGCTGCCACCAAACCGGTCGCCGCCCCGATCAACGCGCCGTAAAATAAAGTTCGGCTTTTGTGCATGAGACGATCCTTTCTTAGCTTCGTTGGAGGATTTTCTTGATTTGCGATTTGAAGATGTCAAGGAACAATACCGGCTTCCTGGTCAATTCAGCCCCGCGCTTGACACTGCCTTCGATTCGATAAACGAATCTTTGCACCTGGTACGAATAGGGTGGGATCAGGCCGGTCAAGCGTACCAGCAAATAGATCATGCCTGCCAGGAGGGCCAGGAAGATCAACCCTGCCAACATGACCGGGATGACCAGCCAGATGGTTGAAATTGCCGCCCAGCGGCCCACCTCGCCGTTATCGCGGAAAGTGGCGATGCTGGTAAGGAGGATGACCGCCATAAATAGGATGACGGTCAGCAGCAGGGGCAGCAGGATTTGTGTCCACATCTGCCTGCGATGCGATTGATAAGATGGATGATCCTGGGGGAGAGGCAGCTTTGTTTTCATCTTCTGTATTTTAACATAAACGCAGGGACGCAGCATGTTGCGTCCCTGCGTTTTTTTTTGGTGCCCGACCGATTATCTTTTATCGCCGATTCCGCAGGAATGTGGGGATGTCCAGATCGTCATCACTGCCGTAATTGGTGCGCGGCGCTGAGCCGGATTTGGATTCCGGAGATGGCTTGAATTGCGTGCCAACGCTGACGGATTCACTGGCACGAATAAAGTGTGTGGGCAGGCTGGCCGGTTTTTCGCTGCGCGTGGTGAGATGTTCAAGAGCGCGTCTCGGTACGCCGCTTCGTTCAAAGCCGGTCGCGATGACCGTTACACGAATCTCATCACCCATATCCGGATCGATGACTGCGCCAAAGATCAGGTTAACATCAGGATGAGCCGTCTCACGAATAATGGCTGCGGCCTGGTTGACTTCAAAGAGTGTCATGTTCGGACCGCCGGTGACATTGAAGAGCACGCCGCGTGCCCCGTCAATGGTGATATCGAGCAGTTGGCTCGATATTGCCTGTTCGGCGGCGATCTTGGCGCGGTCATCGCCCGACCCGCGGCCTACGGCCATCAGGGCTGCGCCGCCTTCCGACATGATGGTGCGTACATCGGCGAAGTCGAGGTTGATCAAACCGGGGATGGTGATCAATTCGGAGATGCCCTGAATGCCCTGGTGTAAAACTTCATCCGCCATGCGGAAGGCAGCCTGTAGGCTGGATTTCTTATCGGCCAGCTGCAGCAGGCGGTCATTTGGAATGGAAATGAGTGTATGGGCATGTTCCTTCATCTTCGCGATGCCGGCTTCCGCAGCTTGCAGGCGTCGCCCGCCTTCAAACGTAAATGGCCGGGTCACCACACCGATGGTAAGTGCACTGGATTCCTTTGCCACTTGTGAAACGACTGGCGCCGCGCCCGTTCCCGTTCCACCGCCCATGCCGGCAGTGACGAAGACCATGTCTGCGCCTTTGAGTACGTTATAAAGTTCATCGGCGGATTCTTCTGCGGCTTTGCGTCCGATCTCGGGATCGCCGCCTGCGCCGAGTCCGCGCGTCAACTTATCGCCGAGGCGAACGCGCAGGGGCGCCTTGGAAAGTGCCAGTGCCTGTGCGTCCGTATTTGCGGCGATGAATTCCACGCCCTCGATTCCTTCTTCGATCATGCGGTTGACGGCGTTCTGTCCGCCGCCGCCCACGCCGATCACCTTGATGCGCGCGAAGGTTTCAACAGCTTGATGTTTTCTGGTCGGGTCCATTTGTTCCTCCATGGTTCATTCCTTTATCTTGATAATCATTATTTGTTTCCTGGAGAACATGGCGGTCATTTTAACACCATGTTCTTTATTTGAGGAGGGCTGCAAGGGGCGGGTTATCCACAGGCTTGTAACCACGCGCACGATTGCACTGCCTCTTCACTTGATGGTCATCGCGGGCAGAACGCATTGCTCGCAATGATGTTCTCGGCTACGGCAATAATCTCGTCAACCAATCCTTTACCTTCTCAAAATTCATATGGCTCTCTCCTTTCGAACGGCGCCGTTTGTTGGGCTTGCCCGGATTCAATTCGTGTTCATGCATGGTCATGGCCCAATGCAATAAACCGACACTGGTTGCAAAGGCGGGCGAGTTCAAACGATCCACCAGACCTTTAAGATTCTCCGGCTGCGCGGTGCGAACGTGCATGTTCAATACTTCGCTGGCGACGCGCTTGATGCCGGGCAATGCGCTTGTGCCTCCGGTCAGGACCATGCCTGCCGGCAGCAGGCCGTCATACCCGGAACGTTTGATTTCCTGCATGATCAATCCAAACATTTCGGCGGTGCGGGCTTCGATGATGTGCGCCAAATCCTGCCGGTTGATTTGCACCGGATGATCCTCACCAAATGGGCGGATGCTGAAATATTCCTCCGCGCCGATTTCGGATCGGACGGCATTTCCCTGCTGCTTTTTGACTTCCTCGGCCTGCGCAACCGCCAGGCGCAGCCCATGTGCAATATCCTGGGTGATATGGTTGCCTCCGACGGCCAGCACCATCGTGTGCCAGACATTGCCATCCACGTAAATTGCCAGGTCCGTTGTTCCCCCTCCGATATCGCAGACGGCAACGCCCATTTCTCTTTCCTGTTTGGTCAATACCACTTCGGCGGAGGCCAGTGGATTCAACACAAAGCCTTGAATCTCGACCCCGGCTGAACCGACGCATTGCCTCAGGTTTTCCACGGTGGCCGCGGAGGCTGTAATGATGTGCGCTTCCACTTCGAGACGGTAGCCGTGCATCCCGACCGGCGTGCGGATGCCTTCCTGTCCATCCAGGCTGAAGCCGCGTTGGATGATGTGGATGATCTCACGGTCGTGCGGGATTGCAATTGCGCGTGCTTGGTCCAGCGCATGGGCCATATCCGACGCATCGATGACGCCGCCGGGAATGGCGATGGCGCCCCGGCTGTTTACCGACGATACATGCGCGCCTGCCAGGCTCACCAATGCGGAGGCGATTTCCAGCCCGGAGGTTTGCTCGGCCCGTTCCACGGAATGGGTGATCGCCTGTGTGGCCGCGGCCAGGTCAACGATCACACCTTTGCGGATTCCATCCGAAGGCTCGATCCCTACACCGAGAATGCGAATCGATTTCTCATCCTCGATACGCCCGACGAGCGTGCATATTTTGGTGGTTCCTACATCGATGCCTACAACGATTTCTTCCATAATTATTGACTCAAGCGATAGTATGGCGCGTTCGGATATTGAACGCTGATGAATATCGGATAGATGCCGCGCTGGAGCAATGAAGCCACCAGCGATTGGTAGACTAGTAATCTCGTATCCATATCTTTTGAATCGCTTCCGAAATAGGCCTGCCAGCCTCGGCTGTCAGACCAACCCAGCCCGTAATGCGGGTCATAGATCAGGGTCGAACCGGCCGGAATCTTCGCCGCGAGAATCTGAATGGCCTTTACCGTATCATCGGAAATATATGGGGTGGGGGGGTAGGTGATATTTTCGGTGGACTGGCTTTGCGGCGGCGTTGCCAGCGCGTTCACGGTGATTAATTGATCTGCTCCCTGGGGGCCTCGTGGACGGAATGCCACTCCAGTTTGATCGATCCATGTATACGCGCCGTTCACCTGCCATACTATAACCGGCCGTCGTTCGGCCACGTTCACCGAAACGATGTTCGGTAAAGAGAGGGCAACTTTGACGGAAACCAGTTCTGGATAATTGCTCCGAATGCGATTTTCCAAATCAGATGGCAGGAGCGTGAAGATCGGCTGTCCGGTTGCATTCAGGACCGCGTTGATCTCATCGGTTTTGATTCGTTGGTTGCCGGCGACCTGCGGAACGTTCACACGGAATATTGGCAAAGTCCATGCCAGGTAAAGAGCTGTGCCCAGTAAGAGGGAAATGAAGAACGATAATAAGCGCCAGCCGACTTCGAAGCGCGGCATGGTGATGGTCGGCAGGTGAATTTGAATGCCCTGCATCGAGAACGCAGCTAGGTAGCGCCGCCGCGTCTTTGATCGATTCGTGACCTTCGGCGCGGCATATCTAACGGATTCGCGCGAGGTGATGGCGGGCAATGGCCGCCTGATTTGTTGCGATGACTTGACGGCCCGCTTTTGGGTTTGCTGGCTGCGGTGCGATCGGATGGCTTCCGCGCGGGTCAATGAAGATTTTTCGCTCATGCCTGGCTCCGGTAGATATGTGACGTCCGGTCGCGTTCGCCTTTGCGCTGCACGGCAAGTTCGATCAAATGATCCACCAGTTCCGCATACGGTATGCCGCTGGCTTCCCATAACTTTGGATACATGCTGATCTTGGTGAAACCGGGTATGGTGTTGAGTTCATTGAGATAGACTTCGCCGGAATCTTTGTCGAGGAAGAAGTCCACGCGTGCCATGCCTGCCGCATCGATGACCTTATAGGCGCGCACCGCCAGTTCTTGAATGCGGGCTGTTGTTTCGGCGGGCAGGGGAGCGGGGATGAGAAGTCCGGATGTTCCGTCCACATACTTTGATTCATAGGAATAAAACTCGCGGCTCGGCAAAACTTCACCAGGCACCGAAGCGCGCGGGTCATCGTTGCCCAGTACGCTGACTTCGATCTCACGTACATTTGCCACGCCGCGTTCCACCAGCACGCGCCGGTCATACAGCGCCGCTTCCATCAAGCCTTCCTGCACGTCGGAGCGCGTGCGGCACTTTGTCACGCCGACCGATGAACCGAGGTTGGCGGGTTTGGTGAAGATCGGATACGCGCTGACCTGCTCGGCTTTTTCGATCACCGCGTTCATATCCTTTTCGATTTCGGAGCGCAAGACGATGGCTGATTCAACGGTCGGGATATGATTGGCGCGCATCACATCCTTGAAGATGCCCTTGTCCATGCCGACCGATGACCCGGTCACGCCCGCGCCGACGTAAGCCACATCGGCCATCTCGAACGAGCCTTGAATGGTTCCATCCTCTCCGAATGTTCCGTGTAAAAGCGGGAAGAAGATATCGATTGCGGTCAGCGTTTCGAGTTTTTCCCCGATCTCTGTATCTCGCAGGATAAAGATGGAGGAACGCGACGGTTCGCAGGGGAGAATGACCCGCTCGAGATCGTTAACCTTGCCGCTTTCGAACGCGCCGATTACATCCTGGCCTGTTAGCCACTGGCCCTCGTGCGTGATCCCGATTTGAGTCACTTGATACCTTGACGGATCGAGCACCGATAAGACGGAACGCGCAGACATCAGCGAGACGTCATGTTCGCCTGAGCGCCCGCCGAAAATCAATGCCACGTGGAGTTTCTTCTTATTCACCATTCACCAGCCAATTCGATTTCCAATTCCAATGAAACCTCAAATTTCTCTTCGACCGTTTTTTGCGCCAGTTCGATCAACGCGCGGATATCGCTGGCTTTTGTCTTGCCGTGGTTGATAAAAAAATTTCCATGCACCGTGCTGATCTCAGCGCTGCCGATGCGAGTTCCTTTCAATCCCGCGCCTTCGATCAATCGTCCGGCATAATCACCGCTCGGGTTCTTGAACATCGAACCCATGCTTGCGCCCGGCGGTTGCGTGGACTTGCGGCGTTCGCTGAATTGACCGATTTTAACAGACACTTCCTCTTTTGTCGCGTTTTTTAAACTCAATTCAGCCGAAAGAACGATGGCTTTTGCTGCCGCAGAGGTCGAAGGGTCGCTGTGCTTCAAAATACTTGTGCGATATCCATATTCCAATTTCTCAACCGGCCAGCGTTCAGAACCCGCCTCGGTCATGATCTCGGCCCACATCAAATTCCCCGACATATCTCCGCCGAACGCTCCGGCGTTGCCATGGACTGCGCCGCCCACCGTACCGGGAACGGTTGCGGCCCATTCAAGTCCCGCAAACCCTTTCGACGCACAGCGATTGGCAAGGTTGCTGAACACAACCCCCGATTCAGCCCAGACCTTTGGCGGACTTCCGTCTTCAAAGCGGACTGCCTTTGCTCGATTCAATACCGTTATTCCGCGCACGCCTTGATCGCTGACCAGCACATTCGAACCGCCGCCCAGAATGAAATACGGCAAACGCTGCTGCCATATCAGCTTCATGATCTCTGCCAATTCATCGCTTGAATGGGCGGTGATCAAGTAATCTGCCGGTCCGCCGATGCGCGCAGAGGTGTAGGGCGCAAGAGGGACATTCTCTTTCACCTTATTGCTGAACCTGGTCAGCAGGACATCCACGGGCAGTGCGGGAGATTTCATCATTTTATCGGTGCTTACACCGCCGTCATCGGCGGTTTGGGCTGGTCATTGATCATTCATCGTTCAAATGCCTGATCAATTTTCTAATCGCCTGCTGCCTTTCGCGTTTCTCTTTTGCTTCCGGCGATTCCAATATCGTTTGGGCGGTCTTGTTTTGCCGCTCATTTTTAGCATGTACCAAAACCATTTTCAATGGCGGCAGGCCCAGCGTGTCGGATTGATACTTGTGCTTTTTTCCTTCATCCATGGATCACCTCTTCTAAAGTCCGGCCAGCACATTGGCGCTGATCTGGTCGGCATCTCCGGCGGAAAGGACAAGTAATACATCGTGATTGCCTAGATTCTTGAGCAGGTATTCTGTCGTTTCTTCAAGCGAAGCAATGAAGTGGACCGAACGATGCGGCATTGCGCTGACCACTTCTGCGGATGAAAAATCCTGCTTGGGTTCGCGCGAGGGATATACCTCCGTGACGATCACCTCGTCGGCATCTTGGAAAGCCCGCGTAAATTCAAAAAAGAGTGTTTGGGTGCGGGAATAGGTGTGAGGCTGCCATACGGCCCAAATGCGCTGCCGGGGATACCGGGCGCGCGCCGCGGCCAGCGTGGCTTTGATCTCGGTGGGGTGGTGGGCGTAATCGTCAATGACCGTGACCCCGCGCTTCTCGCCTTTCACTTCGAAGCGGCGGCCCGTGCCTTTGAAGAACGAAAGTTTTGCGGCGGCTTCCTTTAGGGGCAATCCCAGCTCGACCATCACGGCCAGCGCAGCCAGGGCATTGCGAACATTGTGTTCGCCTGGCACTTGAAGCTCGACATGTGCTGATTCGATCTCACCTATATTTGTGGTGGCATCGAAAGCGAAACCCCCCAGATGGTTGGGCTTGACCGAACGTGCCTGCATCCATTGCGAAGCATTGATGGTCATTTCGGCCTGGAGGTTATAGGCAATCACGTTGCGGCCCTCGCGGCGGGCTTTGTAGAGCAGTGCCGCTGCGCCGCTGTCTTCCACACATCCGATCAATGTGCCATCCACGGGCAGCAGGGCAACGAACGATTCAAATGCGGAGACCATGTCTTCGTAAGTCGGGTAGATATCGGGGTGGTCGTGTTCCAGGTTGGTGACCACTTCGATGCGAGGCTTGAGGCCGAGGAACATGCGGTCGTACTCGTCTGCTTCGATGACGAAGGGTTTGCCCTTGCCGGCTCGTGCGTTGACGTTATAGTTGCTCAACACTCCGCCTGCAATGAAAGATGGATCGCGTCCCAGTTCTGTAAGCAGGAATGCGATCATGGCGGTTGTCGTGGTTTTTCCGTGCGTCCCGGCCACGGCGATTCCGGTTTTATCTTCCATGAGCTTTCCGAGAAAATCTGCCCGCTTGTAGACGGGAATGTTCGCCTGTTTGGCAGCCAGCACTTCAATGTTGCTATCGGGTATGGCGGATGATCGGACGATCCAGTCCGCACCTTGAATATTGCGCGGGTGGTGTCCGATATAAATCGCCACGCCGGCCGCTTGCAGGTCCGCCGCAAATGTACTGAGCGTGCGGTCGGAACCGGTGACCGTGTATCCGCTTTCTTTCAAGAGGCGGGCAATGGCAGAAAGTCCGCTTCCGCCGATGCCGATGAGGTGTACGTGAGTCATGTTAATAGCCAGTGATCCGTGTTAAGTATCCAGTTTAGATGTAAACGATGATGACAAAGATGGCACAAAGGATGGCGGCGAAGTAGATCCACGGAACGCCCAATAAGCGCGGCGGCATGAAAGTCATCAGAAGTTGAACGGAACTCGCAAGACTATTCGGGGGCGGGCCGATGACATTGGGATAGGGATATTTCGCGTCGGTGATGTAATAGAACAGGATGGTGCCTGCGATCAGGTAGCCATTAAGAGCGCCAAGCACCGCACCGAACAACGAATCCTGCAAACGCTCCCGGTTTGACTTGGATGCCAGGTGTGGCACCAGCGCGACTGTCTGATAGCCGAAATAAACCAGAACAACGAGGATGGAAATGCGGATCCAGAACAGCTCCGTACTCTGGATGTCGAGCTGTTCAACCGCGGCGATGTATGTGCGCAAAGTGTAATTTAACGCCAGGGCAAAAATGACGCTGAAGGATACGATGAGTTCCTTCGCCCAGCCGCGCAAAACACCGATGATCGCGAATAGGATGACATACATCCAGAAGATATAAATGATGCTCATCATAGGGAAAGTCCTCCTAATTGTAAAAGTTGTTCGGCGATGGCTTGCGCGGCCTGCGGATGAGATAACGATTTCATGGCCTTGCTCATCGCTTCACGCTTGGATGGGTTCGCCAGCAGGTCTTTGATGACCGGCATGAGACCCTCCATTAAAAATTCATCCTTGACGATCACTGCCGCACCGCGTTCGGCCAGGTAATCCGCATTGACTTTTTGGTAGCGCCACGCGTGCGGATATGGAACCAGGATGGCGGGCAAACCGAAAAAGGGAAACTCGCCCAAAGTCGATGCCCCGGCGCGGGAGATGACCAGGTCGGCGGAGGCCAGCGCTGCGCCCATCTCTTCATGCAGATAAGGAAAGGCGTGGTAGCGTTGCTGTTGCCCGGAAGATAGGCCGTTTCGCGCCGTTTGAATGGCTTCCCAGTCCAATTGCCCGCTGATGTGGATGACCTGCGCCATCTCGAGCAAAGTGGGGAGGCGGGGGACGATGGCTTCATTGATCGAATGTGCACCTTTGCTCCCGCCAAAAACCAACAGCACCGGCGCATCAGCCTCTAGATTTAATGCACGATAAGCCTTTTGCTTATCCCACGTCTCAAGCTCCATGCGCAGTGGATAGCCGGTCACGGTCGCTTTCCTCGAAAAATATTTTTGGGAATCCGGTGTGGTCACTGCAATCTGGTCGGCGAAGCGGGCCAACGAATTCAAAGCCAGCCCCGGTTCGATATCGGGCACGTAAAGCAGTGTCGGGATCTTTCTTCCTGCAAAGGCCATGGGGCCGGCCACATAACCGCCTGTAAAGAATAAAACATCGGGCTTAAATTCGTGCAGGATTTTCATGGAGGCTTGGATGCCGCGTGCCAGGGTGATCAGATTGCGCGGCAAGGCGCGCAGGCCCACGCCATGCAGGCCCGCGGCCGGGATGGTCTGGAATGGAAGGCCGGCCCGTTTCACGAGTTCTGCTTCCATGCCGCCTTCTCCGCCGATCCATAGGAGTTTAAGGTTGGAAGGCTGAGGGTTGGAACTGGGGGCATTTAAGTCCGCCGCTTTCAACTGCTCAACCACGGCGAGAGCGGGATACACGCCGCCGCCGGTTCCCCCCGCGCATATCAAGAGTTGCACTGAATGTTCTCCGTTCTTCATCCGATGATTCTGTGATCTCGCCTTTTTGACGCGAGATATTCATCAGGATTCCAATTGAGGCCAGTGATGAGATCAGGTTTGAACCGCCTGCACTGACAAAGGGCAATGCATCGCCCGAGAAAGGGATCAGTCCAACCATCACCGACATGTTGATGGCTGCCTGGATGCCTATTGAGATTACCAGGCCGGATGCGATCAATGTGCCGAGCATATCGGGGGCCCGGCGGGCGATCACCAACCCTCGCCAGATCAAGAGCGCGTACAAAACGATCAAAAGGATTCCGCCAAACGCTCCCAGTTCCTCCACGATCACGGCGAAGATACTGTCGTTTGCCGGTACGGGCAGACCGGTGACTGTTGCCTGGCCGCGTCCGATCCCGACCCCGAACCAGCCGCCGTTCACAATGGCTTCGAACGAACGCTGCACGTGGTAGGAAGCCTGCGTCGGATCCTTCAGCTCGGCGATATAAGCCGCCACCCGTTCGCGGCCGGTCGGGTTGATGCGGACTATAACCCATCCCACAACGATCGCGATCACCAAAAGGATGGCGATCTGTTTCAAGTCGCCCCCGGCCAGGAAGAACAGCAGCCCGCCCATCAGCAGGACGATTGCCGCCGTGCTTAGGTCGGGTTGTCGATAGATGAGGCCGCCAATGATACCGAGGATCAGGCTCAGAGGGATCATACCGAAGGTCACATCGTGGATGAACTGGCGTTTGGAATACAGCCACACGGATAAATATAAAATGGTGACTACCTTTGCCAATTCAGACGGCTGGAACGACCCTTCGCTTAAATACCGCTGCGATCCCAGCAGGACTTTTCCGACAAGCAGTACTGCGATCAACAAAATGATGGTCACTACCATGGCAGGCACTACCAACTTGCGCAGGTGATGGTAATCGAAACGGGACAGGGCAAATGCCGCAACGATCCCGATGCCCAGCCAACCCAGTTGGTGCTCGAACATGTACATGGGCAAGCCATATTGCTTGAACGAATAGTTCCAGGAAGCCGAGAACATCATCGTCAACCCGAAGACCACGAGTGCGATCATCACCACCAGCAGGGGCAGGTCCACGCCGCGCTTCGACGGGCCGGATTTTTCAACCGGCGGTTCGCCAACGAACGATCGTTCTTTTAGGAAAGTTTCTGTACCCATAATCTAAATTTCTCTCCTCGTTCCTCGAAGTCTTTGAACTCATCGAAACTTGTGCCGCCCGGCGAAAGCAAAACAACATCGCCGGATTCTGCCACCTCAGCCGCTTTGCGAATGGCATCCTGCAGATGTTCCACATGCTCCAGCGTAAATGGCCGCTTTACGGACCCTTCGACCACATTACCGGCTATCGCTTTCTTGATTTTCTCTGCCGCCTCGCCAAACAGCACCACATGATCCACGCGCTGGTGAATGAGATTCGCGAGTTCATCCCATGGCAGGTTTTTGTCGCGCCCGCCGAGCAAAAGCACGATGGGTTCGTCGAAGGAACGGATGGCGGCCATAGTCCGTTCGGGGGCGGTGGCAATCGAATCGTTATACCAGCGCGCACCGCGCAGTTCGCATACAAATTCAAGGCGATGCGGTACGCCGCGAAATTCCTCGGCGGCGGTCAACATGGCGTCCAGCGGAAAGCCCGCCGCGTGTCCGATGGCGAACGCGGCCAGGATATTGCTCACATTATGGTCGCCGCGTAGTTGGATCTGATCGCGGCGCAGGAGCGGAATATCCACACGGTGATCGTAGAGATACAAAATGCCATCCTCATAATATGTGCCTTCGGCGTTTTCTTCGATTTTGCTGAACCCGAACGAATGAAGTTTGCCGATGGCTTTGCTTCGCAGGTTCCACGCGCCGGCATCGTCGCGGCCAAGCACTGCGGTATCCTTTGTGGATTGAAATTCAAGGATGCGCGCTTTGGCGGCTGTGTAGGCCTCCATGCTGCCATGCCGGTCCAGGTGATTGGGCGTGATGTTCAGGATCGCGGCCGCATTGGGCGAAATGGTCATTTGTTCCAATTGGAAGCTGGATATTTCAAGAATGGCAAGGTCGCTCGGCCTCATATCATCCACGTAATTGATCAGCGGATCGCCGATGTTGCCGCCGGTGTAAGCATGCTTGCCATAGGCCTCTTTTGCCATTTGTCCAACCAGGGTGGTTGTGGTGGTCTTGCCTGCTGAACCCGTGATGCCAATCGTTTTGCACGCTACGGCTTCCATAAAAATCTGCGTGTCGTTGGAAAGAGGAGTGCCGCGCTTTAGGGCTGCCTCGACAATGGGGAGGCTGAGCGGTATTCCGCCTGAGAGGCACAACACATCGGCCTGGTCGAGCAGTTCAACGGGATGGCCTCCCAGGGCCCATTTAATGGGCAGTTCGCCCAGGGTCGCGCGCACAGAAGCGAGTTCCGCCTCTGAACGTTTATCGCTCAGGGTTACGCTCGCGCCTTGTTTGACCAGCCAGCGCGCCAGAGCCAGACCCTGTCGGGCTGCTCCCAAAATAACGACGCGTGTGTCTCTCCAGTCCTTCATCATTTAAACCAAAGCCAGGCCGACTCCGACCATGGCGGCAATTAATCCGATCAGCCAAAATCTTTGCACCACTTGTGTCTCACTCCAGCCGAGCAGTTCAAAATGCAGGTGAACCGGCGCCATCTTGAAAAACCGCTTGCCTTTGGTGAGTCGGAAATAAACGATTTGGATTACGACGCTGATCATTTCGCTCACCGGGATGATTGCGATGATGGGCAGGACAGCCCATTGCCCGGTCATAAGGGCGATAACCGCCATGGTGGCACCCAGGGAAAGCGCGCCGGTATCGCCCATGATGAGTTCGGCAGGATGAACGTTGAACCACAGAAAGCCGAACATCGCGCCGACCAGTGTGAAACAGAAACGTGCCAGGTAGACCTGGTGTTGATTCAACGCGATCATGGCATAAGCCGCAAATGCGGTGGCGGAGATCAAACCGGCCAGGCCGTCCAGGCCATCTGTGAAGTTGACGGCGTTCGAAGCGCCGACGATGATGAATGCCGCGATCGGGACGTACCACCAATCGAGATCGAAAACACCGTGAATGCCGGGGACAATCAGGTCCGGCGAGCCTAGCAAATACTTCAGGACCCAGGCCGTGCCAACTCCCAATATCACTTGAAAGAGGAATTTGGTGCGGGCGCGCATCCCTTCCCCTTTGTGTTTGCCGCGTAGGCCCTCCCAATCATCAATCATGCCGAGAATGGCATAGCCGATCATGACGATCATCGGAACGAGCACCGACCGCCCAACCCCGCTTTGAGTAAATCCGATCAAAGATACCGCGTTGAGCAGGACGGTCAGCAATAATACCGGCACGATGATCATCACTCCGCCCATGGTGGGAGTTCCCATCTTTACGGCATGGTGGCTGGGTTCTTCCACGCGTATGATCTTGCCGATTTTGTAATGACGCAAAATGCGCAGTAACGGCCCGCCCCAAATGACCGTCATCATAAAAGATAATCCTGCAAGACTGAGAGCCAGGGAGACCTGTCTCATCATGATTGCACCTCCAGTGCGGCAGTGATGGCATCCATGCGCAAGCCGTGCGAGCCTTTCAGAAGCACGGTATCATCCTTGGTCAGGTTCTTCTTTAACCATTCGATGATCGGTTCCGCGCTCTCGAATTCCAGAATGTGCGCAGGCTTTACTCCGGTGCGGCGGGCGGCCTCGGCGTACATGTGAGCGCGTACGCCATAGGTAATTAATATATGGGCTACTTGGGCCGCGCGCAAACCGACCATCTCATGTCCCTGCCGTTCATAAGGACCTAGCTCCAGCATGTCGCCTAACACGGCGATCTTGTGCGACCCTCCAAGTTCGCTCAAGAGATTCAATGACGCTAACATGGATTCCGGTGAAGCATTGTAGGTATCATCCAATATTAACGCGCCGGATGCTGAACGGACCGCAACCAGGCGTAATTGTGTATGTCCTTCACGCAAGCCATCCAGGACTTCCTGCCAGGTCAGGTTCTCGACCAATCCGACCGCCGCTGCGCGCAGGGCGGTTTCCACAGAGTGTCTTCCGATCATTGGGATATGGAGATGCATGGTCTCGTGACCATAATGGAGTCGGAAGCGGATGCCCTCCAGGCCGAGACCCTCCACGTGATCGGCCCATAAATGGCTTTCAGGGGAAAGGCCGTAGAAGAACACGCGCGCTTTGGTTTTCTCCTCCATTTTTCGGACCAGCGGGTCATCGAAATTCAGGATGGCTGTCCCTTCCGGCGCGGCAGGCAATGCCTGCACCAGTTCCGATTTGCCGCGTGCGATGGCCTCCTGTGAACCCGCGCGTTCCGCATGAACCGTCCCGATATTGCTGACCACGCCGACTTGCGGCAGGGCGATGTTGCACAAAAGGGCGATCTCGCCGGGGACATAGAATCCCATTTCCAATACGGCTCGCTCATATCCTGATCCCAGGCGCAGGATCGTTAAAGGAAGGCCGATCTCGTTATTTAGATTCCCAGGGTTCTTGAGCGTGCGATATTTTTGGCTGAGTACCTGGGCGATGACTTCTTTGGTTGTGGACTTGCCCACGCTGCCCGTGATCCCGATCACGCGCAGGTTCAATTTGCGGCGCCAGAAGCGCGCGATCTGTTGGAGCGCAATCACTGTATTCTCCACCCGCACACAGAGGGGCGGGGTGAGGTCAGGCCTGGAGTCGCTGGATAAGCCGCTGCGCAAGTCGAGGGTCTTGAAGGAAACATCGACATCTCGTTGAATTAAAGCAAAAGAAGCCCCCCGTTTGAATGCGGTTTCAATGAAGTTGTGGCCATCCAGTCGTTCACCGGGAATGGCGACAAATAAGGATCCCGGGATGACTTGCCGCGAATCCACGCTCGCTTCTGTGATGACCGCAGGGGCATCCAGGCGTGTATCGGTCAAAGCTTCGATGGCATCCGCAAGAGTAAGCATTTTTCCTGGAGCGTCGATTATGGCATGGCAACTTGACTGCGAATATTGTCTGGCGGAACGTCGAGCAGGAGGATGGCTTTCTGGGCCGCCTGCGCAAAGACCGGTGCGGCTGTTTCCGAACCCCAAATGGAAGTGGAGGGCTGCTCGAGCCAGACATAGATCATGAACCGCGGATCGTCCACCGGCCCCCATCCGATAAATGATGCATTGGTTAGAGTGGGATCATAGCCGCCGTCCACAGGAATTTGAGCTGTGCCGGTTTTGCCGGCCATTTTATAGTTTGGGATCAAAGCCAGTGATGCTTCGTTTTGAAGCGAGTTTTCCAGCATCTGATCCAATACTTGAGCGGTGTTCGTGGATATGGGTGAACCCGCATATTGGGCGGGGACATTGAATTGCCTGCCATCCCGCACCATGGCATATAGAACATGAGGAATGACCATGCGGCTGTTATTGGCGATTGCCGAGGCAGCCATCATGATCTGAATCGGCGTGGCTGCCACGCCCTGGCCGAAAGCGTTGGTGCCAAGGTCCGCCGGATACCAATCTGTATCGCCCGGAACCTTCAAGCGGCCTGCCGCTTCGTCTGCCAGGTCGATTCCGGTTTCATGTCCGATGCCAAAGCGGTTCATATACCCGTAAAAATTTTGTGATCCCATCTGGGATGCGATCCATGCCATGCAAACGTTGAGGGAATTCTGGATGCAGCCCAGCATATCCTGCAGCCCCCACGCCTGGCCATTCCAGTTTCTGATGGTCACCCCGCCGATCCGGTATACGCCTGTATCAAAAAAAGTGGTGGCAGGTGTGACCGTGTGATTATCGAGCGCGGCGGCCATGGTCAGGATTTTCATCACGGATCCTGGCTCGTACGGCATGCTGACGGCGGGATTGTATTCGCTGGCGTTATGGTAAATGGCCGAATAATCCAAGAATTGATTCAAATCCATGCGCGGGGTGGATGCCATCGCCAGGATTTCTCCATTGCGCGGGTCCATGATGACAATCGTGCCGCTTTTCGCGCCGTATTTTGTCAATGAGTCATCCAGGATTTGTTCGGTTGCCGCCTGAAGGTCGCGGTTGAGCGTTAATATTAGGGTTGTGCCGTTGGGTATCTGGGGAATATCTGCGGCTTTATTGGGATCGACCGGCACTTTGACCTGGATGGGCGTGCCTGCCAGTAAATCGTTGTATTTTTCTTCGATGCCGAAATAGCCGTGCCCATCATTGCTCACGAAGCCGATTACATTGGATGCCAGCGCGCCTTCCGGATAACTCCGCTGCGGGTGGGGCGTGAATACCAGGCCCGACAAGCTGCTTTGTTCGCTCGTGGGCGTTTGCTCGTCGGTCTGGCCTGTTAATTGTTTTAATGCCAGGGCTTTATCCTCATCCACGTAATGACCAATGACAATATACGGCAGGTTGTTCGGTGGTTTGACCATAAGATTGTAAAGATCGTCGGGATTTAAACCCAGCTCCGTACCAACCGCCTTGGCTAAAGCATTTGGTTCTTTGACATTTTTTAGTTCCACATCTATTTCGTAAACGGTTTTATTGCCGGCCAGCAAATGGCCGTTACGGTCATAGATTAGACCGCGTTCGGGATAATAGGTTGTGTCCGCTACCGCGTGTGTTGCAACCCTCTCGCGAAAAGTCTCGGCCTCCGGGCTGGTTTGGATGCGGATCATTTGCAGGATGATGGAAAGCCCGACAAAGGCCAGCAGGCCGGCCAGCGCCAGGGACCTCCATGCATATTGCGCTCTCATTGGGATATACCCAGGGTGCTCACGGATATTGGCGTGCGGAGACGTTGATCGAACCAATCCAGCAGGGATTGAGTGAATTCGGGCCGGATCGTCGGTGCGCTTGGCTGTAGCAAAGGAGCTGCCACAAGGTTGGCGGGCTGTGGTGCGATATAACCCGGAACAATGATAAATTGCACTTGATTGGCTTGCACGGGCTGGTAATTCAGTGCCTGGGCGCGCTTTTCCATTGCCTGGTTGGAGGTGAGTTCCGCAATACGGGTTTCAAGGTCGGCGTTGGATTGTTGGATCGCGATAATGTTCGCGCTCAAATCCTGTATGTCGCGCCCGGTCAGCGCTGCGCGGGCCGACACGTCAAGGTATAGTGCCGCGATCATGGCCAGGCCCAGCACGATCAGCAGAAAGCTGCTGATCCATTGGCGTTGGATCCGCCAGGGAGCTTGTTTGTATGCATAATGGATCACGTGAATTGTTCGTATCATAATAGTCTCTCTGCTATTCGCAATTTTGCACTGCGCGCCCGTGGATTGGTACTGATTTCATCTGCGCTGGGCGTGATCGGTTTTCGGCTGATCTCCTTGAGCGTTGCATGGCGCTCGACTTCGTAAATCTTTTCATAAGGCGGATTGATCCAATCCTTGCTTTCGCGTCGGAAAAAGTCTTTCACAATCCGGTCCTCCAATGAATGGAAGGAGATCACTGCCAGCCTCCCGCCCGGACGCAGGGCTTGCATTGCGCGGGGCAGGGCTTGTTCCAACACCGTTAATTCGTCATTCACTGCGATGCGGATCGCCTGAAAGATCCGTGTTGCCGGATGGATCCGGCTGTGGCCTGGATAAGCCTTCTTTGCGAGTTCGGCCAGTTGCAAAGTCGTTCTCACCGGCCGCGCTTGCACGATCATCTTCGCAATTCTTCTTGCACGCGGTTCCTCGCCATATTTGAAGAGCAGGTCGGCAAGCTCGGCTTCTGGCGTGGTATTGATTAATTGCGCCGCGGTCAGGCCTGTCTCGCGGTTGAAGCGCATGTCGAGCAGCGCATCCACTTGGAAGGAGAAACCGCGCTCCGGGGTATCCAACTGCATGGATGAGACTCCCAGGTCGATCACGATTCCGTCCACTGCCTCCCACCCGAGCTGCCGCATTGATTCCGATAGGGAGAGATAGGAGGCCTGTGTCAGCACGACGCGCGTTCCGTAAGGAGCCAAGGTCTCACGGGCGAGCGCTAACGCCTGCGAGTCAAGATCAAGACCAAGCAGGCGTCCGTCTGGCGTGCAGGCCTCCAAAATCCCGCGGGCATGTCCGCCCGCGCCAATCGTCCCATCAATGTAGCATCCCGGACTTTTGGGTTGCAACGCGTGTATAATCTCTTGGTAAAGTACAGGTTTATGCGGTGTGATCATGATCGCAGCAGGAACGATTTGATCCGTTACTACGCTTTGGATGACAGGTTCAGCGTTGAGAACCGCTGGTTGTTGGCCTCGGTATCCTGGATTTGCTTCATTTGCTCATCCCAGGAAGCCGGTGTCCAGATTTCAAAGTAATCACCCTGGCCGGCCACAATAGCTTCGCCTTCCAGGTTTGCAAACGTGCGCAGATTCTGCGGTACGAGGATGCGCCCTACTTTATCCGTCTCGACCGGATAGGCGTTTGCAAAGATCAGGCGGCGTAACAAGCGTGCGTTCGGATCAGCCATGTTCATGGCGTTGACGCTGTCGTAAACCTGCTTGAAATAAACACTGGTCATCACCATCAGACAGCGGTCAAAGCCCTGCGTGATGTAGGCGCCGCCATCCAGCAGATCACGAAAGCGCGCCGGAACCATTAGACGGCTCTTTTCATCGAGGTTGTGCTGGAATTGACCTAAGAACATTTGTGCTAAGTCCTTTATTAATAGCAGAACGCCGGGCCTGCCGGCGTCTTCCACTTCTTACCACTTTCTCCCACATTGTACATGATTTGTGGTAGGAATTCAAGTCTTTTTTAAAAGAGACTTTATCGGTAATAAGGATTGTAGTTTTGTTTATCCACAGATCACACAGATTTTCGCAGATTTTTCTCTTGAAAATTTTCTAATCTGCGTAATCGGCGAAATCTGTGGATTATTTCCGATAATGTCTAAGAATTACCATTTTGATAAGATGAATGGCTCATCGGCCTATGGATAAATTGCCCACCTTTTCCATCTTGGAGTCTCCGCGCTGGAGCGATTATGAATTGCTGGATAGCGGCGACGGCTTAAAGCTTGAACGCTTTGGATCTTATACGTTTATTCGTCCCGAAGTTCAAGCCATGTGGCGGCGTTCTGCACCGGAAAAGGATTGGGACTCGGCGGATGCGGTATTTCAACCGACCAATGAAGAAAGCGGCGGACATTGGTTGTTAAAGAGAAAAATTCCCGAACGTTGGGAAATGAAATATGATTCGATCCGCTTTTGGGCAATGACCACCCCCGGGCGGCATCTCGGGGTGTTTCCTGAAACCGCTTCGCACTGGGACTTTATGGCAGCCTCCATCCGCCAGGCGGGCCGCCCCATAAAAGTGCTTAACCTGTTTGGTTATACCGGATTGGCTTCATTGATCGCCGCTGCAGCCGGCGCCCAGGTGACTCATGTGGATGCATCCCGCAAGTCGGTGACTTGGGCGCGGGATAATCAAACCTTATCGGGATTGAACGATAAACCGATCCGCTGGCTTGTGGATGACGCCCTTAAGTTTGTTCAGCGCGAAAGCCGGCGCGGCGCCCAATACGATGGCGTCCTTCTCGACCCGCCGAAATTCGGGCGCGGCCCCAAAGGTGAAGTGTGGGAAGTGTATAAATCCCTCCCGCCTTTATTGGGCTTGTGTCGGGATATATTGTGTGACAAGCCTTTGTTCTTGATTATGACGGTCTATGCGGTCAAGGCTTCCGCGCTTCATCTGGGCCAGGCTTTGGAGGATGTGATGTCGAAAAATAAAGGGAGCGTCGAAAGTGGGGAACTGGTCATGCGTGAAAAATCTGCGGGACGGTTGTTGTCGCAAGCCGTATATGCACGCTGGTCGGGTTAATATTATGGACCTTTCTGAACAAGTCAGCGAATCGTTTGTCGAACTCTTCGGTGGCAAACCTTCTGTGATCGCCCGTGCCCCCGGGCGCGTTAATTTGATCGGCGAGCATACCGACTATAACGATGGTTTCGTTTTACCGATGGCGATTGATCGTGCCATATGGATTGCTGCTCGTCCGAGGGCGGATGGCCTCGTGCATGTGCATTCGATTGATTTTGACTCCCATGACACCTTTTCATTGGAGGATCTCAAGCGGGGTCATGGCTGGTCGGAATATCTTAAAGGCGTTGCTTATGTTCTGAAGTTGGATGGGCATCGCTTATCGGGTTGGGAAGGCGTGATGATGGGGGATGTGCCGCGCGGCTCCGGACTTTCTTCCTCCGCTGCATTGGAATTGGCTTCTGCCAGGATATTTGCGTCCATAAGCGGCCTGGAATGGAATGCGGCTTATATGGCGCGCGTCGGCCAGCGCGCCGAGAATGAATGGGTGGGTGTGAATTGCGGCATCATGGATCAAATGGCCAGCGCCGCATGCCGGCAGGGTCACGCGCTGTTCCTTGATTGTCGTTCTCTTGAAATGGAGCATGTCCCCTTGCCTGGGCATGTTGCCGTCGTTGTGATGGATACTTCCACGCGGCGCGGGCTGGTGGATTCGGCATATAACGAACGGCGTTCTCAATGCGAGCAGGCCGCGCGCTTCTTTGGTGTGAAGGCGCTGCGCGATGTAAGCTGGGCTGAATTTGAAAAAAGAAAGTCCGGCCTCGATGAGGTCGTCATGCGGCGCGCCCGTCATATTATCACGGAGAATCAGCGTGTGCTTGATGCAGTGCAGGCGATGCGCTCGAACGATCTGGCAGGCTTGGGAAATTTGTTGAAGGCCGGTCATGTCAGTTTGCGCGATGATTTGGAAGTGACGAATGAAGCCTTGAATCAAATCGTGGAGGCCGCGCAGATGCAGTCATCCTGTTATGGCGCACGCATGACCGGTGGAGGCTTTGGCGGCTGTGCTGTCGCTTTGGTGGCTGCGGGGCAAATTCAAACTTTTACTGATGAGGTGCAAAAAGCATACCGTCAGAGTTCCGGGCTTGAGCCGCAAATCTATGTATGCAAGGCGGACGCCGGCGCAAATGTAGTCTATAATTCAGATAACATGGGTTCATATCGAAGAATCACGGTTCAACCGTGATATTCCAACCGTCTTCACCCTCTTACCCGTTCATGATGATATAAAGAAAACGTCCCGCTCGAAGATCGCTGCGGGACGTTTTTGTTATACGGTATGTTTGGCGGGTTCTCTCTTTGCCGCTTGCCGCCTGGATGGGGGCTTGCTGATTTCCTGCTTCACCAATTCGCGCTTGCTGACCATTTGAGGCGTGACCCGCAGTACCTCGGCCTGGCGTTTCAACGCCGAACGGATGATGAGTTCCATGAAGCCCTGATGACCCATCGGGTCATTCATCAGGCAGAAATCCGCCGAGCCGGCATCGACGGGAGGATAGAAAATGCCGCAATTCGGGTTGATCTCCAGCATGTAGAACTCGCCATCTCCACCGAGACGGAAGTCGCAGCGCGCATAGCCGTTGCCCTTGAGCGCCTGGAAAACCTTCATCGTATATTCCCGCAGCCGTTTTTCATAATCGGGATTGGTGACAATGGCCACGCTCATTTTATTGTAATCAACCCATTTCAGGTCATAATGTTTGAATGATTCACCGTCCGGGAAAAGGAACTCCACCGGCTTGAAGGAAATGGCGCGTGTGGGGTCATCCGGGTCTTCCGCAGCCAGACAGGTGAATTCGCGGCCCTCGATGAACTCTTCGATCAGTGCGCGGCCGTCATCCCTCATCGTGATTGCGGCTTGTGTCTTTAGATCTTCCACATTTGTCACGCGTGATTCTTTGCGGATGCCAAAACTCGCATACCCATGTGCCGGTTTGACCAGCATTGGGAATCGTAGCGTGCGTGCCGCACGTTCCACATCGGCCATGGATTTAACGAAGGTGGATGCAGGCGTGGACACACCGACCCGCGCCGCAGCCCTTTTCATCTCCTGGCGTGTCGGATCGAAGAATGCTGAATCCGCTCCGGTGAAAGCCGCTCCCAGTTTTTCCATCGCCTTGACTAATTGAACGCCTGAAACCGGTTCGTCGGGTGTTCCATCGCAAAGATTGAGGAACACATCCACGCCATCATCCATCAAGGTTTTGATTTGCATTTCAACATCAGTGGCTTGCACAACATGGTGACGCCACTGTCTGCCTTCCAAATGCGGTGATGGATCATAGGGAGAATCGTTATCGTCGGTGATACTGCTCAAAACACAAATGTACATTTCATTGCTCTCTTTGTTGATCGAATCGATGGATGCCATGAATGGTTTTGACATGCATCATCGCTGCATAAATTGATTCGATCAAGTTTATCTTGCTTATCATTATTCGTATATTACCGCCATATATGGAAATATACAAGGTTTTAGAGCCATAGGTAGGCTTAAAAAATCCAAATTGCTCGATGTTTATTGAATCGATTTTTTTAATTGCAACATGTTTCCTCCATGCGATTCTTTAACATTGCTCGATTTCTTTAACATGGTTTGACTCTTCTCGTGAATCAATGGGTCGAAATTAATGGCAGTGACCGGTTTCCTTGGAAACCGGTCACTGCTTGATCGTGATTTATGATGTTGAATGAGATTTATTTTTGAGTTTGAATTTGAACATCGGCGCTCATGCCCCATAACAGGCTGGAAGGCTGTTGGTCCAATGCAATGGTTACTTTAAAGACCCAGTCGCCGTTGTATTTTGTGGCCTTGGGCGCAATGGCGATCACCTTGCCGCTCAAATCTGCGTTCAAGGCTTTGATGTGAACCGTCGCCGTCTGGCCGATTTTTACATAAGCGATCTCGCGTTCGCTGAGATCGGTCGTTTCTATTTGCAGATGCTTCAAATCTGCAATCACGGCGGCAGCCTGGTTGGGTTGAACCATTTGTCCCGGCACCACGTTGATCGTTACAATGGTTCCATCATAGGGCGCGGTCAGTGTGCCTTCGTGGAGTGTAGCTTGCGCGGCGTCCAACGCGGCTTGCGCCGATTCAAGTTGTGCGGTAGCTTGCTCCCGGCGTTCGAGGAACGCCTTGACATAAACGATATGGCCTTTGCTGAAAATCTTGGTGTATGGATAATTCAACAGATCCACATTGTCCTGTGCGGAGCGGATTGCCGCTTTCGCTGCCGTAACGGATAGACTGAGATCGGGCGTATTGAGCACGATCAGGAGTTGCCCCGCCTTCACTGGATCGCCTTCCTTTATATCCACTTCTTTGACTGCGGCGGAGATCAGCAATCCCATTTGGGAGGTTTGCGCAGGAACCACATCCGCGGAAGCGGATACGATTCCGGCTGAGGAAATAAATGAATGATCGGGCGTGGCAGATGCGAGTGGCATTGGGAGCGCTGCCGGTGTTGGCGCGGATGCGGATGCGCAGCCTGCCAGAAGCATGGTGCAGATCAAAACCATAGTCCAATAAATATGTTTCATTCATCGGCTCCGGTTTGGCTCAATTTCCCGTTTGAATAGTCACGTCGGTGGTCATGCCCCATAATAAACCTTGCGGTTGCGTGTCTAGTTGGATGGTTGCTTTATATACCACGTCGCCGCCCACGGTGGATGAAATGCGGGCCACATCGCTTACTTTGCCGGTGAACTTTTGGTTCAATGCCGCAATGGAGACGGTGGCGGTTTGCCCTGCTTTAACATTGGGGGTATCGCGCTCGCTCAAATCGGTGGTTTCGATTTGGAATTGTGTCAGATCGCCCATGATGATCACGATTTGTCCGGGCGCCACGGTTTCAGCGGGGGAGATGTCCACTTCTGCGATGGTCCCGTTGAAGGGAGCGGTCAATGTTGTTTCGGCCAGCGTGGCTTTTGCAGAATCGAGTTGGGCCTGCGCCTTATCAACATCTGCTTGGGCGCCATCCAGATTTTCCTGCGATGTTCCCATACGTCTCAAGAGATCAACCTGAGTCTGGGCTGCGGCAACATTGGCTTGCGCCTCCCGGACATTGGCTTCAAGCAGCGTAGTGTCCAGAGTAACCAGGGTCTGGCCGGCTGTCACGCTGTCTCCTTCTTTCACTTCCACTGTCTTCGTAATTCCCGTTAACGGAAAACTCAATTGCACTTTTTGAATGGGAACCACCTGTCCCGAGGCGGATACGGTGTTTGCCGTCTGGCTTGGTTGGACATTCAGGACAACAGTGGGAATGGGCGCAGGCGTGGCTGCTGAACCGCAGGCGCTTAGGGTAAGGGCCATTACTATAATGGATATGACGATCAAGGTTGTTTTTTTCATTCTAAATTCCATAGGCGTTCAAAATCTGATGCAGGTAGGTTTTGCTTATTTTGGAGCAGAGCCGTTATTTTCAACGATCAAGCCGTCGCGCAGCGTGACGATCCGTTTGGCGTATTTGATCACGCGCGGGTCATGTGTGGCAAATATAAAGGTAACGCCCGTCTCTTTGTTGAGTTTCTGCATGATTTCCATGACTTGCTGACCATTGGCAGTGTCGAGATTGGCGGTCGGCTCATCGGCCAGGATCAAACTTGGATTGGACGCAAGTGCACGTGCGACCGCCACGCGTTGTTGCTGGCCTCCGCTTAACTGGTCGGGGCGGTTGTTGGCGCGATCCATCAGGTCAACCGCTTTGAGCAATTCCATCACGCGCGAGCGGCGCTCGCTGGCGGAATATCCATTAAGCAAGAGCGGCATTTCAACATTTTCGTATGCACTCAGTGTTGGAATCAAAGCGAAGAATTGAAAGATGAACCCAATCGTTCCACGGCGCATATCGGCGCGCTGGTTGCGGTTGAGACGGGTTACATCCTTGCCATTGATTAAAACGCGCCCTGAAGTGGGCTGATCAAGACAGCCAATCATTTGCAAGAGGGTGGTCTTACCGGAACCGGAAGGCCCAACCAGCGCGGTGAATTCTCCATTCTCGATCGTCAGGTTGACGCCTCGCAAGGCCTGCGTCTCAACCTTTCCGATTTGATACACACGAGCAACATTTTCTACTTTTACAACTTCCATTTTAATCTCCTCGCGGATTCGATCCCGCGTTTATTTCTCAGCGCGCAGGGCTTCGACCGGTTGCAAGCGGGAAGCCATAATGGCCGGATATAGACCGGCAAGAATGGATACGATGAAGGTCAGGATGGACAGGTTGACCGTATCGTTCATGGTTGGTTTGGCGAAGATTGTATCGGTGACCATGAAGCCGGTCAGACCCATGTTTCCAATATAGAATCCGTGAATATTGAAAAGGTAGATACCGATCACCCCCAGGATCACCCCCATGATCACGCCTCCGACCGCCAGCATGGCGGATTCGGTCAGGAACAGCCACATGATCCGCCCGCCCCGCATTCCGATGGCAGAGAGGATTCCGATCTCGCGCGTTCGTTCATAAACCGACATGATCAGCGTATTGATGATGACCGAGGCGGCGATTGCCAGGATGATCAAGTACAGTATGGAGATATAGCTGTTTGCCTGAGTCTCCCAATCCAGGACCAGCGGGTTCAGGTCTTTCCAGGTCAGGACTTGTAGGTTCGACACCTTCAAGGCGCCGGCAACACTATCTGTGTACGAAGTATCCTTGAGCAGCACAAAGATGGTGCTGGCATGGTTCTGGGTCTGGGTGATAGCCTGCGCCTTTGCCAGCGGCAGCAAGATGGTCGTGCTATCAAAACCATACGTGTTGGTCGAGTAGATACCTCGTACGACAAAAGCCTGTTCGGCCACATCGCCATTTGCAGTGTTAACGGAAAGGTTGACATTGTCACCGGCCTTCAAGTGCAGCTTGTCCGCCATGGGTTTGCCGATCAGCAAGCCTCCGCTGTCATCGGCGGTTAAGTAATTCCCGCTGATGATCCCCAACCGATATGGATCGTTGGCCGCCGAAGCCGGTTCGATCCCATAAATCTTGGCCCCTGCTGATTGATTTCCGGCAGAGATATATCCGCTGGCGAACAAGCGCGGTGTGGCGGCCTTTACCTGGGGCAGCGCGGCAATTTGACTGGCTATCTGATCCGGATTTGAGACCAGATCATCCCATTTCAGGCTGGATTTATTTTCGTCGTAGCTGGCTGCCCTTACCTGAATATGGCCGGTTTCGAGCAGAATGGATCCTTCCAGGGCGCCGCCCATTTCTCCATTGACAACCGATGCCATCAACATCAGAATTGCCAGACCCACACTGATCGCCAGCGCCGTGAAGAAGGTGCGGCGGCGGTTACGTCCGAGATCGCGAAAAGCCATTTTTAATATTTGCATCATGGCTCACCTCATACAAAATGCAGGGCTTCGGCGGGTTCACGCCGCCCGGCTTCGATGGCGGGGATGAGCGCTGCCAGCGCGGAGATGATTGCCACAACGGAGGCGCGCATGAACAGCTTTTCCGTGCCCCAGGTGGGGTAGGCCCTGCCCTTCATCAATGCCATGTAACTGGTAGCTTGTGTCAACGACCCAAAGTCCAGCCCGACTTTCATCAAGATGCCGTTGATTGCCAGCCCAAGAACGATTCCCACAGCAACGCCAACCAGGCCGATCATCATGCCTTCGAGCATGAACAGCAGTGAAATCTGCGCAGGTTTTAGCCCCATCGCACCGAGCATACCGATCTCACGCGTCCGTTCGTAGACTGCCATCAACAGCAGGTTGAGAATGCCCACACCCGCAATACCGATGATGATTACGCTGAAAATGTCCATCACACTGTTCTTGCCGTTGATCGCGGAAGCCAGGTCGGGATAGTTCGCCTCGAACGATTCGATCTCGTAACCGGGCAGGCTGGGTTTCATGCCGTTGATGACCGCGTTTTCCTCACCAAGCTGCTTAAGGAAGATTGCTACTTCGGTGGATTGACCCGGCAGACCATAAAGCGCTTGCGCCTCACCGAGCGAAATGTACACGGTTTGTTTCTCAAGGTCGGGTATGCCCAAATCGTAAATGCCAATGACGGTCATCGTGCGCTGGCGCAACTGAGCGTGCTGGGCACTGCCGACGAGCGTGATGCGGTCGCCTACCTGCACGCCCATCGCATCCGCCAGGCCTTTGCCGATCAGGATGTTATCCATATCGGCGCTGGTGAGATCGCGTCCAGTCTTGACATTCTGGCCGATGATGTTCACGGATAATTCTTTTTCCGGCTCGATCCCTGTGATGCCAACGGAAAATGCGCCTTCCTGGCTGGTAACCAAGCCGCCGGTGTTGATGCGCTGCGTGGCACCCAGCGTCAGCGGATTTGCCTCCGCTGCTTTGATGACTGCCTGCGGATCGGCTAACGGCAGAAGGGGGGTGGAACTGGCCTGTGCACGGTATCCTGCCGCGTGAACCTGGATATTGCCGCCCAATACCTTGACCGCATTGCCATAGATCGCGTCGGTAAACCCGTTCATCAAGCCGTCGTACCACATCATCAGTGCCATTGTCATCCCCATTGCGATGACAATGATGATCGTTCGGCGGCGGTGCCGCCAGACATTGCGCCATGCAAGGCGCAGGTAAAGTTGCATTTTTTCTCCTGTAAATCAGAACTAATCGATCCAGACTCGGATCGAATCGACATCCATTAATTGGATTGAGCCGGCGGATGCGCCCAAGACTCTTTCCATCGCATCGGTATAGCCTGCCACGGCTTCCTGCATGCTGCAGAGTCTTTCCTCTGCGCTCAAATTAATGATTCCAGCTTCATGCCCCAAAATAATTTCGCCAAATTTATCTCCCAATCCCAAAATGAGATACAAACTGATCTCGGTCGCCTGCTCAGGGAAGGGGGTTGATAACGTTCCCTCTCGGACACCCTGTTGGATCACCCGGGTAAAAGCGGGAGCTACACGTTGCAGCATTTTGGCAAATACCTTCTGGCGGGTGAGGGCATTTTTATCTGAATACCAGATGCGCAGCATCGCCAGCATATAATCTTTTTGGGCGGTTTTCCACTGGACAGCGGTGCTGAAATAGCGGCGTAGTTTTTCCAAAGCGGGTAGGGCGAGGTCATCCAATAGCGGGAAAAACGTTGCTTCAGCTTCATCGCCCATCCGGTCGATCAGCGCCTCCAGCAGGGCAGATTTTGAGTCGAAGTAGTGATAAAAAGCGCCCTTCGAGATTTTCAACGCATCCAGAATGTCCTGGATGGACATCTGCTCGTAGCCCTTGGTGTAAACCAGTTGGCGGGTTACATCCAGGATCTCGTTGCGCCGGGCGGCATAATCATCTTCTTTAACAATTGGACTTTTGACAAAAGTAGCAAAAGAAAGTGGAACTGTATACAATCGTAGTCTGTGAAAACAAAACAACTGACACAGTTCCGGCAAGAAGTGTACCAGAATTTTAGTAACTGTAAACGA
>Ga0182027_10001997_pt1 | contig 33328 bp, 22 predicted proteins | sample 712E1DmetaG_FD_121300 | JGI IMG/M metagenome (GOLD analysis project Ga0182027, IMG submission 121300) | Permafrost microbial communities from Stordalen Mire, Sweden - 712E1D metaG (Illumina Assembly) | ecosystem: Environmental > Terrestrial > Soil > Wetlands > Permafrost | place: Sweden...
AACCTGCCACGGCCCGGCCCGGGCGCATGTGGAAGATCCGGAAGTGAAGCTGCCGAAGATGAGTTATGACAAATGCGTGCGCTGCCACGAAGCCAGCCCGTCGCGGCCCAAATGGCTGCATCAGATCACTCCCGCCACACATTACACGGGGGATGTTTGCACCGAGTGCCACGATCCACACCAGCCCAAGCCATGACTGAAAATGCAACAAAGGCAGAAGGCAGAAGGCAGAAGGCAGAATCGCCGACCGCCGCTACAGGAGTTTTGCGGCGGTCACAGAACGCCGCTACAGGGGGGAATGTCACCCGGCGCGGTATGCTGAGGAGCCTGGCTGGAATTGTCGGCGGCATTTTGGCGCTGCCGGTGGCGCGTGTCTGCAAGGCGGCGGTGCAAAATGGTCTCGCCAGCGCCCCGGCCCCGTCCGGCTACGATCCGACCCAGCACAAATGGCTGATGGCGCTGGACGTGGACCGGTGCATAGGCTGCGGGATGTGCGTGGAGGCGTGCCAGGCGGAGAACGATGTTCCCCAGGGTTTCTTCCGCACCTGGATAGAGCGCTACGTCATTAAGAAGCCGGCGTCCGACTCCGGCAAAGCGCGCGGCGCGACGGTTGTGGACTCGCCGGACGGCGGAATAAAGGGGTTCCCGGCGTCGCTGATCCCGAAGGAGGAGATTCTAAAGTCCTTCTTTGTGCCGAAGATGTGCAACCTGTGCGAGCAATCGCCCTGCACGCAGGTCTGCCCGGTGGGCGCCACGTTCGATGCGCCGGACGGCGCGGTGCTGGTGGACAGGAAGTATTGCATCGGCTGCGGTTTTTGCATCCAGGCCTGCCCTTACGGATGCCGCTTCTTTAATTCGGTAACGCACACCGCCGACAAATGCACGCTGTGCTACCACCGGATCACGCGGGGACTCAAGCCGGCGTGCGTGGAGATTTGCCCGTCGCAGGCGCGGATATTCGGGGATCTGAAGCACCCCGTGGCGGACGATCCGCTGCAACGGTTCATTGCCAACAACAAGGTTGAGGCATTGAAGGCGAGTCTGGGCACCGGACCGCGCGTGGCTTACGCGGGCTTGGATGAGGTGGTGCGATGACGGACAATGCCATTCTTACCAACGTCGCGGAGGCGCTCCCGCAATTCAAGGACTACGTTTATCCCAATGAACGGACGCTGCATCCGCTGTGGAGTGTGCTGATCGTGGTGTATCCGTACATCACGGGATTAGTGGCGGGAGCGTTCATCATGGCGTCGCTGGTGAGGGTATTCAAGGTGAAGGCGCTGGAGCCGATATACCGGCTGGCGCTGCTGACGGCGCTGGCGTTCCTGCTGTGCGCGACGCTGCCGCTGCTGTTTCATTTGGGCCACCCGGAACGGTGCTTTGAAATCATGATGACGCCGCACTTCAGTTCGCCGATGGCGATGTTCGGCTTCGTCTATGCCTGGTATCTGATGGCGGTGCTGCTGCTGGAACTGTGGTTTGACTACCGGCGGGACTTTGTGGAGTGGTCGAAGATGGAAAGTGGCATGCGCGCGCTGATCTACCGGGCGTTCACGCTGGGGGTGACCGACCTGTCCGAGCCGGCGCTGGGTTTGGACAGGAAGATGGGCCGGATCATATCCATCGTGGGCATTCCGTCGGCGTTTCTGTTGCACGGGTATGTCGGTTTCATTTTTGGCTCGATCAAGGCCAATCCGTGGTGGGGGAACGTGCTGATGCCGATCATCTTTATTCTCTCCGCGGTGGTGTCGGGGATGGCGCTGTGCGTGTTCGCCTACATGTTCCTGTGCTGGGCGCGGCGGATCACGGCGGACATGCGGTGCCTGGATTTGATGATCCGTTTCCTGTTTTACGCGCTGGTGCTGGACGCGAGCATTGAGGGCCTGGACTGGCTGCACCGGCTCTATTCGGCGGAAGAGGGGATTGAGGTGCTGAAGTACGTGGCGACCAGCAAGCTGTTTTACACGCTGCTGATCGGGCAGGCGTGCATGGGCACGCTGGTGCCGCTGCTGTTGATGGGAAGCATGCAGATCGCCGGCAAGAAAGTCGCGGAATTGAACCGCCGCCGGATTTATTTTTCCGCCACGGTGCTGATTCTGGCGGGAGTGCTGGCGATGCGGTGGAATGTGGTGATCGGCGGGCAGCTTTTTTCAAAGAGCCTGCGCGGCTTCATGAGCTACAAGATGGAGTTTGGCGGCCCGGAAGGCTGGTGGCTTTCCGCCGCCCTGCTCGCGCTGCCTTTTGTTATTTTGACGGTGTTCGTCAAGTATTTTCTGGCCCGGGACCTGCCCACGCTTGAGAATGTGGTCCCGGGCGCCACCCCGCCGGCGGGTCCGCCCCCGGCGCGGGCTTGAGATTGGGCCGCAGTTGGAGCGGCCACGGATTTTCCGGCGGGATGGAGTTCGCCGCCGGGAAACACGCAAGCAAAACCGGAACTCACGGAGGAAGTATGAAGAAAATCATGATAATCGCGGCAGCCATCTTCTCGGTGGCGGTCGTGACGGCCTCCGCGCAGGACGCCAAGGCGCTCTATGAAAAGAGCTGCCTGAAGTGCCACGGCGCGGACGGCAAAGGCGACAGCACGATGGGCAAGAGGCTGGGGTGCAAGGATTACTCGGACGCGAAGGTCCAGGACGCGTTGAAGGACGACGTGGCATTCAAGTCCATCAAGGAGGGGCTGAAGAAGGATGACAAGGTGCTGATGGCGCCGATCACGGGCTTGACCGACGACCAGATCAAGGACGTTGTCAAGTACATGCGCACCTTTAAGAAATAAGGCGGCGCGGGAATCAAGGCGGAAGCGGCTCCGCAAGGGGCCGCTTCCGCAATTCCGCCCTGCCGGGCCGGAGGCTTGATGCTACAACGACCCGCACCAACATAACCGCTTATGGACAACGCCGCCCCAACCGAATTGGTTCGCCCGCGCTCGCTTTTCCGCAACTGGATTTCCCTGTCGGGTCTGGTGCTCATGGCGTCGAGCATCTTCGCGTTTGTCCTGTTGTTTTTCCTGGACATGATGGCCTACGCGTCGAATCCCTACGTGGGGATTTTGACGTTTCTGGTGGCGCCGGCGTTTTTTTTCGCGGGGTTGCTGCTGTTTCTTTTGGGAGCGTGGCGCTGGCGGCGGAAGAGGGCCAAGGCCGGCGCCGCGGGCGCGTTGCGAATCAACATTGACCTGTCGCGGGCGCGCGACCGCCGGGCGCTGGCGTTCTTTGTTCCCGCCAGCGCGTGTTTTCTGCTGCTGACGGCGTTGGGCAGTTACAACACGTATCATTTCACAGAGTCGGTGGAGTTTTGCGGGGAGTCGTGCCACACGGTGATGAAGCCGGAGCTGACCAGCTACCTGCATTCGCCGCACGCGCGGGTGGCGTGCGCGGAATGCCACATCGGCAAGGGGGCCTCGTGGTACGTGCGCTCGAAATTGTCGGGCACCTACCAGGTTTATGCCACCGTGACGGACAAATACCCCAGGCCCATTCCGACGCCGGTGAAGAATCTGCGCCCGGCCCAGGAAACGTGCGAGCAATGCCATTGGCCCAAGAAGTTTGTCGGCAACCTGGACCGCACGCTCTCTTATTACTTGCCGGACCAGAGCAATTCGCTTTACTCCGTGCGCCTTCTGCTCAAGGTCGGAGGCGGCGATCCGACGCACGGCCCGGTGGGCGGGATTCATTGGCACATGAACGTGGGCAACAAGATTGAATACATCGCCACCGACGAGGCGCGCCAAAAGATCCCCTGGGTGCGCATGACCGACCCGCAGGGCGTCGTCACCGAATACCGGACCAAGGACTTCACCAACGACGTGAGCGGGATGACCGCGCGAAGGATGGACTGCATGGATTGCCATAACCGGCCGGCGCACAAATTCCAGTCGCCGGAAAGCGCGGTTAATTTGGCCATTTCGCTGACCAACATTGACATTACGCTCCCGTTCATCAAGACCAACGCAGTGGGTGTCCTCTGCCGGCCTTACACCAACCAGACCCAGGCGCTGGAAGGCATTGCCACGACGCTCTCGCAGCAGTTCACCAATGATCCGCGCATCCGCGGGACGATTGCGGCGGTGCAGGAGATTTATACGAACAACTTCTTTCCCGAAATGAAGGCCAGTTGGCGCGACTACCCGGACAACATCGGGCACAAGGACTTCCCCGGCTGCTTCCGCTGCCATGATGGCAAACACATTGCCGCCAACGGCCGGACGATGATCAAGGCCAACGACTGCAACGCCTGCCATCTCATTTTGGCCCAGGGGAGCGGCGCGCAGTTGAACCAACTCAGCGCGGAGGGCCAGAAATTCGCGCATCCGATTGACGAATATGATCCTGCTTACCAATGCACCGACTGCCATAACGGCGGCCTGTAGAGCCGCGCGCGCGGCCGTCAGAACGCCGGCCAGTCGAGCCGGCGGCTCGACGCTACACTTGACGCATGGCGCGGCGCGCGCGGGCGTTTGGGCGCTTGCCCTGCTTTGTTGCGCACCGGCGGGCCGCCTCGCCGCCGACACGATTTCCAACGCGGATTGCCTGATGTGCCACGGCGATCCCGCGAACCCGATCACCGCCGCCGGGAAGACCGCGCCGCTGGCCTTGTTCGCGACCAATGCCTTTCAGAATTCCGTTCACGCCAAACTCAATTGCACGGACTGCCATGACGCTGTCAAGGATATGGTGCATCCGGCCGGGCTGCCCCCGGCCCAATGCGCCTCGTGCCACACCAACGAGTCGGCCCAATACGCCGGCAGCGTCCACGGCGCGAGCAAGGCCCGCGGGCCTTCGGCGGCCGCCGGGTGCGCGGACTGCCACGGCGCGCACGATATTATTGCCGTCACGAATTTGACCTCACCTGTTTTCAAACTCAACCTCGCCGTCACCTGCGCCAAATGCCACAGCAATCCCGGTCTGACGGCGGAGTACCGGATGAAGTACCCGCAGGTGGCCAGCCAATATGCCGAAAGCATCCACGGCCGGGCGCTGATGAAAATGGGGTTGATCGTGGCGCCGTCGTGCAACGATTGCCACGGGACGCACAACATCGGGCGGAGCGTGGACCGCAGTTCGCCGATCAACCACGCCAATGTCGCCGCCACCTGCGGCAAATGCCACCTGGGCATCGAGCAAACCTACAACGCCAGCGTCCACGGCAAGCTGCTCGCCGCGGGCGGGCAAAACGGCCCCGTGTGCGTGGATTGCCATTCGGTGCATGAAATCGCCGCGCCGGAGGCCGGCAATTTCAAGGCCGCGAGCGACGAGAAATGCGGCAGTTGCCACCAGGACCGGCTGGCGCATTATCGCGACACCTACCACGGCAAGGCGATGTTGCTGGGCAAGCCAAACATCGCGCCGGAAGTGGCGGCGTGCTACGACTGCCACGGCTATCACGACATCCTGCCGGCGTCCGATCCCGCCTCGCATCTTGCCAAGGCCAACATCGTCGCCACCTGCCAGAAGTGCCATCCGGGCGCGACGGCCAATTTTGCCAAGTACATCACCCACGCCGACCCGCTCGATGCGACGCATTATCCGCAACTGCATTACACCTTCGTCGCGATGACCTGGCTGTTGATCGGCGTGTTCGTGTTCTTCGGCGCGCACACTCTCCTGTGGCTCTTCCGCTCCGGTTACCTCTGGGCGCATGACTCGAAAACGTTCCGCGAGGCCAAGGTCAAAACGCAGCAAGGCGAGGATTGGTTCACCCGTTTCCCGCCCTATGAACGATTCCTTCATTTCCTGGTCGTCACCAGTTTTCTCCTCCTGGTCCTGACGGGCATGCCGCTCAAATTTTACTACACCAATTGGGCGAAGGTGATTTTCGGGATGCTGGGCGGCACGGAAGCGGCCCGCACGCTGCATCACTTTGGCGCGCTGATCACCTTCCTCTATTTCGGTCTGCACCTCGCCAAGCTGCTCGTGAAAGCTTGGCAGGGCCGCGTCCGGTTCCAGGGCGGCGACTGGCGCTCGAAATGGAAGAGCCTGAAATGGGCGCTGTTCGGCCCCGACTCGATGATCCCGACCTGGCAGGACGCGAAGGATTTCATCGCGCACCAGAAATGGTTTTTCGGCCGCGGGCCAAAGCCGCAGTTTGACCGTTGGACTTACTGGGAGAAGTTCGATTACTTTGCGGTGTTCTGGGGCGTGTTCATTATTGGGATGTCGGGATTGGTGATGTGGTTCCCGCAGTTCTTCTGCCATTTTATGCCGGGCTGGATGATTAACATGGCGCTGATCGTTCATTCCGATGAAGCGCTGTTGGCGGCGGGGTTCATCTTTACGGTTCACTTCTTCAACACCCATTTTCGGCTGGAGAAATTTCCGATGGACACCGTGATCTTTTCCGGGCGCATCTCCAAGACCGAAATGTTGCATGAGAGGCGGCGCTGGTTTGCGCGTCTGCAAGCCGCCGGGAAGCTGAATGATTTCCGGTCGAAAGACGAATGGGAACGCTGGAAAGCCATCGCGCGCTCCTTTGGCTACCTCTTTTTCGGCGCGGGGCTGGTGCTGCTGGTCTTGATCATCTACGCCATGGCCTCGCGGCTGGCGCACTGAGCGCCCTGCCCTCCCAAGCTTGGCAGGGTGGCGCTTTCGAGGGGACGAATGGGAGGCATGGGAAGCATGGGAAGCATGTTCGCATGTTCGGGGCCGGAATTTTAGAGGTTGACGTTTTGGCCGGGTTGAGGTAGGAATGGTGAGTGCCAATGATACCGTATTGCTGCTCAAGGTCATTCCTGGCGCTCCTGCTGGGCGCGGGGGTGTCGGGCGGGTTTTCTGTGTCCGCCCCGGCCGGGGATAAGATTGAATTTTCATCGCTGAACTCGGAGGACCTGGCGCGGCCAACGGTGGATCGCGCGGAGAGTGAATCGCCGGATGGGGTCTCCATATTTACCATTGTGTCCATAGATAATGCCTTGCCGCAGCCACAGCAGCCTTATTCTCCAATGCCCCCTGCCGCAGGGACGCGCGGCCGCCGAAACGATGATCTTTCTCTCAATTTCCGGAGCGGGAATGATGGATTGAGCGCCGGTCCGGACAGACTCGGGCAAAACGGCGGCTCTGACAATCCCACTTGGGATACGCATGCCACTAATTATTCCTCCTCCAAGCCGGCCAGCAACTATTTGGACGAAGTGGGCGCCTGGGAGAAATCGCAAAGCCTCAATGGCATGCGGCCTGGCACGGACAAGCTGGAACCGCGCTATGGCCAGCCCGGGGCGCGTTTGGAATCCGCGACCTTATTGGAGCGGCGCGCCCTGAAGAACGGTTATGAGGCTGGCGATGCCGCGTCCAAGTCCTGGACAACCCGGAAGGAGGATGCCGCCAGTGCCAGCGAGAAGACCTCCATTGCTGAAATGGTGAAAGAGAAGAACAAGTCGTCCTTCGATGCCAGTTATGGCCTGTTCCGGCCCCTTTCCCAGTTCTACGGTTCCAAGGCATCGAGCGCGTGGGGATCGGCTTCGATGCTGCCGTCCGATCCGTCGCTGGATGCGTCGGACGCCGGTCGCAATAAATCGCTGTCCAGCCGCCTGCCGTCATTTTCTTCCGGCAAGAACTTTGGCAATCAAGACCCGGGCAATGCGAGCGGCCTGCCCGCGATGAGCGGCTGGGGGAATGACTTGGGCGCCGGCTACCAGGGCGCCGCACCGGCGGCGGCTCGCAAACCGCCGGCTCCTCCCGCGCAGGCGGGCCCGCAACGGCCGCAGGGCGGGGCGACCCTGGCCTGGCCCAAGATGCCCGGCGCCAATTATTAAGTTAAGCAACGCAAAATGGCGCGGCAGGCGGCGCGCAAGGCGGTGAGATGGGCCTGGGACCTGGCTTCGATGTGGCAACGCACCACAGGCTCGGTGCCGCCGGCGCGGAAGGCAACCCATTCTTCTTTGGGCAACAGGAATTTGCAGCCGTCGGTGGTGAGGAATTTTTCGACGGGGAATTTTCCAACGGTCTTCAGCCCCCCTGCCAGTCGCGCCAGGAGCCTCTCCTTCTTTTCAGGATCTATTCTGAGGTTGATGCGTTCGGTGTAAAAGGGGCCGGTTTGCCGGGCCAGTTCCGCGAGGATCACGCCCAGGGATTTTCGCTCGGTGGCCGCCAGTTCGGCCATCAAGAGACACGCCAGGATGCCGTCCTTCTCCGGCAGATGGCCCTGGACGCTTAAACCGCCCGATTCTTCGCCGCCCACGATGACCGGCTCGATTTCCATGAGCGCGCCGATGTATTTGAAGCCGGCCGGCGTCTCGCGGACTTGGACGCCCCAAAGCCGCGCCACCGCGTCCACCAGATGGCTGGTGGTCACGGAGCGGACGACGGCGCCGGTGCCGCCGCGATTTTTTTTCAAATGATAAAGGGCCAGGGCGAGAATTTGGTTGGGCGCAAGCCATGAGCCGTCCTTGTCCACCACGCCAAAACGGCCGGCATCGCCGCCGGTAGCCAGCCCCAGTTGGGCCTGGCCGCGGCCAACGGCCTGGCGCAATTGGACGAGGTGTTCCGCGTCCGGTTCGGGCGGGTGGCCGCCGAAGAAGGCGTCGGATTCATTGTGTAATACGGTGAGTTTGGCGCCGGCTTTGAGGAGCAGAGTGTCCAGGTAACCGCGCCCGCAGCCGCACATCAAATCCACGGCGATTTTCAGCCGCGCCTTTTTGATGGCGTCGAAATCCACCCGCTTTCCGATCTGCTCAAAATAGTCAGGCCGCGGGTCCAGGGTTTTGGCCTGGAAAGTCCCGATGACAACGGCTGGGAAGCGCCAGTTTTCCCGCTGCAAACGGACGATGGACTCCTCGATCCGGCGGGTGACATCCGGCAGGGCGCCCGCGCCATTGCCGCCGTAGAATGTGAAGCCTGAATACTCCGGCGAGTTGTGGCCGGCGCCGAGGTAGATTCCGCCGGCGGCTTTGTGTTTGCGGATGGCCAGGGCAAGGGCCGGGGCCGGTGTTGCGCCAATGCACAGGAGCGGGCTGAATCCGGCGCCAGCCAAAACTTCAGCCGCGGCCAGGGCAAATTGGGGGCCGAGAAAACGGCAGTCGTGGGCAAGGATGACCCTGGGCGCGCTGGCGCGAATGGGGGAGTTGGGAATTGCGTCCCTTGCGTTCCTTGCGTCCCTTGCGTTCCTTGCGTCCCTTGCGTTCCTTGCGTCCCTTGCGTCCCTTCCCCCAGCCGGCCCGGCGCGAGTGGGGAAGTTGTGACCAGCCAGTTCAGTCTTCAGGTGTTCGGCCACGGCCTGGGCGGCGAGGCGGACGCCGGCGAAGGTGAAATCGCGCGCGATGGCCGCGCGCCAGCCGGCGGTGCCGAATTGAATGGGAGCAGGGCTGTAGCGGCGCTCCAGGCGCGCCGCTGATTGGCCGTTGGCGTTGCCAAAGCGAATTGGACTAAGGCCGGACGAGTCCATTGACACGCTACTTTTTCCAATCGAAGGCCTCTTTTTTCAAAGCATAGAGATAGCCGACGAACAAGATGCCGAGAAAACAGATCATCGAGCCGAGAATCAGCGGCGCGCGGTCGCGGAGCATGTCGCGGTAAATGATGGCCCACGGATAAAGAAAAACAACTTCGATGTCGAAGAGGATAAAGAGCATGGCGACCAAATAAAACTTGACCGAGAGGCGGGTGTTGCCGCCGCCGACGGGCAACATGCCACATTCGTAGGCGGTGTCTTTGATGGCGGACCTTTTGCCGCGTTTGCCGACCACGACGGAGGCGACCAGGGTGCCGCCGGCGAACAACAGGGCGACCAGGCCCAGGATCGCCACCGGGATATATTCCCGCAATTGCGTTGGTTCCATGAGAGAACATTAAGAAATGGCGGCGCGCTTGGCAAGAGCAAAGGAAAGCGGACTGCATGTCACGTTTTGGGGTGGCGGTTTCCCGTTCTTAATCTTAATCTTAATCCTAATCTTAATCTCCATCGTGAAGAGAAGAGGAGATTAGGATTAGGATTAAGATTGAGATTAGGGAGGATACCCAAAAAAGTGAAATGCGCCCCAAAGCGGACTATTAGCAAAGATTTTATTTGCGGGGGCGTTGAATTCCAGATTAGTATGGCAATTCGTTTGGGCGGCGGATTGGAATGGAGGCAACGGCGCGATAAAACCGGATGAGCAGATTGAATGTTGGACGGCGGTGGAGCCGTCCAAAGGAGCAAAAGCGTGAAACAATGAACCGGTTTGGGGTGGCAAAAAATGTCCGCCCCGGAGAATTATATTTATGAAAGGATTATTAAAAGTGTTAATTATCGTGGCGGTGGCCCTCGCGGGCGCGGGCGCGGCGGGCGGCGCCTGGGTCTGGCATGCGCGCCATTCCGCCAAGCCGTTGTGGCGCACAGGCACTGTGCGGAAAGGAAATCTCACCGCCACCATCACGGCGACGGGCACGGTGGAACCGGAGGAGGTGGTGGACGTCGGGGCGCAGGTGTCGGGGCAGTTCCTCGAGTTCGGCAAGGATGCCAATGGGAAGCAGGTTGATTATGGCTCGGTGGTGGAATCCAACATGCTGCTGGCCCGGATTGACGGGAGCCTGTACGCCGCGGATGTGGCGCTGGACAAGGCGATTCTGGCATCGGACAAGGCCGGCGAACAGCAGGCGACGGCCAATTTGGACCAGGCGAAAGCCACGGAGGTGCAAACGGAAGCGGATTGGACCCGGGCGCAGAAGCTCGGCGAGGGAGAAGCCTTGGCGGCCAGCGCGTATGATACTTACAAGGCCAGTTACGAAATCGCCAAGGCCAAGGTGGCCTTGGCCACCGCGGCCGTGGCTTCGTCCAAAGCCGCGACGGTGCAGGCGGAAGCCACCCTCGGCAGAGCCCAACAGATGCTCGATTACTGCACCATCTTGTCTCCCGTCAAGGGCGTGGTCATTGACCGCCGGGTCAACATCGGCGAAACGGTGGCCTCGAGCCTCAACACGCCGAGCTTGTTCCTGATTGCCAAGGACCTGACGCGCATTCAGGTGTGGGCATCGGTCAATGAAGCGGACATCGGGAACATCCACCCCGGCCAGCCGGTGACGTTCACCGTGGACGCATTTCCGAACCGGGTGTTCCACGGGGCTGTCAACAAGGTGCGTTTCAACGCGACCATGACGCAAAATGTGGTGACCTACACGGTGGAGGTCACCACGGACAACTTGGACGGCAAACTTTTGCCATACTTGACAGCCAACGTCCAATTTTTGACCGGGGAGGTGACGAATAAGTTGCTGGTCCTCAACTCGGCGTTGCGCTGGCACCCGCAGAACGAGCTGATCGCACCGGAGTATCGCGGGTCCGGCAATGGGGCCGGCGGCGCTTCCTCCGGGGCCAGGGCGCCGGAAAACGCAAGCGCGCCCGCGGGAGGAACCGAGACCGGCGGCGACGCCGGCGGCCGGCGGGGCGGGGAGCGCGGGGCGGGCGGACAGGAGGCGGCGCCCGTGCAAACAGGAGTTTTATGGGCGGCGCAGGGGAACTTCGTCCGGCCCGTGCCGGTGAAACTGGGATTAACCGACGGGACATGGACCGAAGTGCAAAGCGAGGGCCTGGCGACAAACACCGTCGTAGTGACAGGGACCATCAGTGTGGAAGCGGCGGCGGAGGAATCGGCCGGCGCCAATCCCTTCATTCCGCAAATTGGCCGGCGCGGGGCGAACAATGCCATCCCCATGCGGCGGGGTGGCGGAGGTGGTGGAGGTGGTGGTGGTGGCGGTGGTGGAGGCGGCGGCTAATGACCTCAAGGCATCGTTATGGAATTGCTTGAATTGCACCAGGTCTGCAAGACCTATCACCTGGGGGAAATGGATTTGCAGGTGCTCAAAGGCGTTACCCTCTCCGTTGGCAAGGGAGAATTGGTCGCGCTGATGGGGGCCAGCGGCTCGGGCAAAAGCACGCTGATGAATATCCTCGGCTGCCTGGACCATCCCAGCTCGGGGGAGTATTGGCTGGATGGACAGGAAATTTCCGGGGCGTCCTCCAATGAGCGCGCCAAGCTCCGGAACCGCCTGATCGGCTTTGTCTTCCAGAGTTTCAATCTCCTCTCGCGAACCTCCGCCCTCGACAACGTCTGCATGCCGCTCACTTATGGCGTGGAGTACGTCCACGAGGACGAGATGAGGAAGCGCGCGGAGGAGATGCTCCGCAAGGTCGGGTTGGCCGACCGCATGGATCACCAGCCCTCGCAGCTTTCCGGCGGCCAGCAGCAACGGGTGGCCATTGCGCGCTCGCTCATCAACCGGCCCCGGCTGCTCCTGGCCGATGAGCCGACGGGCAATCTGGATTCCCGCACCAGCGAGGAGATTCTGCAAATGTTCCGCGCCCTCAACGAATCGGAAGGACTGACCATCATCCTGGTGACACACGATCCGAATGTGGCGCAGCATGCCAAACGGGTGATACGGATTCGAGACGGGTTGATTGAAAGCGGGTCGGACGGGAACAGGATCAAGGAATAAAATAAATATGAGAGCTTATCGCACTTTCAAAACCGCGATGCGCGCCTTGCGCAGAAACGTCATGCGGGCCGCGCTGACCACGCTGGGAATCGTCATTGGCGTGGCGGCGGTGATTGCCATGATGGAGATTGGGAACGGCTCCTCCCGGGCGATCCAACATACCATCGCCACCATGGGCGCTTTCAACCTGATGGTTTTTCCCGGCAACTCCTTGCTGGCCGGCATCAGCACCGGCACCGGCGGCAGCATGAGGCTGTCTCCCGGCGACGCCGACGCGATTCTGACCGATTGCCCATCGGTGACGGCGGCGGCGCCGGTGGTGTTTGCGCGCGCGCAGGCCGTCTATAACAACCTGAACTGGCAGCCCGGCAGCCTCTACGGGACCACCCCGGCATTTTTGGAAGTGCGGGATTGGAGCGACATGGCCGAGGGCAATCCGTTCACCGACCGCGATGTCCGCAACACGAGCAAGGTGTGCGTGATTGGCAAAACGATTGTTGAAAAACTCTTCCAGGGCGAATCGCCCGTCGGCAAGGAAATCCGCCTGATGAACGTCAACTTCAAAGTCGTCGGCGTGCTCAAAGCCAAGGGCGCCAACATGATGGGGGCCGACCAGGACGACATCATCCTGGCGCCGTGGACGACGATCAAGTATCGCGTGTCCGGGGCATCGAGCAGCGGCGGCTCCACCGTGGTCGCCGCGAACACAAGCGTTCTTCCCAGCCAGGTCTTCCCCCCCGCGCCGCCTTCCCTGTATCCGATCCCCTCCAGCGTGCAACAGGCCGACACGCCGCAACCGGTGCGGTTTGCCAATGTGAACCAGATCGTGGTGTCGGCCAGATCGGGGGCCGAAGTGCAGTCGGCCATTGAAGAAATCACGGCCCTGCTGCGCGAGCGGCACCACATCCGGGCCGAAATGCCGGAAGATTTCACCATTCGCGACATGACGGAAATGGCGCGGACGATGAGTTCGACGACGGAATTGATGACGACGCTGCTGCTGATCGTGGCGGCGATTTCCCTGGTCGTGGGCGGCGTGGGCATCATGAACATCATGCTCGTCTCCGTCACCGAGAGGACCCGCGAGATTGGCCTGCGCATGGCCGTGGGCGCGCAGTCCACCGATATTCTGCATCAATTCCTGACGGAGGCCATTGTCCTCTGCCTGATCGGGGGCGCGGTTGGGATTGCCCTGGGACGGACGACCTCCATCCTGGTGCGGCTGATCAAGCACTGGCCGACGGCGGTGTCGGTTGGGGCGATTGTCGTGGCGGTGGCGGTCTCCGCGCTGGTCGGTGTGCTGTTTGGATTTTATCCGGCGTGGAAGGCCTCCCGTTTGGACCCGATTGACGCGTTGCGTTACGAATAAGGAAGAGAGTGTCCCGATCCTCGAAATTCATGAACACATCTGATGGCATATCCCGCACGGCCCTGGCCCGGATATTTCATATCCTCGGTGGAACTTCACAAACCCTGAATGGTAGGGCGGCGCTGCCGCGCCGCCCTGAATTAGGGCGAAGCAGCAGCTTCGCCCTACCAAGCTATCGGATATCCGGGCTGGCCGCTGGTCTGGCCGCGCTCACGCTGGCCGCCGGCTGCATGGTCGGCCCGAATTACCAGCCCCCGAATCTCCAGTCGCCCCCAGCCTGGTCCGGCGTCACCAATTCCGCCGCGGCGGCCGACACCAAGCTCACGGACAGCCCGGTGGACATGGCGCGATGGTGGACCCAGTTCCAGGACCCCAAGCTCACGGCCTTGGTCACTGAGGCCCTGCAATCCAACTTGGACGTGCAACTGGCTGAAGTGCAACTGCGCCAGGCCCGCGCGGCCCGCGGACGGGATGAGGGCGGTCTTTGGCCGTCACTGACGGCTTCGGGATCGGCGACCCGGAGCGGTCCGGCCAACGGGCCAAATGCCGGCGGCATGCACGTCAACTCACTTAGGGCCAGTTTGGGAGCGGCATGGAATTTGGACTTCTTTGGCGCCACGCGGCGCCAGCTCGAGGCCGACGACGCCGCCATCCAGTCCGCCAATGAAAACTTGCACGACGCGCAGGTGAAGCTGGCGTCGCAAGTGGCGCTGGGCTACCTCCAAGTGCGCGGCGCGCAGGAACAAATCGCCATTGCACAGGAGAACCTGAAGGCCGAACAGCATTTGGCGGATGTGACGCGCCAGAAAGGGATGGCCGGGTTCGTCAGCGCGCTGGACGAGGCCAATGCCGATGCGCAAGTGGCTTCGACGGCCTCGGCCATACCGGTGCTGGAAGCCTCCATCGAGCAAAATATTTTCGCGTTGAGCATTTTGCTGGGCCGGCCGCCGGCCGATCTGCTGGAAGATTTGTCCAAACCGGGAGCCGTCCCCGTCACCCCGCCGGAAGTGCCGGTGGGATTGCCCTCCGACCTGTTGCGGCGCCGCCCCGACATACGGGAGGCGGAAGCCAATTTGCATGCGGCGGCGGCGCAAATCGGCGTGGCCGTGTCCGCTTTTTATCCCCAATTCTCGTTGACAGGAAATCTCACTTACCAAAACAGCCTGGTGCGGGATTTGTTCGCGCCCGGCAGCGGCTCCTACTCCGGCGGACCGCAGGTCAACTGGCCGATCTTTTCGGCCGGCAGCACGATTTCCAATGTGCGATTTCAGGAGGCCGCCAAGGACGCCGCCTATATCAACTATCAGAAAACCGTGCTGGCCGCGCTCTCGGATGTCGAGAGCGCGCTGGTCGCCTTTGCCAAGGAATGGGACCATCGCAAGGCCCTGCGCACGGCGGTGGACAACAATCGCCGCGCGCTGAATTTTTCCCAGCAACTTTACCAGGCCGGCACGACGGAATTTCTGACCGTGCTGGATGCGGAACGCTCGCTGTTGGGATCGGAGACGGCGCTGGCGCAAAGCCGGCAGGCCATCACCTCGGACCTGGTCAACATCTACCGGGCGCTGGGCGGCGGCTGGGAGGAGAGGCAGTGAGAATAGTGAAAAGGTTCCCGGACAATAATGGGTGGGCCAAGCGGTAAAGCGGCGCTGGCGCGCGCACTCCACAGCGGCCCCCCGGCCGCATAACCGGAGCGCGAAGCGCCTTGGAGTGCGGCGCGGCAGCGCCGCTTTGGACGCGAAACAGGCGCATTCGACCCACTTGAAGAACTTCGTCTCAAACCCCGGTGAATAAGATTCTCTAAAAACGTCTTGACTTTTGGTTTCAATCAGTTCTAAATCGCAAGCTGAATGAAATTTGACCACCAAGATATATGAAGAAACTGACTGCTCTCACGATGATGGCCGCACTCATGGCGCTGTTCGGATTGGCCGCCACCTGCCAGGCCATGGATTTCTATGTCAACAGCGCCCAGTGGCTGCAAAATGCCCTGACGCTCGCCGCCGCCAACGGGTCGGACAACAACATTTATCTTGCCCCCGGCTACTACTCCGGCAACTTCAACTACAACAGCGCCGATGCCAACGCCTTGACCATTCAGGCCCAGTCGGGCGTCACCACCGACCAGATCACTATTGACGGCGCGGGGACGGGCCGGACCATGAACCTCTCCTGCTCCGTCAACGGCGCCATCACGGTCAGCGGCCTGACCTATCTGCGCAACTGCGGCAACGCCAACTATGCCGCCTTGAGCATTGCGACCGGCGCCAGCGTCCTGGTTAGCAACTGCCGCTTCCTCTCGTCCGCCGGCAGCATCGGCATGGGCTTGCGGATCTCGTCCGGGCTGAACGCCACCGTGATCGGTTGCACCGCTGTCGGGACCTCTGATAATACAACTGGCATCTACATCTCCGGCGTGCCGGGCAACGTGACCGTGCAGAACTGCGTGGTGAACACAAATAGCCAAGGCGGGTTATCCATTTCGGGCGCCGGTATTATTACGCTGGCGACCAACAGCTTCAACGGCAATTGGTGGAATAGTGGCAATGGGCAAGGCGGCGGCGCTTACTGCAATGGCGCGACTGTGACGCTCTCCTGCAACACGTTCAACGGAAATTCGGCGACCACTTATTTGTGTCAAGGAGGCGGCGCTTACTGCATTGGCACGGTGGTGACGCTCTCCGGCAACATGTTCAACGGAAACTGGGCAAACAATGAAGGCGGCGGCTTTTGGTGCCAATGTCCTTCCGTTACGATTACCCTCTTAGGTAACACCTTTTCTGGCAACTCCTCCCAGCAAGGCGGCGGCGCCGCTTACTGCTACACTTACAATTCTCCCTGTGCGATTACGCTCTCCGGCAACACTTTTACGGGCAACTCTATCTGGAGCACATGGAGTGGCGAAGGCGGGGGCGCCGCTTACTGCTACAATTCTTCCGGTCCGATTACGCTCTCCGGCAACACTTTTTCTGGCAACTCCTCTGCGAACACCCACCCCAACAGCGGCGGCGGCGGCGTCTGGTGCGCCGGTCCTAACTCCGGCATCATCACGCTCTCAGGCAATACTTTCGCCGACAACTCCACCAGAGACAACGGCGGAGGCCTCTACTGTGCGAGCAGTTCGTTGTTCTCAAATAATACCTTCACAGCAAATTCGGCATCCCAAAACGGCGGCGGCGCCTGGTGCTCGGCCGGTGGTGCCACCATGACACTCGCCGGGAATACGGCCGAACAGAACACGGCGCAGTCCGGCGGGGGATTTTACATTTACGGCGGGACCGTGACGTTCGCTGATAACTTGGTTCAGGGCAACACGCAGACGGGATTTACCAATTACGGCGGCGGCGTGTGGGTGGACGCGGGCACTGAATTGGACATGATTAACAATACCATCTTCGGCAACAACGCGCTCGGCGGCGGCGGCGGCGCGGCCTTCCAGGTGGATGGCGTGACGGAAATCCTCCATGTCTATAACAACATTATATGGGGCAACACGGCCAACGCCAACGGAGCCGATGTCCATCTGGCCGGCACCGGCCAGCGCAAGGAGTACATCTCCAACGACTCCGACGACATGTCCGGCGTCTGGGACCTGGCCACCACGCTGGACATTGACCCGCAATTCTACGACCCGGTCAATGGCGACTACCACCTCCGCTCCACCTCGGGCCTCGTCAACACAGGCAACAACTCGGCGCCGAATTTGCCCTCGACAGACCTCGATGGCGGCCCGCGCATCGGGGGCGGCGTCGTGGACATCGGCTGCTACGAATTCAATAACAGCGCCGTCCATCCGGCGGACACGAATAGCAATTGGAGCATCAGCTCCCTCGAATTCAACGCCTATGGCAACGCGTGGCTGAACAGCCTGGGATGGACCACTGGCCCAAGCCCGATCCCGGCCAATTTCGCGACCCGCGCCGGATACCTGCTGCAAAGCGGCGGGACCTATCACAACGACGGCAGCGGCCAGCCGACCAACTGGAAGCCCGGCGCGCCATAGCCAGCCCCGAAACTCCGAAAAGGATTTCGCGTGTCCTGGAATTTTAGCACAACAGGAAATGCCTCGCCAGAAGGTGGCGCAGCGGCTTTCGGAAGAAAGCCGCCATTGGCCCTTCCAGCGTTAGCCACAGCGAAGCTTCCAGGGAACCCGAATAGTGCGGCGCTCTGCCGAGACGCCGCTACGCTCGCACCGATGGGCAGGAGCCTCCTGCCAAGCCAGCCCGTCCGCCGATTTCTGCTTTCTGCTTTCTGCTTTCTGCTTTGCGCTTTCCAAATGTGCCTCGCGCAAACTCCGCCAAGCCCCCTCTTTTCTCCCCGCTCGGGCGCGTCGCCTCCGGTCCCGGTCACCCTAAGCGACGCCAATCCCAGTGCGCTCATCTACTACACCCTGGACGGCACCCTGCCGAGCACCAGTTCCACCCTATACACCGGCCCAGTGACGTTGACCGGCAGCTACACCGTCATCCGCGCCTCGGCCTTCCTCGCCGGGCAGCCTCACAGCGCCGCGGTGTCCGCCTACTACTACAATTCGCAGAGGAGTGTTCCGCCGACGAGCTCCTACACGCGCATGATAACGAGAGATTTGCCGGCGACGCCCCTCGTTACCGTGCAGATCACCAATGCCGCGACTATTTCTTGTTACACCGTTGAAGAGCGCCTGCCCGGGCCGCTCCAGGCCGTGGACATCACCGGCGGCGGTGTTTGGAATCCCGCCACCGGCATGGTGCGCTGGGGCCCGTTGAGCAACACATCTCCTTTTGTCGCCAGCTACCGCCTCACGGGGCCGCCCGGCTCTTATTCGCTGGACGGCTCGGAATCGGCGGATGGCCAGTGGACTTATAAACCGGGAGCCACAGTGGCGCCCATCATCGTGCCATTGCTTCCCGTGGCCGCCGCTCCCGTGCCGCCGCCGCAAGTTGCCAGCCCGGTTTTTCTTCCCCGGTCAGGCACGCCGAATCCGATGATTGTTGACATAAGCGATCCCACTCCCAACGCGGTCATCTACTACACCCTGGATGGCACGCTGCCGGACGCCACTTCCACCCTCTACACATATTCAGTGCCGGTGACCAGTAGCTACAACGTCTTCCGCGCCCGGTCATTCCTCACCGGGGACATTCCCAGCGACGCCGTCTCCGCCTATTACTACAATTCTGTGTTGCCGTCTCAGCCGACGAACTTCATCTCTTGCGCCACAACGAATGATCTGTCCGGGTCGCCTGTTGTCAGTATTCAGATCACTAACGCCCCAAGTATCTTATGTTACAGCGTTGAGGAACGTCTCCCAGGGCCGCTTCAGGCTGTCAACGTCACCGGCGGCGGTGTCTGGAACCCCGCCACCGGCACGGTGCGCTGGGGGCCGTTGAGCAACACAGCCGTTTTCAGCGGCACCTACGGCGTCACTGGACCGCCCGGTTCCTATTCTGTGAACGGCTCGGAATCGGCGGATGGCCAGTGGACTTATGAACTGGGGCCAACCGTGGTGACCATCGCCCCGGCGCTGATGGCTGTCGCCGCCCCGCCTCCGGCACCGGCGAAAGCCGCCATGCCTGTGTTTAGTCCCGCGTCGGGCACCCCGCCTCCGGTCATAGTCACCATGACCAACATCAACCCCACTGCGGTCACCTACTACACTTTGGATGGCGCCGCGCCGGACAGCAACTCGACCCGCTACACCGGCCCGCTGACGATTTCCAGCTACACCGTCATCCGCGCCCGGTCGTACGTCTCCGGGGAGTCTCCCAGCGCCGCATCCGCGGCCTACTATTACGACTCCACGATGGGCGTTCCGCCGGCGAATTTGACCTCGAGCATCATAACGAATGATTTGTCCGGCACGCCCGTTGTCACGGTGCAGATCACTAACGCCCCGGCTGTTCTTTGTTATAGCGTTGAGGAACGTCTGCCCGCGCCGCTCCAGGCCTCGAACATCACAGGCGGCGGCGTCTGGAATCCCGCCACCGGCACAGTGCGATGGGGGCCGTTGAGCAACACTGCCCCATTCAGCGCCACTTATGCCGTTACAGGGCCTGCCGGCACTTATTCGGTCAACGGCTCGGAATCGGTGGACGGGCAATGGGATCTTGGACTGGGACCGGCACTGGTGACCATCGCCCCGCCGTCGTCCGCCACTCCTTCGGCGCCCGCGCAGGTCGCCATGCCGTCTTTTGCGCCTCTCAGTGGCGCTGCCCCGCCGGTTGACGTGTCGCTTTCCTGCGCCACCACAAACGCCGTGGTCACGATCACTTACACTCTGGACGGCTCCGAGCCTACGGCGCTGTCGCCGGTCTATTCCAGCCCCCTGCACTTTGACAGCGCGGCGGAGGTGCGGGCGCGGGCATTCGCGGATGGCTTGCCGCCGAGCGCGGTCAGCGTGGCCTTTTACGGACCGGCCCGGCCGCCGCCGGACATGCAGTTCTCGCGCGCTGTGGACACGAGCGCGCCCGGCACACCGGTTGTCAGTTTAACGGTGAGCCCCGGCGCAACCGCCCATTGTTTCGCCGTCGAAGAATGGCTGCCGGCGGGGTTGATCCCATCCAACATCACTGCCGGCGGCGTCTTCACCGCCAGCAACTCGGTGTTGCGATGGGGACCGTTCACCACCACGAGCGTCCTGACGCTGGCCTACCAGGCGGCGGGGTTGGCGGGCGCTTATCAGGTGCGCGCCACCTGGAGTGTGGACGGCGTCAGCAGCGGTGAGATTCAGACAACCAACATTGTCATCCCGGTGCCATCAAACATCGTCTTCACTCAACCAGGCCAGGAACCGCAACCCGTCTTCTCCCCGGCTGTTGGCGGCGTCCTGCCCGTTACTGTGAGGATTTCGTGCAGCGACCCGCAGGCGCAATTGTTCTTCACGACTGACGGTTCGGCGCCAACGCAGGCTGCGTTGCTCTACTCGCACCCGCTGAGATTCTCCCAGCCAACCACCCTGCGGGCGCGCGCCTTCGCCAACGGCTCCCTGCCGAGCGCCGAGACGGTCGCCTATTACGGGCAAACCGAGTCTCCCCCGGATTTCCAGGTTTCCTGTGCGCTTGACTTGAGTTCGCCGCTCACGCCCGTCGTTAATTTGACAGCGACTCCCGGTTCCGGTCTTTCCGGCGCGCTCTGCTACGCCGTGGAAGAGTGGCTGCCGGCCGGATTGGAGGCGGCGGACATCAGCGCCGGCGGCGTCTATACTGCCAGCAACTCGGTGGTGCGTTGGGGGCCTTTCATCGGAACGGCGCCGGTGGAAATGAGCTGGCAGGCCGTCGGCCTCACGGGCACTTACCTGTTGCGCACGACTTGGAGTGTCAATGGCGTCAGCCTGGGCGGTTTTGTCGAAACCGATCTTGTGATCGGCCCGAATTCCATCGGATATGTTCCAACCAATCCTTCCCAGGAACCCGCGCCCGTCTTGTCGCCCGGCGTCGGCACAAGCCTGCCGGCCACCGTCGCCATTTCGTGCAGCGACCCGCTGGCGCAAATCCGTTACACGCTGGACGGCTCCTCTCCGGCGGCCGGTTCGCCTCTTTACACAAGCGCGCTCACGCTGACCTCGCCGGGCACGCTTCGCGCGAGAAGCTTCAGAGCGGGCTGGACGCCGAGTGCGGAGGCCGTTGGCTTTTACATTGCCACCCCCAATACCAGTTCCCTGGCATTGGTCCGCAGCGTGTCGGGGAACGCCAGCTCCCTGCCGATCATTAGTGTCACCGCCACGCCGGGCAACATCCAATGCTATGCAGTTACCGAGACGCTGGCTTCCGGCCTCACGCCCTGGCAAATCGGTCAGAACGGAGTTTGGGACGCCACCAACCGCACTCTGAAGTGGGGACCTTACACAGACGCCCAGCCGCGCGTGCTGACTTATCAGGTGACCGGCCCCTCCACCGACTACCCGCTCGGCGGCCAGGGAAGCTTCGACGGCTACACAGCAACGATTGCCGGCGCGACGAATCTTACGGTGGACCAGACAACTGTCATCTACGTAGGAAACACCAATGACGGATTCGGCGGCGCAATTGGCAACGGCTCCCTGGTTTTGAGCGATGATGGAACCAATCTGTATGGAACGCTGAACACGAGCGGCCCCATGGACAACGCCCTGGTGCTCTACATCGCCACAGGGCCGGGCGGATTCGCTTCGACGGCTGGTTTCCAGGACGCGGCGGAGCCGTTGCGCGCCACCATTTCCGGCTATACCGCCACGCAAAACAACGGCGGGCCGGGCCAGAGCGTGCTGACCTTTGAGAACGGCTTCGCGCCCGGTTACGCCATCGCCTTGCAACCGGGCAACAATGTCAACTTTGGCGGTCTGTGGAGCCTGGCAAACGGCGGCAACTACAGCCTGCCATTCATATCCAGCGTCAACTTGACACCCGTCGGCACCGATGTCGCCGGGAGCTACAGATTCTCCCTGAACGTGGCGAATATCGGCCTGACCCCCGGGGCGGGACAGAGCTTTGAAATTTTCGGGACCTTCATTTCCGACACCGGTTTCCGCTCCGCCGAAGCCGTGGCGGGCAACCTGACCGGCATACAAGGCTGGAACCCGTTCACACAAACCGCATACTCAACCTACACAATGATCCCGGCCATCTTCCCGCTCATCGTGGCCCCGCCGGCGGGCCTGACGGTTCACTTTGGACAAAGCGCGCAATTGGTCAGCGGCGCAATCGGCGCCGGGCCGATGACCTACCAATGGCAATGCAATGGAACCAACCTAACCAATAACACGCGCGTCTGCGGTTGCCAAGGCGACACACTCACCATAGCCGCCGCGCAGTTATCCGATGCGGGAACCTATCATTTGATTGTTACCAATGCCTACGGCTCCGTCACAAGCGCCGCTGCAACACTGGTTGTCATCGAAACCGCCCCGTTGCTATCCAGCCCGCAAATGTCAACCACAGGCCAGTTCACCATGACAGTTGCCAGCGATCCCAACGCCGTCTTCGACATACTAGCCTCCACGGACCTTGTCCACTGGACAGTCCTTTCCACATTCACGAACCTCTCAGGCAACGACAGCATCACCCTCCCCGTGCCATCCGGCGACGCCCCCGCCGTCTTCTACCGCCTGGTCTCCCATTAACGAACCGCCCCCACGGTAGGGCGACGCTCCCGCGGAGCCATCCCACCCCACCCTGTAGCGGCGGTCTACGACCGTCGCACCAGTTGTGCGACGCTCGGCGAGCCATCTCCATCAAAGATTTCACACCCACAAAAAAAGACTCGGGGCGCCTCAAAATTTCAACTCGACGCCTTCGCGGGCGGCGCAGATTTTCAGGGCGGACCCGCGCCGCGCCGCGCGCCGGCGGCACATCTCCACCTTCCCGTCCACGTCGCGGTCGGCGCATTCGGGGTCGTGATGGAACAGGGCCAGGTTTTTCGCGCCGGCCTGGATGGCCAGATCGGTGGCGGAGAAACAGCAGGAGTGACCCCATTTCATTTTGGCCGCGTACTCCGTCTCGTCATACTGCGCGTCGAGGATGAGCAGGTCCGCGCCGCGCATGGCTTGCAGGAGGGCCTCGGGCACGCGGCGCAGCGGGCCGGTGTTTTGCAAATCGGGAAACAACTCGCGCGCGCCAATCTCCAATTCGTTGTCGGTGGCATAGACGATTTTCCGGCCGCCCTTCTCAAAGGAATAACCGAAACAGCCGCCGGGATGATTGAGGGGAAAGCTCGACACTTCAACGCCGTCTATTTTGCTTCGGCCCTCGTCCAAGTGGTCGGCCACAATCCGGGCGCGAAGGTCCTCGAACGGCACCGGAAAGAACTCCGAACTCATCTGGCCGGAGAGGACGCCGCAGATTCGGTTGTCACCGGCGCGCTGCCCATAGACATGAATCCGCATGTCGGGCCTGTAGAGCGGCTCAAAAAAAGGGAAACCCTGGATGTGGTCCCAGTGCGTGTGGCTGATGATCAGGTGCAGGGTCTTGGGCGGCGGATTTCGCCGGGCCAGGTCCTTTCCCAATTCGCGAATGCCCGAACCGGCGTCACATATAAAGATGGTGTTCCCGAAGCGGATTTCGACGCATGAAGTGTTGCCGCCATAGACCCGGGTCCAACTGGCCGGAGTGGGTATGCTGCCGCGCGTGCCCCAAAAAGTCACGAAAGCGGGCATGATACCTCCCGATAGACGAATACGTTGTCCGCGATGGCAATCACATCCCCGTCGTGGAGCACGGCGGAGTGGACCTTGACGCCGTTGAGGAGCACCCCGTTGAGGCTGTCATTGTCCGCCAGCACGCAATCGGTTCCGCGGATGCGCAAAAAAGCGTGGCGGGGGCAGGCCTTTTGGGAAGCCAGGCGGATATGAGCGGAGGGGGTGCGGCCGAGCACCAATTCGAACTTGTCGAGGGGGATTTGCGCGTAGGGGCCGTCGCCTTCGATTTTTTCCAGCAGGCGGCAGCGGTTGAGCCGCTCCCGGCGCAAGGTCGTGAGGCGGTTTCCGGCTGGAGGCCGGTCCGTGACGGTGCTCCCGCGCATGTTGGCGTTGTCATGGTCCACGAGTCAGGACGCTACCGCAAACCGGCCATTATGCAAAGGCTTTTCGACGCGCCCGGAATGACCCGTGCTGGCGGCAGAGAAGCGGACGACTTTCATTGCACTTGACAGAAGCAAACAAAGGAAACGAAGAAGAACGCGTTGAGGGCGGAAAAGGCGGCCCATAATTATTCAGGTAGGGATCCCGATTCCGAATCGGGACCGCGCTGTCCGCGCCGCGTCCAGGGGCGCAATGGATCGCCCGCCCCGGACGCCTCGGCGAGGCGTCCCTACCTGAATACTGACCCCGGCCCATCATTGCCTCCTGATTTGTTTTGCACAAGGGATGCGGATGAGACAAACTTTTGAGAAGCTTATGATCAAACGGATCAAAATACGGGATTTTAAGAGCATCCATGAACTGGATCTGGAACTGGATCCGGTCACGGTGTTGGTCGGCCGCAGTGGAACGGGAAAGTCGAACGTGGTGCAGGCGATCAGGTTTCTCCGCAACCTGCTTCTCAATTACCAGCAGGCTGTCAATTATGAAGGCGGATGGGGGCGCATTATCCCCGAGGGAGAAAAAGCTCCTCAGAGTTCAATAGAGGTGGCGTTTGCTGTACCCGGGGAAGAACGGGTATACAATTACGTGGTTGAGTTTGGATTGCCGGGCGGGCACAGAGCCTTTCTGGGCGTTCTGACGTTGAACGCGGAACGATTGAGTCTCGGCGAGGAGGTTGTCTTCGCTCGCGTAAGGGAACCCGGTAAGGGATTAACGTGGGCACATGTCCCGATCAAGACGGCTTTGCCGGCTGCTTCCGACGGTCCTATTCTTGGAAGCTTTCCCTCGTTGCATCAGGTCGTATTTGCCAATGCCGCGCTTTCCACGGGAATCGGCTTTTATCACTTTCCATCCACCGCTCTGGCATCAACGACGGGGTCGGTCCAAGGACAGGAGTTTTTGCAACATGTTCCGGGTCTTGCCGACAATGCGGGCAATTATCTCCAGATCATGCGCGGCATGACCCAGGATTTTCATCACCCTGACCTTCGCAAGAACCTTCTGGCTTCTTTGCGGAAGATCAATCCTTCCATTGAGTCTGTCGAGCTTGACTCTCTTATGAATCCGCAGAAGGCAATCATTGCGCACAAAGCCGCCGATCGGATTTTTGCGCTTGCCCTAGAACAGGAGTCGGACGGTTTTCGCCGTTTTTACGCCCATTTGCTGGCGCTCTACCAGACGCCGCCAAAGCTGACGCTTCTGTTCGAGGAACCGGAGAACGCGATTTTCCCCGGAGCGCTGTCCCTGCTGGCGGATGAATTCAACGCCGCCCCGCGCGAGAATCGCGGGCAGGTCATTCTCACGACACACAGCCCGACGCTTCTGGACTCGTTCAATGTGGATAATATAAGGGTGGTTGACATGCGCGATGGCAAGACAGTTGTCGGCCCAATCTCCAAAGAACAACAGAAAGCCGTCAAAGATCAACTCCTCACCACGGGCGAATTGTTGACTGTGGACGCTGCGAGATTGGACGAGGAGATGGTGCCGCAGCCCGCATGAAACGTCTCGTTCTCCTTGGCGAAGGCCACGGCGAGGTCTCCGCTCTCCCGGTTCTCGTAAAAAGGCTCTTGCAGGAAAAGGATGCGGGCCATTTGCTGTTCGTTGATACGGAGATTATCCGCACGCCGCTCACCCACCTCATCAAATGGGACAAGGCCCTACAGCAACCTGACTATTCCCAATGGATCAAGCGCGTCACGCTTGCGGCTCGACGGCGCGAGGTTGGCGGCGTGCTGGCGGTTTATGACGGCGATTTCGCGCGGTTCCCGCCGGGATCGCTCTCGCCCTTCTGTGCGGCGACAGCCGCGAAGTCCATGGCTGCGGCAGCCGTCTCAGCCGGCGCTGGCAAAATGACTTCCATCGCTGTCGTATTTGCGTGCTCCGAGTACGAAACATGGTTGGTGGCCGGCGCGGAATCCCTTGCGGGCCGCAAGTTGGAAGATGGCCGGCTGGCGCTTCCTCGCGATGTCCAGTTTCCTGGCTGCGATCCCGAATCTCGCGGCAAAGGCTGGCTCGAACAAAACTGCCCAGGCTATCGTCCGACTCGCGACCAAGCTTCACTGACCGAGTTGCTGGATTTTCAAGTTGTTCGTGCCAAGCGGGCCAGGTCTTTTCAGCGCCTGGAGCATGCCATCGAGCAACTGTTGGACGCGGCCGCCAGTGGTTCCCATGTTTCAACGCCTGGATAATTTGACCGCTGGGTGCCGGACAAAAATCTTCGCCTTCTTGGCAGGGCAGAGCTGCTGCTCTGCCCTGAATTCCTGGGCGGCGCAGCAGCGCCGCCCTACCGGCGGCACGAAGAATTCTGACATGCACCCTTGACCGCAGACGGGGACTAATCCTTCTTTACACGCGCGGTTGCGTTTTGCACGCTGGCGTGGACGTGAAGATTCTGGCGTTGACCAATTTGTATCCGCCCCACCACGCGGGCACGTTCGACACTCATTGCCAAAGCGTGGTCGAGGCGCTGCGCTTGCGCGGCCACACCCTCCTGGTGCTGACCTCCACCGCGGGGCTGCGCGCCGAACAGCGCGACAGCGAGATTCACCGGTCGTTGCTCCTCAACGGCGTCTATGGCGCGCCCAAGGTCACCGCCATCCAGCAGCTCCGCGCGCAGGAAATTCACAACAACCGGATGCTGCTCGATGCCCTCGCAGCCTTTGAGCCGGACGTCGTCCATGTCTTCAGTCTCCACGGACTTTCCAAGTCGCTGATCTTCACCCTGCGCAATGCGCGGGTGCCGGCGGCTTACGCGGTTCTGGATCACTGGCTCGCCGCCAACGTCCAGGAGGACCCCTGGCTGCGCTTCTGGAACGCGCCCTCGCTGCCCTTTCTCGAACAATCGGGCCGCGCCGCGCTGGAAATGAGCGGCGAACGGGGCCGGCTGGATTCGACCGCGCCGACGCGGATCATGAAAGGTTACGACCGCATCCCGGCCCTTTACGGAGATGCGGAGGCGCGCGCCGCCGTGACGCCGAATTCGATCACGGCTTTCCGGTTCGACCGGATTTATTTTTGCAGCCAGGCGCTCCAGCAATTGACCGAGCGTGCGGGCTTTGCCGTCAGCCACGCCGAGGTGATATATCCGCGGATTACCGGGGCGTTTGTCGGCCAGACCAAGCCGGTTGGCGCGCCGATGAAGAAATTCCTCATCGTCAGCCGGTTGACGGAGGAGAGCGGGGTTATGACGGCGCTGGAGGCGCTCAAGCTGGCCCGCGCGGCCAGGCTGAACGTGTCGTTTCATATTTACGGGCGCGGCGAATCCAGTTACGTGGCGACGTTGCGCTCGTTTGTAGTCACCAACCAGTTGCCGGTGGAATTCCTGACGGTGTCCAATTTGAACACGGACATGGCTGCGATCTATAAGCGGCATGATGTCCTGCTGCACACGCCGGAATGGGAAGAGCCGTTCCCGGTCATTGCGCTGGAAGCGATGGCGTGCGGTTTGCCGGTCATCGGCTCCACGGCGGGAGGGGCGGAGGAACTGTTGCACCACGGCGAGAACGCCCTGACCTATCCGCCCGGCGATGCGGCGCAACTGGCCGCCCGGATGCAGGAGCTGCAAGTCTCCCCTGCCCTCCGCTGTCAAATGGCCGAAACCGCCCAGGCCGAGGTCCTGGCCAAATTCAACGACACGGTGGTGATGGACCGGGTGGAAAACTTCTTGACAGTGTCCCAGGCGCAAACGAATTGACAAAAGAAAAGGCGCCCCACCCGGGGCGCCCCATGAAAACTAACTCTACTGCGCCGACATCATACTCTTTTCCAAAGATCTGTCTGCAAGGGAGTTTCCGATTTTGTCAGTAGGCAAAATCCCTACACGCCTCAAGACGATGTCTTGCTTCAGGTTGCCGTCGCCCATCAAGGCCCCGGGATGACTTGGACGCGGTAGAACCGGTTGGAATGCCCGCCCGCGCCGGAATCGGTGAAGGGGAGTTGGCCAAAGGCCGCCGGGTTGGTGAGGATCGGAACCCAGGTCTTCAAGTCGGCCGAGGCGTCAATGACCACCGTCCCCTGCCCTGTCAGGTTGGTGACGAGAAGACTGAACTGGCCGCCGGCGTATTGGAGGGCTTGTCCCCCGGTCGCAAAGGAAACCGGCACGTTGGTGATGTTGAGGCTGGCAACCAGACTGGTCACCGATCCAAACGCATTGCTCACCACCGCCTGATACGGGCCGGCGTTGGAAATTTGAATGTTCAAATTGGTCAGGGTCAGGTTGGTGGCATTCAGGAGGTTGGCGCCGTTGAACTGCCACTGGCAGGCGGAAACCGGCGCGGCAACGGCAAACTTGGCGGTGCTCCCCAAAGCCAATGACAGGCTGGCCGGCTGGCTGGTGATCTGCGGCGGCAATCCCAGTTGAAACACCGTGCCGAAACTGTTGGCGCCGCCGGTCTTGGCGGTGCCATACAATTTGCCGTCGCTGCCCAGCACAATTCCCGTCGGTTCAGCCCCGCAGGCGTTGGTCATGCCGAGTTCGCCCTGAGGGCCGACCAGGAACGTATAGAGCACAGTCAGCCCGCCGGCGTGACTAAACTGGAACAAGGTCCCCGTGCCGTTCAACCCTCCCAAAGTGGCGAAGCCATAGAAAATTCCATTCCCTCCCTGCGACAGAGCGCCGGGGCTGAGTCCGTCGGCATTCGTGGCTAATCCCAATCCGGCCTTCGCGGAGGTTGCAAAGGAATACAGGGGAGAAAAAACTCCGTTGGTCGTGATTTGGAAAATCGTGCCGGAATTGTTGGCGCCGCCGCCGGAGGTGACGCCGTAGAGGAGGCCATTGGTTCCTTGCGTCAAGGCGGGGCCGGGATACGCGCCGTCAGCGCCGTTGGTGAACGAGTAGAGCGGAGTCAATACTCCGGATGCGGTCATCTTGAAAATTGCCCCGCAGCCTTTGCTCCCGCCGTTGGTCGTCGTTCCATAAATCAAGCCGTTGCTGCTTTGCAGCAGGGCGCCCGGATTCGCGCCGTCGGCGCCGTTGGTAAATGAATACAATCTGGTCAACGCGCCGCCGGCGGTTATTTCGAAGACCGCCCCAAAGCCGTTGCTCCCGCCGGCGGGGCCTGTTCCGTAAAAATTGCCGTTGGTCCCCTCCACCAATGCGGCGGTTGGATTTCCGCCCTCGGCATTGGTCAGGCTGGCCCCGTGAATCCGGGTGAACCCATACAACTCGGTGAATGCGCCGGTGGAAGCCAATTTGAAGATGGATCCGTAGCCGTTCGATCCAGACTGGGCCGCGGCGCCATAGAAATTGCCGTTGGTCCCCTGCACCAAGCCCGCGTAAGGATCGGCTCCGTCAGCAACAGAGTAGGCGAATGAGTAGAGAGGGGTGAAAACGGCATTCGTCGTGACCTTGAAGATCGCCCCCCAGCCGTTTGTCCCTCCGTTGACGGTGGTTCCGTAAAGAACCCCGTTGCTGGCCTGAATCAGCCCCGCCTCGGGGGTTCCGCCATCAACCCCATTGGTGAAGGCATATAGAACAACGAGGTTCGCGGCGGGCGCGTTGCGGACAGTTATGGAAAACACTGCCGCCAGCATCAGCCAAAACTTGCATGAATTTTCAACAAAACTCTTCATTTGCCATTCCCTTTCCTTTCCTCTGCCACAAATTCACCACGCATGGTAGGGCGAGGCTCCAGCCGAGCCAAATCCCTTGGGCGGCAGGGCGAGACTCTGTCAAGCCGAAACCCTATTCCTTGAAGAAGTCGCGGCCCGACAGAGTCTCGCCCTGCCTTTCCCCACCTCATTGACGCTTTGCTTCCCGCCAGTATTAGCGGATGCTGTACCCATTACTTTAGCATAAGATTGGAGATTCCCCGCATTTTTTTATTTAATCGCTGGCGCGCGGCTCAAAGTGCTGGCAAATTGAGCCGGTTGCCGGCAGTCGCAACCATTGAGTCATACATAATTATGCAAACAAATGTCCAGACCGAAGACGCCATAGGGCAAAAGACCCGCGAACTCTGCGAGACCATTGTCCGGCAGCCCCAATATCAGGGCATCCGCCAGCGGGTGGAGGCCTTTTTGGCGGACGCCGAAGCCAGGGCGCAATACGAGTGCCTGAGCGATCTGGGCCGGCAGTTGCATGACAAGCAACACCAGGGCCTGACCCTCACGAGCGCGGAAATTGCCGCCTTCGACCGGCAGCGCGACATTTTTTCCAGCAATCCGGTCGCCACGGCCTTTGCCGAGGCGCAGGACGAAATGCGCCAGATTCTGGATCAGATCACCCACTGCGTGAGCAAGACCCTCGAACTGGGCGCCGTGCCCTCCGCCGGGGATCTCGCCGACGAAGGCTCCTGCGGCAGCGGCTGCGGCTGTCACCACTAATTTTGAGCCGTCCGGCAATAACGGAGAATTTCCTGCGGTCCGCCGCCCGCCGCGGCTACGCCACCGCGCCCGTCAAAACCGCGGGGATGCCGCCGGGCATTTTCTACATCGTCGCCAACGAAGCGGCGGAGCGGTTCAGCTTTTACGGCATGAGCGCCATTCTGACCGCGTTCATGGTCCACAATTTATGCGACGCGGCCGGGGCGCCGGCGCCCATGAGCAAATCGGACGCGGTGGCCTATTCCAGCCTGTTTGTGTCCGCCGTTTATTTCACCCCGTTTCTGGGCGCGGTGGTTTCCGATGCCTTCCTGGGAAAATTCCGAACCGTGGTCATCCTGTCCATTGTCTATTGTTTCGGCCATTTGGCGCTGTCGTTGAATGCGACGCGGGCGGGTCTATTGGCGGGGCTGTCGCTCATCGCCCTGGGGGCCGGCGGCATCAAACCCTGCGTGTCGTCCAATGTCGGCGACCAGTTCGGAGCCGCCAACCAGCATTTGATGACGCGCGTTTTCGGCTGGTTCTATTTCGCCATCAATTTCGGCGCGTGTATTTCCCAGTGGACCATTCCCATTCTCCTGAAAAACTATGGACCCCACGTCGCGTTTGGCGTGCCCGGAATTCTCATGCTGGCCGCCACCGTCATATTCTGGCTGGGCCGCCGGAAATTCGTCCATATTCCCCCCGGCGGCAACTCCGTCCTCAAGGACGCATTCAGCCGGGAAGGCCGGGGCATCATCGCGCGGCTGGCTGTCGTCTATATTGTGTTCGCCGTTTTTTGGTCGCTCTATTATCAAACCACCTCCGCCTGGGTGTTGCAGGCCGACGAAATGGACCGGCATTGGCTGGGCCACGACTGGCTTTCCCCGCAATTGCAGGCCATCAATTCCATCCTGATCCTGGTTTTTATTCCGCTCTTCTCCTACGTCATTTATCCCGCCGTCAACCGCTTCTTCAAGCTCACGCCCTTGCGGAAAATCTCCATCGGCTTCTTCATGACCGTGCCGTCGTTCCTGATCACCGCCTGGGTTGAGAAGCAAATCAGCCGGGGATTGCATCCGGGCATAGTCTGGCAGTTCATGGCCTACGTTTTCATCACGGCGGCTGAAATCCTGGTTTCCATTACCGGCCTGGAGTTTTCCTACACGCAGGCCCCGGGGAAGATGAAGTCGTTTGTCATGGCTCTCTATTTCGGCTCCATCACGCTGGGCACTTTCTTCACCTACCTCGTCAACAAACTCAACGCGCATGATGGAAAACTCTATCTGGAGGGGGCGGCCTACTACCTGTTTTTCACCTGGCTGATGCTGGCCGCGTCCGTGCTGTTCATACTCGTGGCCCTGAGATTCAAATCCCGAACCGTCATCCAGGACGAATCCCCCGCCCACCCGTAGGGGCTTTCGGAAGAAAGCCGCCAATTTTGGAAATGGGCCTTGTGTTCGTGCAAGAACAAGTTCCGAGTCAGGGCGTCCTTCCGTGGATGTACCACTGCATGAGGAGCGCCGCGGTCTTCTCCTGGAGCGATTGCGTGCCCGTGCGCGAGCCGGCAAGTTGGGTGAAATTTTCCTCTGCGCGCTTAAGGCGGCCCTGTAACTCCTCCAGACATCGGACGCAGTCCACGGGCGATTCTGGAATTTCCACGGCCCCCCGAATCCCGGCCTCAGCCAATGCGGCGACCAACGCGGCTTGTTCGGAATTGGCATAGCCAACGTGATTCGCCTCTTTGTTGCCTTTGAAAACAACGCCGTTGGGGCTGAACATGTCGCCCGCTCCAATCGCCTCCGGCTTGCCCTCTGGAATGTTGACCCCCTCGCGTTTCGCAAAAGCGCATCTGATCCACTCGGCAAGGACAGGGCCTTTTTCATGGTCAGAAAGGGAGTTCCAAATGCTGCCGGCCAAATCCTGCGCATCGAATCGGCGGCCGTTGTTGCCGGCCCGGTTCTCCATCGCCTGAATATCCTGTGTGCGCTGGAAACGGTAATACTCGGTGGTTACCCGGTAGAGTTCGTCCACCATTTTCTTGCGCTCTTGCCTGCTGGCGACGCCGATAAGCTCGAAAACGCACTCGTCCAGTTCGCGCCTGTCCTCCTGGCATAGCTCTGCCGGAAGTTTGGCTTCGCCACGCAGAATTTCCCGCATCGTTTCCTCGGAATGGCATTGGAGCAATGCCTCCTCAACCAGGTGCGTCACCGCGCGCCGCATCATCCTTTTCAATGCGTTATCAAGCCGTTCAGCCAATTCAGCGGGAACTCCGCGCGGATCGGGGATTTCCAATAGAACGGTATCCACCACCTCGGTTTTCAGTGTGCCTTCGGCGCCGGCATAACGGCCGTAGAAACACTTAAAGAGCGATACCAGCGTGCTGTTAAGTATCGCCGCCAATGCAATCCTCTCGCTGCGATTCTTCAGATCTGGAACCACCGTGTATAAATTGCAATTACAGACCAAAGATTCAGGGTTGGTGGGAACTATATGGCGATACTTCTGTGCCTTTGGCCAAAAAGAGACTCCAAGCCTGTCCGTAGTCAAATCATACCACAGCGGTCGTGAGGCACAGGTCTTCCGTTCTGGAACTGGCACGGTTTTGGATTTGGTGGAGGCAAAGGTCTGTTTGGCGCCCCAACGGATATATTTGCCGGCATAAGAGTAACGCAACGCATTGAGCGGTTTGTTGACCCAAAGGACAACCCGATCCAAATC
>Ga0182027_10001998_pt1 | contig 33309 bp, 35 predicted proteins | sample 712E1DmetaG_FD_121300 | JGI IMG/M metagenome (GOLD analysis project Ga0182027, IMG submission 121300) | Permafrost microbial communities from Stordalen Mire, Sweden - 712E1D metaG (Illumina Assembly) | ecosystem: Environmental > Terrestrial > Soil > Wetlands > Permafrost | place: Sweden...
CGGTAAATGTTGGAATTTTTGGATTATCCTGTAAAAGTATGGTTGTGAAAACAGGCCAATGATTAAAATACCTTCATTCTAAAGAGAGGTGATTCCAAAAATCTTAAATAATAAATCAAAAACCAATGAAGTAAATAACTTTTGAACATGCATTTCATGTCCTCTTTGCAGGAACTCAAAAAAAATCTTATTGCTCGCTGCAAAGAGTTGGATTTGCAATCGTTGGCAAAAGACCTTTCGCCCTTCGTTTTTGATCAGAAAGACCTTGCACACGTAACTCTTTTTCAAGACTTTATCAATCAGTGGCAGATATAATTTTCGTTGTTGTGTTCTTTCCAAATAATCCTAACCCCATGCTCCGCATGGGATAAGTTTTTTTTATAGATTATATACGCAAAAAGCGTATATAATTCAGATAACAGGTACTAATCCAAGGCCGGAAATGTGCCTGGAATCTAAAAGAAAAAAATAGCATCATTTATTGCAAAGGGTATTTTATAGACAATACTATAGAAATGATTTATCGAATGATTTCTCAGGAGAAACCAAAATGGCATTGGATCTCACGAGTCTAAAAAAAGCAATATCCTCGCTCGAACAGGCAATAAAAGTTTCAAAAAGCCTTGCAGGGAAAAGTCTAATAGAACATGAGGAAGAAGTCATTTGTTCCGGAGTCATTCAAAATTTTGAGTTTACCTTTGAACTCTGTTGGAAATTCATGAAACGATGGCTATCGGAAAACCATAGTTCAGATGCAATAGATGGACTATCCATGAAAGAGTTGTTTAGGGCTTCCGCCGAAAGGCAGCTTATAGACAATGTGGAATCATGGTTCGATTACCACAGAAAAAGAAACAGGACATCTCACACGTACGATCAAGAGGCTGCAACGGAAGTATTTTCGGCAGCTTGCGCCTTTTTGCCCGATGCAAAGGATTTTCTTAAAAGGCTTGAGGCCAAAAATGATTGATGTTTTCCAACATCATCTGGATATTGTTACCAGTATCCTGCGTCAATTCGTGCCGGATTGCGAAGTACGCGTTTTTGGTTCGAGATTTACTCATACGGCAAAAAAGCATTCAGACCTCGATATTGCTATAGTGGAAAATGCGAAAATATCGTCAACCCTTATTTCAGAAATAGCAGAGGCTTTTCAAGAATCGGATCTTCCTTTTAGAGTGGATGTGCTTGATTGGAATGCACTCAATGAGGAATTTAAAAAAGTGATTACGAGTGCCGGGTATGAAGTAATTCAGGAAAGAAATTATGCATCAAGTATACATTATTAAAAATCATGTAACCCCATGCTTCCCACTTCGCTATCGCTTCGGGGACATGTTGCATGGGATAAGTTTACTTTATATATTATATACACTTCGAGTACATAGTGCACGCGCAAAATGCGTATACAAAGTACCGAGGTACTCCGAGTGTATAATCCAGATATAGGTACTAATCATATAAATCAAAGCAAAGACAGGCATTTTTAAAATTGCTATGTAGAAAAGGTTCGTTATGCCAAAAAAAACGCCTCCTAAAATCAATGTACTTCGACTTCCTCACGCTGAAGGGTTGCCGCTGCCGCAGCGGATGACTAAAGGTTCAAGCGGTGCCGACATCAGCGCGGCCGTAGACGCGGACGTTGTTTTGCAACCGTCAAGCCGCGCGCTCATTCCAACAGGGTTCAGCTTCGAAATACCGATCGGCTACGAAGTACAGGTTCGCTCGCGAAGCGGGCTTGCGATCAAAAGCGGCGTTGCAGTGCTTAATTCACCGGGTACCATCGATGCCGATTATCGCGGCGAAGTCAAAATCATTCTTATCAATCATGGAAACGCCGACTTTGTAATCAAACGCGGCGACCGTATTGCCCAGCTTGTTGTGGCAGAAGTTGCGCATAGCATTGACTTTGTCGAAAATGCTACGCTATCCCAAACCACCCGCGGTGAAGGTGGCTTTGGCCATACGGGAGTGTAAAGTGGGCTTGTTTTAATAGTCGGCGATGATTTCCTCGCCATTAATAACCACGAGCCTTATTTCCGGTTCGCCAACAATCAGTTCGTCGAGGATATTATCTCCGGGGTCGGCATGAAAGCGGACGCCGATGAAGTCGGCAAATTTGCCTGTGTCAAGGCTTCCGAGAACGTTTGAGGCCCCAAGCGCAAGGGCCGGATTGCTAGTTACCCATCGAAGCATCTGTTTGGCGCTAATGTGTGGAAATTGTTTGCGGGCACAGTATAGTTCGTCGAATAAATTGAGTGACCGTTCGCAGGAAATGCTTTCCGTACCTGCACAAAGATTTAATCCGCGGTTGATGGCAACATCGAGCGGAAATTCCTTGTGCTCCATTTCTTTGGAGTACTGGAAACACAAGACAACGGATGCGTTTTTTTGCGCAAGCCTTTCGAACTCTGCAATACTCAAATAATTGCAGTGTATACAGATGGCATTTTGCGGTACCAGGTCTTCCTGTAAAGCAAAATCCATAGAACCGCGGCGGACAACACCGTAAGGCCATCCTTTTTTTCTTGATATATGGAAAAACAAATCCCCGGTTTGTTCGGAAAATGCCTGTAATTCCTCGTTGCTTTCCGCAATGTGAATGGCATACAAAAACCCCTCGTTTTTAGCAAGTGCGGCAACCGTGCGGTGGCTTTTTGGGGAGAGTGAAAACAAGGAATAAGGACCAACGCCGGTATAACGATCGTGGGAATGCGGCCCTGCGCGTTTCGACAGAGCATCAATGATTGCATCTTCTTCTTCGATACTTTGAGGGTGCGCTTCATGAAAAGCAAAATGCCGAATTGCTTCCCCGGAGAGAATTCGTGAGGCCAATCCAAGTTTTGAAAAATCGGCTACGGTCGTAATGCCGTGTGACAGTAATTCCCGTGCGCCAAGCGCAATTGATTTTTCGATGGAAAGATGCGGAAGCTGTTTCAGTTTTGAATTGCGTTTTGCAAGCCATGCGGCAAATGTTTCCGATTCTTGCCGGGTCATGTCGCGGAGCGCGTTTTCCTCCAAATGGGTGTGAATATTAATGAGCCCGGGTAAAAGGAAAATATCGCCCAAATTTACCACATGGTCATTGTTGCCCCTCTGTACATGGCTTCGCGAGCCGATTTCCCTGATTTTCCCGTTTTCTATGCTGATTGCACCGTTATGCAGCACTTCAAAGGTTGGCAATAAAATCCATTTTGCAAAGTATACGAATAGCATGGTATGCAGAAAATAATTGCAAATACCAACGTCCGGGTCGTTGCATTTGATTTTGTTGTAAACCGGTCGGAAATTGATTTTCAAATCAATTCAAAAAGAAGCTTTTCAATGAGAGAGTCATCTGAACTCTGCGAAGTCGAAAAAAGCTGTTTTATTTTCTCGTTCACCATGTCGACGGGAAGCTGTCGGATATAGGTTTCAAGCCAATCAAGATCTTCATCCGTTTCATCGACAGTCAGGCAAACTATATCCAATACCGAAGCGCGACCTAAAAAGGGCTTTTTAGGAAATCCGGTTTTAGGTTCTTTCCATGAACGTTTTTGTCCGGAAAGGCTTGTGTAATTACCAATAAGCTGTTCAATACGCATAGTATTGCTCCAAATAAGGATATCGGGTGTTTATTTTAAAAACTTTAGGCTCAAGTCGATAGTAGTCGAAGAAAGTGTGCAATATCATGGTTGATCTACCCGAATCTCTACAAGTACAGGGATTTTCGAGCATTGACTTTTTGAGCAAGGGAAACATATATTATTGGCCTGAAATTGGTGATAATAGTATGGCAAAAGTTTTTCAGGTTCAATAAGAACAAGGTTACATCATTGTCCGGTTTTCCCGGCCAGAAAGGATTTTTCATGAAGGCTAAATTGGTATCTGCACTTGTAATGTTGAGCGCATTTTCATTGTTTGCACAGGATAAACCTGCGCCAAAAGCCGGTGGACAGGATCCGATGACGTTTCTCATAATGATGGCTGTCATATTCGCGATCATTTATTTCCTCATGATTTTGCCGCAACGCAAAAAGCAAAAGGAAACTCAGAACATGCTAAGCAATATGAAAAAAGGAGACAAGGTACTCACCATCGGTGGTATGCTTGGTACTGTTGGAAATGTTAAGGACACGACCGTAATGGTGAAAATTGCCGAAAACACTGTTGTTGAACTGAAAAAATCGGCAATCGCATCTATTGTTAATGAAGAAAAAGAAAGAGCTGATGCAGAGAAAGCCGAAAAAGCAGAGAAAAAAGGATAGTCTTTATCATGTTCGACGTTGTTTATTACGGCAATCCGATTTTAAGGAAAAAAGCAAAGCCGGTAGTGATTTTCGATGATGCGCTAAAGGCTTTTGTTGATGAAATGAATGAAACAATGGTCGAATACGATGGCGTAGGATTGGCCGCACCCCAAGTGGGCCAATCCATTCAAATGGTTGTCATCGATGTTACCAAAGGTGAAAAACCGCCACTTGTTCTCATAAACCCTGAATTTACCTATAAATCCGAAGACGAGGTGTTGCGTGAAGAAGGGTGCCTCAGCTTTCCGGACATTCACCTTGATATCACCCGTCCCAGTGTTGTGTCTGTAAAGGCCCAGAACGAAAAAGGAGAGTTCTTTACCATTGATAAAGCCGATGATCTCCTGGCGCGGGCGTTGCAGCATGAAATCGACCATCTCAACGGCATACTCATTATAGACCATATCTCGGTTATCCAGCGGAAATTGCTCAGCGGAAAACTTAAAAAACTCGCGGCAACCGCTTAAAAAAGCCGCATTGTGACGCGGCTTTCCACATATTTTATTATAATGTTTCCACTCAAAACACAATCTCTGATGATGATGTTTTTTTACGTTTTCATAACCATTGGCGGTTGCACGCCCAATCCGCGGTTTCTTACTACCTATGCGACTTCGCACCATGGCGTGAAGAATGTTCGTAAAAAGCAAGAAGTTAAGCCTGTGCAGGAAAAACAGGTTGTGACTGCGATAGTTGATACGACCCAGGCCGATGGTTCTACTTCCGGCATACTACAGGACACGCAACAATTGCCGCCGGCCAGCCAATGGGGTTTTGATGCACAAGACAGCGTGCAAAAAACCTCGATGGAACCAAGCCTCGTACGGGTCGGTTCGCACACCGACCATACTGTTCGTGTATTGCTCAATGCGAATATAAAAAATGCAACTATCGTCGCATCCATGACCATGAGCATTCACGACGGCCGCGCATCCCAAACAATTTGCAGCAAGCTCATGATAGAACGGGCGGAACAGCGCTGGGCGAAAGTGACCATAGACGGTACGGAAAAAAGCGAGGTCGCATTTCCCTGTACATTAATATGTGTAAATGAGTATTCCGTTGTTCGGGTCGACGGACAAAGCTATCGGGGATCAATTGTCCTGCTGCCCGGCGAAAACGGGTGTTCGATTGTGAATGTTGTGGGTATTGAAGATTACCTGCGCGGGGTAGTTCCTTTGGAGGTTGGAAAGGGCAGCGAGGATGTGATTGAGGCTGTCAAGGCACAGGCCGTTGCCGCACGCACATATACATATAAGAAAATTCTTGAAAATACAGCCGGGCAATATGATATGCATGCCACGGTTTCCGACCAAGTGTATGGCGGCGTTTCCGCCGAATCGGAGGTATGCAACAAAGCGATTGCGGCGACGGCCGGCGAAGTCGTCCTCTACCACGATAGTTTGATTTACGCATATTATCATTCAACATGCGGCGGCAATACGGCCAATGTTTCCGATGTGTGGAACAAATCGTCGATGCCGTATCTTCGCTCCGTCAGAGACGGAGCCGGGCCGTATTGCGGTTTTGCCGGCCCCGTTGAATGGGAAGAACTTTGGACAAAAGACCAGTTTTCATCTATTGTAAACAAGTATTCCAAGGACGCATTTCCGCAAAACCCCTGCCGTGGCAGCATCACGTCGATTTCACTTGGTTCACGGTTTCAGTGCGGCAGAATCAGGGAATGCAGGATCGCAACAACCGAGGGGAATTTTGTGTATGGCGGCGACAAAATCAGGTTCGCTCTCCGAAGGAATGTCGCCGGTTTTCCCATACTTAAAAGCAGCTATTTGACAGATGCGTTTGTCAAAGGCAATACCGTTGTCGTACGGGGAAAAGGGTACGGACATGGTGTTGGCATGTGCCAGAGGGGCGCGCTTGGCAGGGCGAAAGCCGGGATGGCGTATAAGGAAATACTAAAGGCCTATTATTCGGATGTGGAAATAAAGACAATCGGGATAAATCAGCAGTAAATGGGTTTTTCCGCACAGGAGGCAAACTATGTCGGCATTTTTAGAGCTTGTTAAAAAAAGGTATTCTGTCCGCGCCTATCAACAAGACAGGCCGGTTGAAGAATCCTTGTTGCTCAAAATCCTGGAAACCGCAAGCATGGCCCCTTCTGCTTGCAATAATCAACCATGGGTTTACATCGTGATCCGCAAGGAAGATTCCAGAAAAAAACTATCCACCGTATATGAGCGGCCTTGGTTTTATTCCGCTCCCGTGGTTATTGCATTATGTTGCGATGCTTCGCAATCGTGGCAGCGAAAAGACGGGAAAAATTATGGTGATGTTGATATTGCCATCACCATGGACCACCTGACGCTTGCCGCAACCGAGGCCGGCCTTGGCACATGCTGGGTCGCAAACTTCAACCTTGAGGAAGCTCGAAGGGTACTTGCTTTGCCGGACAATGTGGAGCCTATAGTGTTCACACCTCTTGGATATCCTGCCGGCGCACCCTTGCAGAAAAAACGCAAAAAGCTTGAGGAAATCGTGCATTGGGAAACGTATAACGGGAAATATTCGGATTGATTCTAATACGAATTTGCTTTCAATGGTCATATATATGTCGCCCTGAGCTTGACGAAGGGTTTGCATCTCATAGACTAATTCATGCTTCGACAATGCTCAGCATGACATTTGCATACAATCATCTTGAATGTAACTCCGTTTAAGATCGGCAAGGAAGATATTTCCGCCTTTAGAAATTCCATATGCCTGCTGCGGCGTTTTCTATATGGTCAAGAGGCTTTTTAACTTTGATTTGCATCGGCACAATGCACGTCATTCCGGTCCGATCTTCCATGCCAAGTGTCAGAACCAATAAAACATCCGGTTGTTTTTGTTCATCCGACAGCACTCCCGATGATGTTTCTATTGGAATGGTCTTTTCTTCAATGGTAAATTTTGAAAAACGGGCTCCTTCGGCAAGACAGGGAATCGCGATCATGTTTTTCCGCAGGCTGTCGCCATTCATTTCAAAAGTAACCGTATCGCCGTGGTTTTTATCTATGCAGGTTATTGTATTGGCCGAATACGAAAGTATTTGCGACGAAGTCCTAACGGTATTCGCAATTCCGGCAGCTATTGCCTCGGTTTGCGAATAAAAAAGGCTTTTCCGTTTCTGCATTGTCGTGTGCTGGGAAATAAAGGTCCAGCTGAACATGGCAAGCCCGATGACAATGCCTGAAATTGAAATGGCAACCATCAGTTCCAGCAACGTCACGCCGGATTGTTTATTGCGTTGGCTCGCCATAATATCCTTGTAATGTCCTGAAATTTACTGATACGGATTGATTGATTTTTCTGCCCACCGAAATGGAATATTCTCTGTGCAAAACCGATGAATTCATGGAAATAGTGTCGTTAGGAACCCATGTCCGTTTAACTTCGTATTCGATCCCGTTGACAATTTCATCATAGATAGTGTCTTTGGGCAACACCAACGCTTTTTCGTATGCCCGTAGGCGCTCAATTTCACTTTTAGCAAGTGTTGTCGCCGCATACACCGTTGTCCTGCGCCCCGCAATCATGTCGCCGGTCACAATCAGGCTTGTTATGGCTGTTGTTGTAATTCCAAGAATAAGAATGGCAATCAATGATTCAAGAATGGTCATACCGGTTTGGGTTGGGAAATGCTTCATATCACATGCCATCTTCCCAGCGAATGATCGAAGGTTTGCCCATGAAAAACGGGTAAGGATAATCGGCTATTGTTTCAAGCCTGCGGACAGAACCGGTCATGAAATTTTTTCCTGAGGCCGGGGCAGGAGGGACTTTTTGCCTTGCATCCAATTCTGTTGCAGAAATCAATTCCTTGCACCGAATAAAACCATAAATAGCGCCTTCATTGCAAATCATGCTGCTTGACCAAAGCGATCCCCGAACAATAACGTTTCTATCGGTTTTAATACCGGACGGATCACCATAGGCGATGATTGTCCCGTCACAACGCACATCCTGGGTCAAAAAAACAGAACAAAGCAATTTGATCTGCTGGCCTGCTTGGGACTGTTGCGGTATTTGTTGGCCCTGTGCGGGTTGCAACAATTGCGCAGGTTTACTTTCGGTATAGGCAACAAGGACACTTTTATTGTCGATTCGGGCCCTTTTGTTAATGCTGATCTGGGTCAGGGAAACGGCATTCCCTGAAAAAACAGACTTGTCCGTAATAGTCAAGGTCTTGCTGCAAAAAATGGAAACGTTTTTAAATACGCAATCGTCAAAAAGTTTGACCTCGCCGCTTACAAGGAATTCAATATTTTCAACCGTGACCGTTCCGGTAATTTGTAAGTCTCCCATAATCATGACCCGGCGTTTTTCTTTCCAAAACAAATCGTGATGTGAGCCGTCGAGCAATAATGGTCCATTGACAATATCTTTTATGGACGAGAGCTTGTCGTTATCTTGAATGGTAAGAACAGTGTTTTGAAACAACGAATCATTGGTACTCGAAAATTTTGCCTTGAAATATGAAACAGCCTTGACAAGATCGGTTATTCGCATTTCCGGGATAACGACAGGAACAGCCTTTCCGGCAGAAGGGGGTGGAAGCGAATTGGAATCCTGGAGCATTGCAACTTTTCCATCGATAATTCCTCCTCCCTCAGGCGGTAGCTTGTTGCCCAGAAAACATACCGTGTCAGGAGAATCGTGTAAAATGCCGCCCAACGTTGCGCTCACTGTTTTGGATTGTGATCGGAAAAAGCCGTTTGAGGTGATCGACTTAAAGCACGGCATATAGGTGAACAATGCCTTACAGGTACCGAATGAATCAGTGCTGAAAAGCGAAACATCGGTAGTGTCGTCGGGTGGCAAGGCGACGCTGTCGTTCAGGTTTTTTGATTGCTTTCCAAAAAGAGAGTCGTTGAAGTTTGCATTAAGGGTATTGATATGTGCCAATGTGTCTACCGGCGGGGCATTCATAAGTTCCATGGCCTTCCAAATGCCCGACCGCGCATTTAGAAGCGCTTGAAATGAAGACGGCGCCAAAAGGCCCGGTCTTGCAATTGTCCATTGACTTATTAAATAAGTTGAAGTGGTAATCAAAGCAAAAACCGAAAAAATCAGCACGATGGTCAGGCTGGAACCGTGTTCGTTGCGAAAGTCCATTGCTGTTTTCCGCTATTCTTTTACCGAAAGTTCATATGTTCCGTATTTGTCTTTGAGCGTTACCGTGGTTTTGGAAATGGAAACAATTTTTTGGCCTACGATCGAGTCGCCGACGCCAAGGATGAATGTTGCGCCGGATTCATTTGCAAGAATCGACAACGGATTTGATTTGAATAGCACTCCTTGTAATGAAAGCCTCGGCCGCGCGACCGGAGGCGCAGGCGTTTTTGCTGAGGTGGATGCAGGTTGCAAACGGGTTTGCAAAACAGTTTTAAAGGGGGCTTCGAAAGTGGCGTCGTATACCGATGTTTTATATTCGGGAATCGCCAGGGCCTTGTTCACAATAGTAAATGAAGTGGAAAACGCGGTTTCGCTTTCGGGTTTTGCCGTTGAATATTCCCGGTGCGGGGCGGCAAGGATATCGTGCGAAACGCGAAATATAAAAACCCACGCAAGCGCGGTGATTACGGCAAAAAGGACAAAGAGAATCCGCGGTTTATTCATTATTGTTTGTCCTTTGACTGCGAAAGAACACAGGTCACGAGCATGCGAACGCTTATGTCGGTTTTTTCAGACGTAATGGCCAGTCGCTGGATCAAAAAAACATGGGGCAAAGTTTCAAGCGAAGCAACAAAGCGGCCGAGCGAATGATAGGAGGTGTTCATCTCAAGCAACACGGGGTAATTATTCGGGTTGCCTTTCAGGTCGGCTTCCGGTGCCATCTTTACAAACCGTATGTCGGATTCTTTTGCGCGCGAAATGAGCAATTGCAATACCGAAGACAAATCACCCGTTTGCAATACCGGTAATGCAAAACGGGTACGGGTATTTTCCAACGCGGTCTTTTTTTGCAGTAATTGCAGCTTGATTGCTGCATATCTGTTATTATCGGAAACCAGGTCGCGGTATACTGCGGCTTGCGCTGCAATGGCGCCATTCGATGCCGACAGAGGGACAATAACGAATTTAACCACGATCAACGCCAAAAGGATCAAAAGAGAAACGGCGCAAATATGGATTATTTCGTTTTCGATAAAGCGGTACATTTTAATAAGCATATGACCTTGTAGGTAACGACATTCCGTGTTTTGTCCCGTTCCATTGACGACAATGAAACTTGCGAAACGATATTGCTGTTTTGTAATGACGAAATAAAATCGGTTATCAAGGATTCATTGGAAGCATAGCCCGACAAGGCGATTCGCGCCGTGCCGGTTGATTTGTTAAGCGCTTCCGACCCGAGCATTTCGAAGTATAGGCCGATAGGCCGCTTCGTCCCGAGCAACTGAAGGAAATCGGCCCATCCCGTTCGATTCGCAACCACCGTTGAAAGCGACAACAATTCCTTTGCAAACGATTCGTTTTCGTCCAAAAGCTTTTTTATGTCCGGGTTTTGTCGAAGAATGGTCTGGTATTTTGTTTTATACTTCGCAAGCGATATGCTGGAATAGACCGACGCGCCCGCGAAAAACAGGGCGCAGACAATGATGCTGCCTAAAAATGCCAAAGATGCGGCATACCCGAAAGCGCGCAGTTTTCGGAATGAGGCACGAGACGCATCAAATGACAAAGCCGGTATTTTACACTCTACATTTGCAAGGGCAGCGCCAAAAGCAATAGCTGTTTCCTTGCTTGAAATAATTTCCCGAGGCAAAGACAACGCTTCAAAATGAAAATGGCCCTGGGCAAGGCTTTCCGTATTGCAATTGAAAGAATAAATATGTCTGGGCATTATCAATTCAGGGCTTATGATTGAGCAATACCTCTCGATTCTTGCCAGATGCGATTGCAAAGTTTCCGGCGTTGCCGGCGACATGGTGAAAACCGCTTGGAGGGATTTGTTGACGATAAGACCTATTTTAAACGTCGTTGCAGTTTGGAAGACGCTGGCAAAGGAATGCACTTCATGGCCTGCGAAAGCAAGGGGAATTGTCGATAAGAATGCGTCGTCGGGCACCACGGCAATGCAATTTGCCGAAAGATAGTGATTAAACGGTGAAAGCATTGTGTGTAGGTGTAGGGAACAAGGGGGCTTATCTCTTGTGGGTACACTATGTCTTGTTCATTGGCATGGCGGGCCTCAGGCCTTTTGAATGAGCAGGGAACTGCCGCCACCACGCCGCGATGCAGAAGCAAAGCGTTTTTTAAAACGCTTGTACTGTCCCATGTCTTTTGCGAAGAAATACGCCAGGTCTTGTCGTGCTTTTTAATCGCGACAAACCAAAATAAACCGTCGTCGGTTGATGTTATGCCATAGGCAGTGTTTTGCATTGCAGTTGCCTTATGGGGTCGGTTTCGTTGTGTCTTTTGGGGCCGGAGTCACTGTACTTTGCGATACGGGAATTTCCTGCGTTTTTTTCAGTTCGTTTTCAGTAATCGGATTCGCTTTTTTATCGTGTGATTGCATGGGCTTGTTCTGTTTGCTTTCATACCCGTTTTTCTTGTCGATTAAGCCCATGTCGTTTTTCTCAAAATTAGAAAGTTCCTTTTTCAAATCAGCGCTGCTTGTTTGCGGCGTGAGAATATGCGGGGTAATATAGACCACGAGATTGGATTTAATCCTGGTCTTAGCATTTGTCCGAAATAAAAAGCCGATAAACGGTATATCGCCAAGTATCGGAATTTTCTCTTTTGTTTCACTTTGCTGGTTTTGTACCAGTCCTCCTAAAATAATTGTCTCGCCATTGTTAAGGCGCACCGTTGTTGATATGGAGCGTGTTGACACGTTTGGATAGCCATCGGCACTGTTCCCGTCGGAATTCGAAACCTCCGGCGCAATTTCAGCGGTAATCTGACCGCCCATCGAAATCCATGGCGTAATGTCGAGTTTTATACCAAACGTTATGGGTTGAAACCGTATCGAGTAATCGCCTCCCAATGGATTGCCGGTAGTGACCTTGAAATATTTGGTTTGATTTACATTTATGGAGGCCTTGTTTCCATTAAGCGTGACAAGTGATGGTTGGGCAAGAACCTTTGCCTGGCTCTGGGATTCCAAAAACTTAAGGAAAATGAAAAAATTATCGGGTAAATGGCTGATGATATTGTTGCTGCCAAAGGGTTCCGATAGGCCAACCATGTGCTGGAGGAAATTTTTTATTGCCGCGCCGCTGGTATTTAGTTCCGTTGCATCAGTGGTGTTGTTGTCAAGTGCAAATCCTGATGAAGGTGTGGAAAAATATCCCTGCCCCGCCAGATCCGGTCTGCTGAGGTTGGCCTTTACGTTAAACGAGTTGCTTAGGTTTTCGGAATACTCTACAATGACTGCGTCGATGGATACCTGCGGTGTAGGAACGTCTATTGTTGAAATGAATTCCCGCACCGATACGATGTCTTCGGAAGTGCCCGAAACCAAAAGCGCATTCTGTTCTTTAATGACTTTTACATTGCTTGGCGGAATGTCTTTGGGCAATATTTGCATGACGCCGTCGGCCTTAATGCAATTCAGGTGGATAAGTTCCGATTTAGAAAGAGCTTGGCCCGAAGGTGTTGCAGCATTCCGGTCGCCGATGAGAATAATGGAGTCCTTTTGCACAAAGGTGAACATGGTGCCGCCAAGAAGAAGGGCCAAGGCTTGCGTAAGCGGAACATTCTTCAGCTTTGCGTTTATTTCGCCGGAGATTGTGCCGTAGGTGATGATTTCCATATCGCTTTGCTCGGCAATAGCCTTTATGACATCGTTAAGATTGCCGTTTACCACGTCAAGCGAAATCTTGCCGTTTGCGCATTCCACAAAAAATGACGTCGACCCGCCGCCTCCGGGGCCGCCGCCCATTCTGCGATAACCGGGATACGGGCTTCCTGGAGGCGCAGGGGCATTTGCGGGCGTCGCATCATCGTCGGCAAGCACCTGGTAAATATTTTTCCGTTTGGTAAGTTTGAGTCCGCTTCCCTGCAATAAGGCGCGTAGCCCATCGTCGAGGTCAACCTGGACAAGCTTCCCGGTTATTTTGCCGCTTACTTTGGCGTCGGGCACTATGCTGATTGCTGTTTTCGCGCTGATGTCCTTGAGAAAGTCCTTGACGTCGATGTTTTGAACGTCAACGGTCAATTTGTTGTTTATATAGGTGATAACGGAACGTTGTTCGTCGGTTGCTTTTCGAATACGATAGACATTTCCTTCCTTGACAACTTCAAGCCCGATGGAACGGGCCAGTGTGCGAAGGCCTTCGAGAACCGGTACGTCCGACAAATGGACCGTAACTTTCCCCGTCACGTCTTTGTCGAGAATAATGTTGACATTATATCCTTTTGAAATGGTGCGTATGACGTCCTGGATGTCGGCATCTTTAACGTCGAGCGGCGACATCATTTGCAATTCTGGTACAATGGCGGTTTTCTCAAGCGGCTTTTGTTCCAAAGAGGCCTTTGCATTTTCCTTGGCCTGCTGGGCCGCATATACCATGCATGTGAATGTCATAATCGCATACAGTGATGCGATAAAGACCTTTTTCATAGAATTTCCTTTTGTTTTTCAATTGCCGATTGTTTGAGGCCCAAAATATCTTCGACCATCACGACTCGCAGCAATTCGTCGGGTGAGGTTTGACCGCTGCGGATTTTTTCAAGCCCGTTTTGGATCATCGTGTTCATCCCTATTTCGCGAAAATATTTTCTGATATTTCCCTCGGTCTGGTTTGCCGAAATCATTTCCCTCGCCACATCATTGACAACAGCGAGCTCGAAAATGCCCGAGCGGCCCTTGTAGCCGCGTCCATGGCACTCGTCGCAGCCTCGCGGCGAGTAAAACGGCGGCAATTCCATGTTGGAAAGCATCATGTTCCAGCGTTGCCGCATTTCGCTTGAAAGTTCGCCTTGCTGTTTGCAATGCGGGCATAAAACCCGGACAAGGCGTTGGGCCAAAATACCTATTAAAGACGATGAGATGAGGAATCCTGGTATGCCAAGGTCCCGAAGCCGCGTAATTGCAGAAAGCGCATCGTTCGTATGCAATGTCGAAAGCACCAGATGGCCGGTTTGCGCAGACTGAATGGCGATTTCCGCGGTTTCCCTGTCTCGGATTTCGCCGATTAAAATGACGTCGGGATCTTGACGAAGTATAGACCGGAGCGTTGTGGCGAATGTCACGCCGGCTTTTTCATTGATTTGTACCTGGTTTATGCCGTCGATTTTATATTCGATGGGGTTTTCGATTGTCGTGATGTTGATGGCTTTGGTTTTAATGCGATTGAGGCAGCCGAAAAGCGTTGAGGATTTTCCAGACCCTGTAGGGCCGGTGACAAAAATTATGCCCTGGGGTTTTTCTATTAATTCCGCAAGTTTTTCATATTCCTCTTTGGGAACCCCCAATCGGGATAATTCCAATAGCTCGATATCGTGTTTTAAAATTCGGATCACCGTTTTTTCACCGTAATGCGTTGGCAGGGTAGACACGCGGAAATCAAATTGCTCTCCTCTATGCGCATAGCGGATCCGTCCGTCTTGAGGCACCCGTTTTTCTGCAATATCAAGATCTGCCATGATTTTGATGCGTGAGGTAAGAGGCACATACATGGCCCGCGGGGTTTCCATATGCGCAGTTAGCAATCCATCGACCCTGTATCGGATTACCGCATTTTCCTGTGTGGGCTCTATGTGAATGTCGGAAGCATTCAGTGCAAGGGCTTCATCAAAGATCAATGAAGCCATTTTGACAACAGGTTCGCTTTCCGTCCGTTTCTTGATTTCCTCGACAGATAGGGAATCGTCGAATTGCCCAAGTTGTTCCTGTTCCCGTGAAAGCCTGCCTGCCGATTGACTCAAAAATGATTTCTGTTCGAATAGTTTTTCCCTGGCTTTTTCAAGCACCGAGGGGCAACACAAACACGTTTCCACGCAAAGTCCGCTTTGCGCCTGAACGTCGAGTATGGTGTCTAAGTCGATGGGGTCGCAAAGCGCTATGACAAGCGTATCGTTTCTATGCTCTAAAGGCAAGCACGGCAATTCTTTGAAAAAATCGGCCGAGAGTTCCTGGATGATGTCGCGGCATAGTTTGTCGTCTATCTTTTGAGTAAAAGGCAGGGCAAATTGTTCGGATAGTGCGGAATAAACATCGAATTCCTTCAGTCCGCATTTGTTCAAAAGTAATTCACCGACTCGTTCATGAGGCAGTCCCAAATCGTCGTTTTGCTGTTGCAAAGATAGCATGCGCTCCATAGACTGCGCGTCCACAGTGTTTTTTTGGAGCAAAATCTGTCCGATACGTTCAGTCATGATGTTTTTCGAAAGTATATTAACGTCAGTGCAATAAAGGCGCCGGCAAAATACAGGAAATAAAGTTCCTGTTAATATAATCGATTTTCCTTAAAGAAAGGGAATACGGTCGTGGATCCTTCTTATTTTATGAATAGCGCATACCAGGAAGCTGTCAAGGCCTTTGATGAAGGTGAAGTGCCTATTGGCGCTGTTATTGAAAAAGAAGGCAGGATCATAGGAAAAGGGTATAACAGAATGGAAAAGCTTTTCGATGCGACCGCGCATGCCGAAATCTTGGCAATTGGCGCCGCATCCTCACATGAATCCAGTTGGCGCTTGAACGGCTGCACGCTGTATGTGACATTGGAACCTTGTATCATGTGCTTGGGTGCTATAATGCAAACCCGCATGGATGCGGTTGTGTATGCAGTACCGGATCCGCGCGCAGGAGCAATAGACAGTTTTTTTCATCGCCAGGAGCTTGAACGTTCGTATCGGTATTTCCCCCGCATAGCATCGGGAGTCATGAAAGATGAATGCAGCAATCTTTTGAAATCTTTTTTCAAAAATGTACGAAAGAGTTAGTTAATGCAAAATCAGTCAACGGGAATTGACAAAACAGGACATGGGGCCTCGCTCAGGACTTGTTCAGTGAGGCTGCCTATGATTTTTTTTTGTATGGTGTTTCGGCCTTGTGTGGCCATGACAATAAGGTCGACGAAGTCATTGCGGGCTGTTTCGACAATGCCTTTTACAACAGGCAACGGCATAAGTTTTTTTTCAAGCAGCAAACCTTCGGGCACAAGGGTATCCAAAGAAGGAAAACTGTCTCCGCAATGAAGGCCTATTATTGCCGTGTTCTCCTGGGAAAAAATTGAAACCAATTGCTGCAAAAACATGAGCGCGCAATGTGCCAAAGGGTCTTTCGCAATGGGGACCAAAATCGTGCGCAGAGAGATTTTACCGTTTTCTTCATTGACAAAAGGTTTACAATTGTCGGGTATGTATAGGGTGTTTTGCCTGAATTCATTTGCAAGATAGTCTGCAAGATTTGTATCGAAGATCTTGGTGATGCCGCGATGCCTTTGTGTTCCCATGACAAGCAAATCGTGGTGATGCTTTTCCATGCGATGCCCGATAATCTTTTTGGGTTGCCCTCTTTTAATTATTTTAGTGATCTTAAGGCCTAATTTGGCCACATCGCTTCGTTCTGAGTTGGGCTGCAAAATGCCCCATTTTTCAAATAATGACCTGACACTGAACTCGTCGCGCTGTTCACGGGAGTCTCTTACATCAATAATTTCCAACTGGCCGTTTCCGGCATGGGCCATTGCAAGTGCGTGGGCGAAAGCGGTTTTTGCGATAAGGGAATCTTCGTAGATGGGATGTATGATTTTAAGCGTTTGAAGGGTGTTGGGATTTTCATTGTTTGTCATACGTTCGTGGGGAACCTCTTTGTAAAGGGGCCTGGTAGAACCGGAAGCATTAGTGTCTAAATAAAAATTATCTACGCTGGACGCGTAGATAAAATCACAGTTACAACTATCCAGTTGCAAAGCAATGGATTACGTTTGAACATTAAGTATACCATATATTTATTCAAAAAGCAATAGGAGAACATATGGACAATTGGTCGAATGGGTTTGCGAAGGAGCATATCCACAGTTTTGAAACCCTTAATGAACCTCAGCGGAAGCATTTAATCGCAATTCTCGATGAAAAATTCCCACCAAAAACCTATGAGTGGCACGCCGATCTGCAAAAAAAAGCATTTGTCAACGCAGAAGAATCCAGGCACATTCTTGCTGAAGTGACGCAACGATACCCTCGTCTGATTCGAAGTGATCACATTGCGGGTTCTTTGTCCGATTTGCATGGATATGCCATAGTCCTCACGGCCGGCGGTGACGGTGTCCGCATGCGATCGAGCCTTCGCAGCCAGGGCGTTGATGATGGGGAATTGCAGGATTTTATAAAAGCAACATATCAGATTCCTGGTTTTCCCAAAGGTTTCGGCAGTTTGCAGGCGGATCTTGCCGTTATAGAAGATTTATCGAAACAGGCAGGATTCCAAATTCCTGTCATCGTGACGACTGGGCCCAAAGGCTCCACTACCGCTCGGGTCATCCCGAAGGTAATCGATCAAAACAATTCATTTGGATTGACACATATAAGGACATTGAACCAGGGTGAACGATTGCATTTGTCTGTAGACGGGAAAATCGTTTTTACCCTGGTCGACGGAATGCCGTGGCCTGCCACAAATCCCGATGAAACAGGCGGACCGTTTATGAAAATGAAAAAAAAAGGCTTTGAAAAAGGAATAAGTGCAATCGAGTGGCTGCAAGGACTTGGGTGCAAAAAAATAATCGCGCTTCAGGCAACCGCGCTTTTTGATCCGTCTATTATCATAGCCATGGCCCATGCCGGGAAACAGCACGATTGTGTTGGCGTTGGGGTGCTTCGAAAATCCTTTGAAGCAAAAGACCCGTTCGGAACTTTTGTCGCACTTGAAAAGGACGGGAAGCAATCGGTGGCCATTGTCGAACATGCGGTGAGAAACGAAACCACCATGACGCTCATGGATCCGTCCAACACATACCATCTTCCGTATAATACGGGGCTATACATTTTCGACACTGATTTACTTACAGAAAAAAGCCTGCCCGACTATGCAACGCCGCCCAAGGAAATTGTACCTTTGTTGCCTAAAAGTCCGAAGGTGGGCTATGCGGCAACAGATCTTATTGCCTTGGCAAAAGACCCGGCAGTACTTTCTGTAAACCTTGATTGCTACGAGAACATCAAAACCGTCGATGATTTGCAGAAACTTTCCGACCTTGGAAAACGATATGGGATTATTGATATATGCAAGCGGGCAGGATGATGCTTCCTTCATCCATGACCCTCAAAGGCGTGGCTGTTTCGCCGCCGCTTTTCTGCGCACCTTTGGCCGGTGTTACCCATAGCGCATTCCGTCGGCTGGTATCAGACTTCGGCGGGTATGGCGCATTGTTTACCGAAATGCTTTCAGGCAGGGCTTTGCTTCATGAGAATGTTGCGGAGTCGCCATTTACAAAAAAAAGGGGATCCGAAGGCCTTGTTTGGTATCAGCTTGCGCTCAACGGCGCCGAAGACATTGAAAAAGGATTGGAAAAATTACTGCCGATCGGACCAGCGGCAATTGATTTGAATGCCGGTTGTCCGGCGCCGGAAATGGAAAAAATCGGCACGGGCGTGGCATTGTTTTCCGACATCAATCGATTGAAAAATGTTGTCATGCGGTTGCGAAAAGCATGGCCAGGAATATTAACTGTCAAGTGCAGATTATGGAAAACAAAGGAAAATTGGAAGCAGGAATTTTTGGCCCGAGTCAGGATTTTCGAGGATTGTGGAGTTGATGCGTTGACCGTGCATCCACGGTTTTTTGATGAAAAGCTGAAGCATAAGGCCAAATGGGAATACTTTCCCTGGATTTGCCAACAAACCAAGCTTCCCATAATTGCAAACGGCGACATCGCACATCCGCAGGACATCGTTGAAAATGCCGATTGTTTTGATGCGGTTGCAGGTCTTATGATCGGCCGTCAGGCAGTGGTCAGACCATGGATGTTTAATGAATTCGCGCCTCTTTTCGGGTTACAGGAAAATTGTTCGGCCCCCATTGACTATACCGGAATTTGGCAACGGTATTATGATTATGTCAATGAGGATTTCAGGCCGGAAAAAGCAATAGGCAGGCTTAAGGAATTTACGAAATATTATTCATGTAATTTCTTTTTCGGCCAGCAGCTTAAATCAATGGCGCAGTCGGCCTCGACAATAGGCACCCTGCACGAAAAGGTGACTAAATTTTTGCAATCAAACCCCCGCGTTGTCGCCAAACCTGCGGTAAGCGGATTATAATTATATTTATAGTTATCAACCTCAAATAATAGGAATGATTCATGAAAAAAGTTTCATTGATTGTTTTCGCAATTTCAGCATTACATTTTCAAAGTTATGCCTTCGTCACCATAGAAACCGAGACAATAAACGTACGCGGAAACACCATTACGGTGCGTGCGTCGTCGAAATTGCAGGGCCAGCGTGTGTTTACACTTTCCAATATGTTCGACACTGATTCGGCTTCCTGTTGGATTGAAGGAACACAAAATAGTCTTGCCGGTCAATGGCTGGATATTACCTATTCCGAAAGAAAACGGTGCAAGGGAATCATTTTGGGCCCGGGCAACAGGAAGGACATATTGTCGCTTGAAGATTTTGGCAAGCCTTCAAAAGTATCCCTGAAACTTGATGAAAAACCGCCTGTTGAATACGGTTTGGATTGGGACGCAAGCCAGGAAGGAATGTCGCATTCGGATGTCAATATGCGGAAAACCGTTTTGTGGTTCGATTCCGACACTGCCTTTACTTCTAAAATGTTTCAACTTAAAATCACGGACGTTTTTCCCGGCAGGCGGTATATCAACCTTGCGATATCTGATTTTGAACTCATTGATGCGTACGATGACCGGTTTGCATTATTGAACATTCTCACGTCGCGTTCGCAAAGCCCAGGTGATGTCGGAAATATTATCAGTTGTGTCAAGTTTCATGATGACGACGAATTGCAATGGATAAAACAGGGCTTTAATGCCATGGGGGAAAAAAACGCCGAAGGCGCCCAGGAAGATTCTTCGGTAATTGAGCAACAATTAAACGCAAACCCCGACACTGTTTCCGATAATGAGGAAAAAACCCGCTTGGTGTCGGTGTTCAAACAAATGTTGATATCATCAAAGAAAATGCCCCGCTATATTTCAATTGGCAGGACAATGGTCTATATACTGCCGGTAGGATCCATTGTTTATAAAAAATATTTGTGGAATATTTGGCGTTATATTATAACCCAGAAGTCTTCGAAAGGTCTTGAATTGACAATACGTTATGTTCCGATGTTTGAAGGGGTATTGCAGAAGTAAAATCAACGGTTTCTTATAGGGAAAGCGGAAGTTTGCATGAAAAATGCCGGATTTACCAGAGGGTTCGGTCTTTTAGAAAAACATTTGTCTCAAAAGCGCGTGGCCCGGGCGAATTCACTTATTTCCAACGGTCTTCGAAGCGGCCATGTGCTGGATATTGGTTGTGGAAATTTTCCCTATTTTCTTTCTCAAACAATGTTTGCAAAGAAAACGGGTGTTGATAAGGAAGTCGGGGTCGCGGCCCATGGTCTAGACGGAATAGAATTGCGACAATGGGATGTCGGCAATGAAAAAATGTTGCCTTTTAGTAATGACTCTTTCGAGGCTGTCACCATGCTTGCCGTGCTTGAGCACCTGGAACCAGAAAACCTTGTCGAGGTCCTTGATGAAATTTACAGGGTCTTAAAAAATAAGGGAAGCTTGATTCTGACAAGCCCGGTTTCCTGGACAGCGCCGTTGCTTTTTGCAATGTCGCGGGCCGGGCTTTTAAGCAAAACTGAAATTGATGATCATAAATATACGTATTCGATGAAAGAACTCAGTGCTGTTGTTGCTAAAACAAAATTCTGCAATTGCACCGTTGCAAAAGGTTTTTTTGAATTAGGCATGAATATGTGGATGCGTATAGAAAAAAGCGTGGGGTAACATTTCTTGAAGTTCACGAAGTTGCGGACCGCTGACCTATTGCATGGAGGTTCAGATTGCTGACTATTGCGTTTCCCTGCTATAACAATGAAAAGGCTCTGGCGCGCCAGATTTCATTGTGGTCAGGCTATCCGGAAGCAATGCGACGGAATCTGCGATTCATCGTGGTTGATGATGGGTCACGCAAACCCATCGAGGTATCTCCACCAGTGGCAATGAACCTGTGCATTGCGCGAATCACCAAAGACATCCGATGGAATCAGCCCGGCGCACGGAATTTGGCCATGGTTCTTGCCGACACGGATTGGGTGTACCTCTCCGATATTGATCACCTTCTTCCTGCCGAGTCTTGTCAAGCGCTCCTCGATACTGAAAAGCAAAAGAACTGTGTCTACTACTTTCGTGAGAAATCCGAATCAGGGGAGGACACCGGCGTCCACGTCAGCTGCTTCTGCATGAACAAACTCACGTTCTGGAACTTGGGCGGTTTTGATGAGGACTTCTGCGGTCATTATGGCTGGGACGATTTCATCTTTTACGACCAGGTACAGAAGTATTGTTCGATCCACGTTTTTCAGGACTTGCATTTGGTAAACATGCCGGAACTCAAAACCCCAAATGTCAGGCGAAAACACCGCCGCAACAAACGTCTCCTTAAGAAGAAGCGTGCGCTGATCCAAAGGAATAAATATTTTGTCAAGCCCGTACTGCGATTTCCGTGGATCGTACAGAACCAATTCTTCTACGAGGACGGGCCGCCCATACGAGGCTTCTTCATAGAAAAAAGTGTGGAGTAAACAGGGCTATGAATATCGCCATACGATCTTTTGACCATAGGTTTTATCCTTTTATAGCATTTGTCGTTCCCATAGTCATGATCCTGGTTTTATGGAGGATCGTGCCGGGCAGTTTTCAAAAAAATGAAAACGAGGATTATTTTTTCTTTTATCTGCCGGTCGCGCAGAACATCGTCCATGGAAACGGAATTACGCTTCACGGCAAAATCGCCAGTGAGTATCCGCCTGGATATCCGGTTCTTATCGCCGCGGTCCTTTTTGCGGCACAAACGACGCATTGCAATGAAGAGGTTCTTCTTCGCGCATCGATAGCGTTTTATCTCGCAATAACCGCGGTGCTCATCTATTTCATTTCGTTGCTATTATGGAACCCTCGCCAGGCGCTTTTCGTTTCCTTGCTCTGGAGTTGCTATCCGCTTGTCCTTTGGTCGGCAAAACAGCAGAACAGCGAACTCCCTTTCATGGTCTTTTTGTATGGGGCTTTTCTATGTTTTCTCATTGGCTGGCGAAGTGCGAAAAATAAAAAACGGTATTTCTTTTCCGGAGGAATATTATGCGGGGTTTCCATGCTTATCCGCCCCATTGCGATCGGCGTTGGGGTCTCCATGGCGGTTTTAATTTTGTTCTGGAAACGCTACCGGTTCCGTCAAAGACTGGTATTGGGGCTGCTGATCATCATCGGAAACCTGATTGCCGTCATTCCCTGGGAAGTATGGATGTATCAAAAAACAAAGGAAGTTCTTTTGTTGTGCCGCAGCCGCGACGCAATCAGTATGTTTGACGGTCTGACTTTCGCGGTGTGGAACCCTGAAGGATACCGGAAAGGAGTTCCTGTTCCCGCTGACGTGCGAAATTTCATGAAGGAGATCATCCCGAAATATTCTGATACGATCTCAACAAAGCAAGTTGTGGGCATGGCAAAAACGGAACTGATAAAACACCCTTCTTCCATCATAAAATTACTATTTATCAAAGCCGCGAGGAGCTGGTACGCTACGAACTCAAACCGGTTTGAGTCGCTCATCCTGGTTGTACAGTTTTTTTATCTGGCGCTGATGTTGCTTGCCTGCCGGATGTTCTGGAAATCGCGTACGGATTGCAGGCTTCCCCTGGCGATAGGCCTTGTGCTGCTTGTTTACTTCTGGGGAATGACGGTGTGCGTGCTCTCGATCGTCCGATATATGGTGCCGGTATTGGGTCTGATGGTTATTTTTTTTCCCGCACTCCGGGCGCCGGGCGCGTTTCCGCCCCACCGCAGCCGATGACTTTGGCCGAGCCTGAGTATATGGGGCCTTACCGGGCCACCTTAAAAAAGGCCTTGTGTGTCCTGCTAACTTTCCATATGATGGAGGTGGGCCCTCCGATTTCGGTAAACAGGTACAGGAATCAAACTACCCAAAACTGCTCTTGTCAAAAGCAAGCGGTTGGGGCGTGGTCATGAGAACATCTCGTATGATTTTCTCGGATACACTCCAATGTGGGTTTTTGCTGACAAAAAAAGAATGTAATTTTTTTCACAAACCCTAAAATTAAAATCAGTGTGCTCCATAAATTGTCGTTTTGCAGATATTATATTAAAACCATAATTTTCCACCAGTAGTTGTACATTTCTTTTTAATTGGTACTACCTATTAGGCATGAATAAAACCGCTATTCCGGCATACGACGAAAAAACGATTAAGACCTTAAGCTCGCTTGAACATATTCGGCTACGGCCCGGTATGTATATCGGCAGGCTGGGTGATGGTTCCAACCCCGATGATGGTGTTTATATTCTTCTGAAGGAAGTTATAGACAATTCCATAGATGAATTCATCATGGGGGTCGGGAAAAAAATCGACATTACCATTGAAGAAGGCATCGTAACGGTCCGCGATTATGGTCGCGGCATACCCCTTGGCAAGGTGATCGAATGCGTTTCGGTGATTAATACCGGCGCCAAATATAATGACGAGGTTTTTCAGTTCAGCGTCGGCCTCAACGGCGTTGGTACCAAAGCCGTGAACGGCATGTCGTCGCATTTCAAGGTAACGAGTTTTCGCGAAGGGGAATTTTTCGAAGCAGTATTCTCAAAAGGAAAACTGCTCTCAAAACGCAAGGGCCCGATCAAAGGCCAGCCCAATGGAACACTCATAGAATTTACTCCCGACAACGGGCTATTCGGCGAATATACCTATAATTTTGAATACATTGAAGGCAGGATGTGGAATTACGCCTGTCTCAACACCGGCCTCAAGCTCATTTTCAACAAGCAGGTTTTCGAATCCAAGAACGGACTTTTAGACCTCTTGTCGCAGGAAGTCGGCGAAAGTACCACCTATCCTATCGGTCATTATAAAACCAAGTTCCTTGAATTTTCTTTCACGCACACCCAGACATACGGTGAAACATATTTCTCTTTTGTGAATGGTCAACTCACCAGCGACGGCGGCACGCATCTGTCGGCGTTTCGCGAGGGAATATTAAAAGGCATCAATGAGTTTTACAAAAAAGATTATTCGGGTCTGGATGTGCGCGAAGGCATAGCCGGCGCCATTGCCGTAAAACTCAAAGCGCCTGTTTTCGAATCGCAAACAAAGAATAAGCTTGGCAATACCGAAATCCGCAGCTGGGTTTTGAACGAAGTTAAAAGCGGTGTTGTCGACTTTCTGCATAAAAACCCCGAAAGCGCAAAGGCGCTTGAAAGCAGAATCGTGCAGAATGAGCATTTGCGCAAAGAACTGAATGCGGTAAAAAAAGAGGCAAAGGAAGCGGCAAAACGCATTGAGATAAAAATCCCATGCTTAAAAGATTGCAAATATCATTTGGGCGATGAAAAACACGGCCAGGAATCCACGATATTTCTGACCGAAGGGCAATCTGCCGCAGGATCGATCGTGTCGGCGCGCGATGTGCTTAATCAGGCGATTTTCACGCTCAAGGGCAAACCTGAAAATGTTTTTGCCAAAACCCGTGCCGCCATATACCAGAATGAGGAACTCTATAATTTGATGATGGCGCTTGGCATAGAAGAAAGTGTCGGACTGTTACGGTACAACCGCATTGTGATAGCAACCGATGCCGATGTCGACGGTTTCCATATTCGCTATTTGCTCATGACGTTTTTCCTGACCTATTTCGAGGACATGGTTGTTTCGAACCATTTGTTCATTCTCGAAACGCCGCTGTTTCGGGTACGAAACAAAAAAGAAACGCGGTATTGCTACAGCGAAAAGGAACGTGACATTGCGTTAAAGGCAATTCGCGACGCCGAGACGACTCGGTTCAAAGGTTTGGGGGAAATATCGCCTAACGAATTCGGGCAATTCATCGGCGAAGACATTCGACTTGTGGAAGTCAATGTTAAATCCGTAAAGACCATTCCCGAGACTTTGGAATTTTATATGGGGAAAAACACGCCGACGCGAAAAGAATTTATCATGGAGAATTTGTTGTAATGGCATTTGTTCCGAATTTATTTAAAAACTACTATATAGAATACGCAAGTTACGTCATCAAAGACCGTGCTATTCCAGATATTGAAGACGGATTAAAGCCGGTGCAGCGCCGAATCCTTCATACCTTGTGGGAAATGGACGACGGCAAATATCACAAGGTTGCCAATGCCGTCGGGCAATGCATGAAATACCATCCGCACGGCGACCAGTCTATCTTTTCCGCACTCGTTGGCATTGCCAACAAAGATTTCTTTCTCGACAAGCAGGGTAATTTCGGCAACATATTCACCGGCGACGAAGCATCTGCAATGCGATACATCGAAACCCGGCTGTCGCCATTGGCAAAAGAGACCCTGTTTAACCCGGAAATCACCGACTATGTTGATTCGTACGACGGCCGCAATAAAGAACCGATCGCATTGCCTGCAAAGCTACCCGTGCTTCTGGCACAGGGCGCAGAAGGTATTGCCGTCGGCATGGCGACAAAAATTCTGCCGCATAACCTTGTAGAGTTATTGCAGGCGCAGATTGCGTATTTGAATAAAGAACCGTTTGCTGTTTTTCCGGATTTTCCCACTGCCGGAATGCTTGATGCTACAGAATATAACGACGGCAACGGCAAGGTGCGGGTTCGCGCACGACTTGACACCAGCGACGACAAGCGCATCGTGGTGCGCGAAATTCCTTACGGCACCACGACCGAAAGCATTATTGCAAGCGTTGAAGATGCGGCACGCAAAAACAAAATTAAAATTGCCGGCATTTCGGACTTTACCTCAGAACAGGTTGAAATAGAAATCCGCCTGGCGCGCGGCGTGCATACGCAGGACACGGTCGATGCCCTGTATGCCTTTACAGATTGTGAAGTTTCGATATCGCCGAACCTTGTTGTTATTAAAGAATCCAAGCCTGTGACCCTGAGCGTATCGGACGTTATTGCCCATAATGCCAACAGGCTTGTTGATATTTTGAAGCGCGAGCTTAAAAACGAAGACGGAAAACTGCGCGACAAGTTGCATGCCAAAACACTTGAACAGATTTTCATTGAAAACCGCGTTTACAAAAAGATTGAAGATAAAAAGACACAGGAAACGGTTTTTTCGGCAGTCATAGACGGCCTGTTGCCGTATAAGGACGTGATCAAGCGTGAAGTGACTTCCGACGATGTTGAAACGCTTTTAAGAATACCGATACGCAGAATTTCGGCGTATGACATCAATAAAGCCAAAAAAGACATGGATGATATCAAGATAAGGCTTAAGGAGATAAAGCATTCGCTTGAAAATATCATCGATTACTCCGTAGGCTTTTTGCAGGACATTATCATTAAATACGGCCCGGCATATCCCCGCAGAACCGAGGTAGTGTCTTTTGAAAAAGTCGACATCAGGGAAGTCGCACAGCGCAATTTGAAACTGCGCTACGACCGGGACAATGGCTATTTGGGCTACGAAGTCAACGGCACATCGCTGTTCGACGTATCGCAATACGACCGCATTCTCGTCATACGCAAAAACGGCGTGTATTCGGTGATCAATGTGCCCGACAAATTGTTTGTGGACAAAGGCATGCTGCATTGCGGGTTCATCGACAAAGACATGATTTATTCCGTGGTCTATAAGCACCCGGAATCGCTTTTCCCCTATATCAAACGATGCACGATCGAGCAGTTCATCATGCAGAAGGCGTATTTTTTGGTTCCCGAAAACGCGACCGTTCAGATGTTTTCAACGGAAAAAGAAGGCACGATTGAAGTCGAATACAAACCCAAGGCTTATCTACGGGTGCTAGAGGAATCCTTCAATTTGGCAGACTATCTTGTCAAGGGCGTCAAGGCGCAGGGAGTGCGGCTTGCCAATAAGGAAGCCAAGAGCGCCAAGCTTGTGGCATCGCTCAAGATGGAAAATTAACGCTTGTTGGTTTACGGAAAAAAAAGGGTCGTTGATTTTTTATCAGCGACCCTTTTTCTATGGCAAGTGGTTATTCCATGACGATTGACTTTGTGCGTACCAGGCCGGGCGCCGTGATTTTAAGGAAATAGGTGCCGGCGGCATGAGCGGATTGTTTCCAGATGAGTGAAGGGCCTGCAACGGAAATTTGGTCGATGCGCTTACCCAAAACATTGTACAGGCATACTGTTACCCGTGCCGGTAAATTGCGGATAATTATTTTGCCGGCAACAAACGAAACAACAGGTTCCTTTGCAAGAATCGATGATGCATTGTTAATAACGCCAAGGGGCACGCTGAGCGGAACAGGGTTTGCGCACCAGTTGATAAGATTGCTTTGCGATATAAGCCGGACAGCCTGTTTAGTGAGTGCATAGTCGATAAACGCATTCAGGGCGTTCCGCATTTGTGTGACCGTTGCCCGAGGGGGCGACGTCATGCTGCCGTATTGCTGGGCGCTTTCATCGATAAACCCCGACGTGTCGTAGAAGATATTACTGTGCATGCCGAAACAGAAGGGCGCTCTATTGCCTCCCATATGCCTGTCGAGCGTGTACTTCATTGTTGCGACAAACTCCGCGCTGTCCATACCGACGCCGTCGTTAGCCGGTGCAGACCACATGTTGTAATCGAGCCCGGTGATTTTTCCGGTTGTCGTGTCGAAGTCCACGGTGAAAACCGAATCCTTGACAAGTAATGAATCAATGCCGTTTCCGTCATTATCTTCGGCCGGGCTGCCGTCGGCATTGTGTTTGAACAGCATTACATCTACGGTATCTTTTGTCTGCAGCCATATTTTATGGCGAAGTTCGGGCGGAACAATCACGCAGTAAACCGGCGCTTCCCAAAGTCCCGGGTGTTTGCCGATGTTGACCATTATTGCCTCGGTGTCGAGTTCACCGTCCGACATAAAAACAGTGTCTCTGTCCGTTTCCGCAAGCGAGCCTGTGTCGTCGGAAAAAGGGCCATTGTCGAGCGTATAGGGCCACACGAAATTGGTGCCGTCTGTCGCGTCGTCAAGACCGCTTTCTATCGAGCAGTCGTATTTGAAATTTTTAAGGGAATCCAAAGCCTTGAGCGTGAAATCATTATACTGCAAAAAAGGAGTCCGGAAACCGACGATATTTGCGGTTGGAATCCCGATGGTTTTTAGGTCTTTGACCGAGCTGTCGATATCGTTTAGCCAATATGCAAAGGTCGACGCCGTGCTTGACATGTGATGCTTGGTGTGGCTGCCGATTTCGCTGCCGTGTGCAAGCGCCTCTTTTAGGGAAGCCTGGATTTTTTTTGCGCTGTCTGCGCCGTATTCGTTTAGGTCTGTAGTGTCGACGATGTCGTACCATTCGCTATTGTCGGTATTGGGATAAAACGACATTGTCGCGGGAGCGCCGTCGAAAGTACCGGCAACGACAGGTGTTTCAGTAGGGTTGGTTTTCGACTGGATAAGTTTAACGATCCAGTTTAAGCCGTCGGGATAATAATTGTCATCCGACCCAAGGCAAACAAATTGTGGGGTCTGCGCTAAAGAGATCGTGCCGGGGTGAACCCGTACTGGTGGTACATTGGCTGCCATTGTCAGGCCGACTAAGGCCAAAACGAACGTTGCGAGAACAAATTTTTTCATAGATTCTCCATCTGATATTTTTTATGGATTAAAGGATCCCGCAGCAATAGCTGCGAGATCCACGACTACCAACGAGTCTATATTAAAATTACTGAATATATAATGAAAAGTGTATGCAAAAACAGGTGATAATATTGTCATTTTCCGGGCGATCCCGTATCCCCGGAAATGAGGACACAGGTCGATAGATCGCGACTTTGGCAACATTTTGGTATATTTTTTGAGCATTACTCGCTATGCGTCTGATTTTGGAAACAGGAACGGTGCTACCGAAATTGTGGGAGCAATAGAGGAATAAACGACGATGAGAACAAAATGACGAAAAGAATAGTGATAATAGGTGACGACGATGCCACAATCTTGACATTGTTCTCAAAGACTGGTCGGAAGAAAATTTGGCGCGAATAATAAATTTTTGCAAAAAGTAAATGACACTCAAAAGAAGGCGATGTATAGCACACGTAAGCACCCCGAAAATCACGCCGTTTCTCTGGTTTGCTTTTACGTCGGAAAATGCATATATTTCTGCTAAGTATTTTCACGAAACCATGTTCCAATATGAAAGCGAGAACGAGCATGTTCCATCGTTTTTTTGCTCCAATCGGCATTTGCGTCGTATTATTGACATTTGCCAGTACGATCTCGGCGAAACATTCTGTCCCGTCTGTGCGTACGAGTATTCCCGATAGGGTTCAGACGCCGTATGTCGGCGCGATAACCGTGGATGCGGCAAGCGGCAAGGTTCTTTTTGAGGACAATGCCGATTCTATAGGATATCCTGCAAGCGTCCAGAAAATCATGACGTTGTACGTGATACTTGACAAAGTGAGCCAAGGCGCGGTGAAACTTGACGAGAGCGTACCGGTGACGGTCGAGGCGTCGAAGATCGGCGGTTCCCAGGTGTATCTTGATCCACGGGAGCATTTTCCCGTGGAAGATTTGCTCTATGCGCTCATTGTGCATTCTGCGAATGATGCGGCAGTTGCTTTGGTGAGCCATGTCGCAGGAAACAAGGAATCGTTCGTTGACTTGATGAATAAGAAAGCCGAAGAGCTCGGGATGAAAAACACGAAATTCCATTCTGTCCATGGCTTGCCGCCGACAGACAATCAGGAGCCGGATGTGACCACTGCGCGCGATCTTGCAATATTGGGACGCGCCCTGGTTTTGAAGCATCCGGAGGCATTGAAATACACGAGCACAAAAGTGCGCGAATTTAGAGACGGCAAGTTCATCATGCGCAATCATGATCATTTGCTCGCGACTTTTACCGGTTGTGATGGTTTGAAGACCGGGTATTTCAAACAGGCGGGATATTCGATCGTTGCCACCGCAATGCGGAACAATATGCGTGTCGTCACCGTTATTCTTGGCGCAGACAAAGGGTTGAATCCTATGCGTCCTTATGGTGGACGAGACAGTAAGGCTGCTGAATTGATGAACAAAGGATTTGCAGCTTTGGCAGCGCAGTCGGCAACCAAACCGCAAGGAAAATAGGGACAAAAGTCCTTGCGCGTGCTTAGGAGGTTTTTGATTTGACAAAAGATTGTGTAAGGAGATGGGAAATGCAAAATACGGAAAAAATGCCTGTACTGTTTTTAGGACATGGCAGCCCGATGAATGCAATTGAAGAGAATGAATTCGTAACGGGATTTAGAATTATAAGTAAAGAAATCCCAAAGCCGGACGCAGTTCTTTGCATATCGGCGCATTGGGAAAGCAGCGGGACCATGGTAACTGCAATGGAAACCCCCAAGACCATTCATGACTTCGGGGGTTTCCCCGAAGAGTTATATGCCGTGCAATATCCTGCACCGGGTAGCCCTTCATTGGCACAAGAAATTAAGGACACCATAAAAAAAACCGAAGTCGGCCTGGATGAAAAATGGGGGTTGGACCATGGTTGCTGGAGTGTGGTGAAGCATCTTTATCCCAAGGCCGATGTTCCTGTTGTGCAATTGAGTTTGGATTATAGCAAACCGGCCCAATATCATTATGACCTTGCAAAAGAACTTTCTTCCTTTCGCAATAAAGGAATATTGATTATCGGTAGCGGAAACATTGTCCACAATCTCGGTATGGTTGCGTGGGACAAATTGGATGCATCGGAATACGGCTATGACTGGGCAATCGAGGCCCGCGACAAAATGAAGTCGTTGATTTTAAATGGAGACCACGCGTCATTGATCGATTATCATAAGCAAGGAAATGCATTCAATTTGGCAATTCCTACGAATGAACATTATTTACCCCTGCTTTATGTTTTGGCACTGAAAGAGGAAAATGACAAAGTAAAATTATTTAATGATAAAATGGTGGCGGGGTCGTTGGCAATGGCGTCGATATTGTTGCAGTAAGAAAATTAAGTGATATTATTCGCTGCGTGTGGACGCTGGGCCGCAAACAAGTCAGAGATGTTTCGCATAGGTATCAAGAATTGTTGAAACGAATGTCTGATATTTGATTCCTTTTTTCTGCGCAAATCGCTTGTATCGCCCAACCGTGTCCCTTTTAAGTTTCATGGTAACCGGCATGGTCTCTTGCTTTTTTAATGATTCCGCTATGCTTGCAGGTGATGGCAGAAAATCATCAATTGCCAGTGAACTTTTGAGTTCGTCCGCGATTTCCGCTGGAGCGTTGGAATACCTTTTAGTCTTGTTCATAGATTTTTTTTCCTTCTCGCCAGTATCCAGCACCGATTATTCGTACGTTACTTCCTCGAATGATGAATCTGACCGTTAAGACCCTGTCACCGACCCTGCCGAGACAATAATAACGCATCTCAATGGCGGAATGTTTCGTGTTTAGTACCTATAGTTGGATTATATACGCATTTCGCGTATATAATCTATAAAGTAAACTTATCCCATGCGAAGCATGGGGTTAGGCGGATCTTACGCTTTGAGTCGAGAAACACTCGCTTGGCCTCTTCAAAAGAGATGCCATGGTTTTCAATATTTGCAAGATTCTTGTCCTCGTCCCATTCAAATTTCATTGAGATACGCCGTTTGGATTGTATCTGCTAACAATACAATTATAAATAAAATAATATTTATAACAATCAATATTCAACTTTTAAAAATTAATAATTTCCAAAATAAGGAACGGTAAAGTGATCAAAATGAATAACGAAAAACTTACCGCCTAAGAAGGGAATCGAAAAATGGAGAAAATCAATGGCTCTTGTTTGTGCGGGCTAGTAAAATAAGGGACTTTTGGCCAATGAAAAAAACGTATAAAGGGTCTTTAAAATTCCGCACCCAGCGAGAAATAATCTTTCGTTGGACCTGCATAGGTGTTCCAGTCGGTTTTCCACGCCCTGTCGTATCGCAATACGAATATCCCCAGATTAGCCCGTAAGCCATACCCGAATCCGCCGTAGATTTTTTTAGGCAAAGGAAAATTGGGAAATTCCTGATCGCTGTTCCAGGCGTTTCCCGCATCGGCAAATACCGCGCCGTTTATATACCGTATTGCGATCGGCAGCGGCCAGGCAAGGGAGAACTCTTTTACAAAAGGGAACCTGAATTCCGTATTGAAAACGGCGAACTTCGTACCGATCAGGTCGAGGTAGCCCCAGCCGCGGAAGGGGACGATCATATCGGAATAAAAGAAGTTGCGGATATTATCCTTGTAACCCTGGCTGTTCAAATCGTCGTATCCGTAAAACACCCAGTTTTCATTCCCGCCGAGGAAAAACTTCTTTGCCGATGCTTCGTTACCGCGAAGGGGAACGCTCGCGCCGAACGCGATTTTGTTCGCCCACACGAACCGGTGCCACAGATGGAAGTATTCCCTAAAATCAACGTCGAACGACGCAAACGACGCTTCGATGTCCTTCAGCGGCGGTGACATCTGTACCCGCAATTGCCCGCGCGTTCCGTTGAGCGGGCCTGTTATTCCCCAAAGGATATTGTCGAATACATAGGAAAGCGTCGGCATGAAAATGTTGATGGTGTACGGTTTCTGAGTGGAGTCGGTGACGTAATTACTGCTCGATGAATCGTAAACATACGGCGTTCGGTACAGGTTTTCGTAAAAGGCCGTCAGGTCGATGCGCGACGTCATCGAAAACGGATACCGAAGCGTTAGGGTGCCGCCGCCGTTCTGGTCGAACGATACGGTGTCGCCGAAAATGCTTTGCGAGGTGTATTCTCTGTTGTAAAATATGCCGCCGCCGTAATTGAGCTTGTGCTCAAGGTTCATATATGATGTGTAAAGATGCAGGTAATCTGCGATGTTGCTCTGGACATCACCCATGACCGCGATTTGCTGGTTTCCCAAAAGGTCAGAG